>Ga0209991_10000317_pt1 | contig 21544 bp, 16 predicted proteins | sample ChitaG_FD_183167 | JGI IMG/M metagenome (GOLD analysis project Ga0209991, IMG submission 183167) | Deep subsurface microbial communities from South Pacific Ocean to uncover new lineages of life (NeLLi) - Chile_00310 metaG (SPAdes)... | ecosystem: Environmental > Aquatic > Marine > Oceanic >... | reverse complement strand
AGATATGCAGCCGAAAATGCAGGAATTGCAGAAGAAATACGGCAAGAATAAGCAAAAGCTCCAGCAGGAGATGATGAAGCTCTACAAGGAAGCGGGCGTAAACCCCCTGGGCTGTTTGTGGCCTATGCTGATTCAGTTTCCTATCTGGATTGCTCTCTACCAATCTATTATGAGAGCTCTGGCTGTGACCCCAGAGAACTTGCTTGCCTTGCACGGGCATCTTTACTCCTGGGACGTGGTGCGGCAAGCGATTCCGTTGAGCAGCCAATTCTTGTGGCTCAATTTGGGACAACCTGACCCGTATTTCATCCTGGCCATCGTAGTCGGTGGCACAATGTGGGTACAGCAGAAGATGACCCAGGCGCCATCCGCTGATCCAAGGCAGCAGTCCACAACAAGGATGATGACGATGATGATGCCGCTTATGTTTGGCATGTTAACCTTGATGTTCCCCAGCGGTTTGGCCCTGTTCTGGGCTGCTTCCAATGTAATTGGTATTGCAACTCAATATTTCTTCACCGGTGGCTGGGGTTACCTCAAATTCCGTTCTCCATTTCAGTCAACACCAGTGCAAGGAAGATGAGCGAGCGTTGTAGAGGCGGTGGCAAATTGCTGAAGAAGGATTGAACTATGGAAGAGATTGAGATAGTGGCTGCGACGGTAGAACAGGCGATTGAGAAGGCAGAGGTACAGCTGGGATTGAGTCGGGAGCAGTTTAAGGTGGAGGTTATCATAGAGGAGAAGGCAGGGGTTTTGGGGCTAGGAAGCAGAGATGCTGTAATCAGGGTCATTCCAATAGAACCGGAAAGGGCGCGCCCTGAACCTGTCGCAAGGGCTGTGATTGAGGTGGCTGCAAATGTACTGGATACGTTGCTTGAGTTGCTGGGCGTAACGGGCGAGGTCGAGGTGCTATCGGATGAGATACCTCTGGCTTTTGACATAACAGGTGAGGATTTGGGCATCTTGATTGGTCGGAGAGGTCAGACCCTGGCTTCTCTGGAATATATTACCAAGCTCATAGTAACCAGACGATTAGAGGCCTGGCTGCCGTTAAGTGTTGACGTTGCAGGATACAAGAAGCGTCGTTGTGATTCTTTGCAGAGGCTGGCCATGTATTTGGCCGAGCAAGTGAAAACAAGGCGCGGTGCCGTAACTATGGAGCCGATGCCTGCTGGCGAACGCCGTATTGTTCACCTAGCTTTGGCTGACAATCCTGATGTGACAACTCACAGCATAGGTGAGGGTGAAAGCAGGAAAGTGGTTGTTATGCTAAGGCAGAGCTAGCTATGTTCCGGGAAGTAAGCGCCAGGGTTAACGTCATTCAACTCGAAGAAGACATCCTCCGCTTCTGGAAAGAGCAGCGAATCTTCGAGAAAAGCATCGAGATAAGAAAAGGGGGGCCGCTTTATGTCTTCTATGAAGGTCCCCCTGGCGCTAATGGCAGCCCGGGAGTTCATCATGTGCTGGCCCGTCTATACAAGGACGTTGTCTGCCGGTACTGGACGATGAAGGGATATCATGTGCCACGAAAGGCCGGGTGGGATACCCACGGCCTGCCTGTTGAATTAGACGTAGAAAACTCTCTCGCCCTCACCAGTAAGGCTCAAATCGAGGAATATGGGGTGGCTCGATTCAATGACCATTGCCGCAGCACCGCTTTCAAATACATCAAAGAATGGGAAGCCATGACTGAACGCCTTGGCTACTGGTTAGATATGGAGCATCCTTATGTAACCCTGGACAACAGCTACATCGAATCATGCTGGTGGATAGTGAAACAGCTATGGGACAAGGGCCTGGTTTATCAAGGCTACAGAGTAACTCCGCATTGTCCCAGATGCGGGACTTCCCTTAGCTCTCACGAGGTTGCTTTGGGCTATGAGGATACGGAAGACCCTTCAGTGTACGTCAAGTTCAGACTCGATGCCAGTTCACTTGAGAGAAGAGCAGAGTGCGAGTCTTCTCTCTTACCTTCTTCCTTGTTGAGTAAGCCGATATTTCTCCTGGCCTGGACAACAACACCATGGACGCTGCCTGGCAATTCAGCTTTGGCGGTTGCTTCTCATGCTGAGTATAGCGTACTGGAAGGTGATCAGGATTATCTGGTCTTAGCTACGAAGCTTGTGGATAAGATTGGATGTGAGGGATACACCGAGACAGCAATCGTTCAGGGCGAGGCTCTCGTGGGCCTTGAATATGAACCTCTATTTAATCCTCACAGTTTCGGCGTACAGCGTCTTGATCTGCCAACTCTGTGTGCGGAGGAGACAATAGATAACTTGACTTATCCTGTGATCGGTGCAGATTTTGTCTCCCTGGATGAAGGCACCGGTGTAGTTCATATTGCTCCTGCGTTCGGAGAGGTTGACTTTGATATTGGGATGAGTAGCGGGTTGGATTTCGTTCAACCGGTAGACTTAGAGGGCAGGGTTATCGGTACCTATCGCTTTGCCGGCGAGTTCGTCAAAGATGCTGACCTGCATGTTCTGGAGGACCTTAAGGCGCGGGGTTTGGTCTACCGAAGCGAAAGAATCACCCATACTTATCCTTTCTGCTGGAGGTGCGAAACACCTCTGCTTTACTATGCCAAACCGGCTTGGTATATCAAGACCACAGCAGTGAAAGAGAAACTGATCTCGGGCAATTCCGAGATAGGTTGGCATCCTGACTATATTAAGCATGGTCGGTTTGGCGATTGGCTGGAGAACAACGTTGATTGGGCTTTTTCCCGAGAGAGATACTGGGGAACTCCGCTCAATATCTGGCGGTGTTCCTCATGTGACAATTGTGAGTGTGTCGATAGTGTGCAGGGATTGAGCTTGCAGCTGAATGTCAATGGCCTGACGATGCCCCTGGATTTGCATCGCCCCTATGTAGACGAGATTACCTTTGCCTGTCGTGAGTGTGGTGGCAAGATGCAACGCGTTCCTGAGGTGATTGATTGTTGGTTTGATTCTGGAGCGATGCCGCTAGCCCAGTGGCATTATCCGTTTGAAAACGAAGATAGGTTCAAGCAGAATTTTCCCGCCGATTTTATCTGTGAGGCAGTGGACCAGACTCGAGGCTGGTTCTATAGCTTACATGCCATATCCACCTTGCTTTTCAGTCGTCCTTGCTTCAGAAATGTCATCTGTTTAGGGCATGTTGTCGATGCTCGAGGTGAGAAGATGAGCAAATCCAAGGGCAATGTAATCGCGCCATGGGCTGTGCTCAGTAAGCATGGTGCCGATGCCTTGAGGTGGTATATGCTGGTTTCTACAGCAGGGGAAGACACTCATCGCTTCTCCACCAAGATGCTGGAGGAGACGACACGCAAATTCCTGCTTACTCTGTGGAATACGTATTCCTTTTTTACTCTTTATGCCAATATTGACTTCGGCAACGAAGTCGACAAAATGGGGCAGTGTTTACTCAATCCTCATCTGTCGGAAGGCGACAGGACCGAGCTGGACAAGTGGATTATCTCAGAGCTTAATCGGCTGGTGGCCGAGGTTTCCAAATCCATGGATAGCTATAATCCCACTGCTGCGACACGTAGAATTGAGGGATTCGTCGACATTCTCTCTAACTGGTATGTCAGGAGAAACCGCCGCCGCTTCTGGAAAGGCGAGAACGACGCCGACAAGCTGGCGGCGTACAGCACGCTGTACCAGTGCCTAGTAACTCTGTCCCGGTTGTTATCTCCCTTTGTGCCATTTATGGCTGAGGAGCTCTACCAGAATTTGACTCGCTCTGTTAATCCCGGCGCTAGGGAGAGCGTTCATCTGACTGATTTTCCCGTAGCCGATGAGGCTAAGATCGATGACAGGCTGAACAGCGACGTTGGGCTAGCCATGAGAATATCCAGCTTGGGCCGGGCGGCCAGGGCTAAGGTAGGGATCAAAGTGCGCCAGCCACTGGGAAAAGCTGTGGTCATGGTAGAGGCTGAAGCGGAGAAAAGAGCTTTAGAGCGACTAGCGGCGGAGGTAATAGAGGAGATAAATGTCAAGCAGTTCGTCGTACTGAGGGCAGAAGAGAAACGAGGCGAATTCCCTTCAAACATGCCGGATTACAGTCTGGCCAACGATGCCAGGTATTGGGTAGCCATAAGCACCGAGTTGACTCCTGAGTTGATTGCCGAAGGAGTAAGCAGAGAGCTTGTGCGTCATCTTCAGAATATGCGGCGCAACGCCAGGTTTGATATCACGGACCAGATTGTCACCTATTATCAGACGGAAGGGCCGTTGCTGAGACAGGTGATGGACGCTTTTGGTGGCTATATCAAACAGGAAACCCTGTCTCATGAACTCATCGATAGTCTGCCTCCTGATGGAGCTTATGTGGAAAAGCATCGCGTCTTGAATGCCGAGGTCTCCTTGGCCATCAGGCGGACAAATCCTAGATGAAATCGGTGCGGATTGCTCGCTGTGAATCAGTGAATAATGGCGACAATTCCGCCTGAGCACGTGGCTATTGACATTCACTTATTGTCCGATGGGCTACAGACATTGCCCGGCATTCCGGGTCTAGCGCGCGGGTTTTGAAGGGAGAGAGGCCGTCCTAGGGAGCAGGGCGTTCTATCAGTCGCACCGAGGTCGTTCTAGTATCTTCACCCCTAACGAAGACTACCTCTACCTCTTCGCCGATTCCGCTCTTTCGAATGGCTCTAACAAGGTCAGCAACGTCACTTACTTCCTGGCCTCCGAAGCTGATGATGATGTCGTCCTTTCTTAGTCCGGCAGCATCGGCCGGGCTGTCAGCAACCAGTTCCACAATAAGCGCTCCCCTGTTTACAGCCAGATTTTTCGCCGCAGCCAGGGAGGGATCCACGGTATACAATCCCACTCCCAGCCAGGGGTATGTCACGTGACCATGACGAATCAGATCCGGGATGATGAGCTTAGCCTCATCGCTGCTTATGGCAAAGCCCATGCCTTCCACTCCATGGGCCACTATCTTGATGCTGGTAATGCCTATCACCTCACCGGTCATGTTCACCAGTGGCCCGCCGCTATTGCCGGGATTGATGGCTGCCGTGGTTTGAATCAAGCCGTAAAGGACGTTCCCCTCGACATTCATTGTCACGGTCAGACGACTGATTATGCCCTCAGTCGCCACAATTCCTTCTCCCAGAGCATTGCCGATAGCTATTACCCATTCACCGAGAGCTAGCGAGCTTGAGTCGCCCCAATAAGCATAAGGCATATCTGTGGCTTCTATCTTTATCACGGCCAGGTCAGAGAGCGGATCCGTGCCTACTATGTTCGCGGCGAAAGTCCTTCCATCATCCAACTCCACGTAAATGCTCTGGGCATTTTCAACTACATGGCTGTTGGTGACGATGTATCCCTTATCATCGATGATTATGCCGGACCCGGCAGCACGTTCCATCCGTTCCGTATACGAGCCAAAGAAGCCAGAAGATACGACCGTCTCCGTAGTTACAGAAACTACCGACGGCATTGCCCTAGCGATTACCGGGGGAAAATCAGGCAAGCGACTCGCCGGCTCGTTCTCTGGGAACGTCCAATCGCGGTCGGTGTGCGGAGTAGAGCTGTTGAGCTGGGGCGGACTGATCCCCGGTGAAAGAGACGCAGCCCAAATACTGATACTTAACGTCAGCGTTACCAGTATTACGGCAGCCAGAATATGTTTGCTCTTGTCAGACATCTTTCGCTACGGTCATTATATCATTGCTACCTCTTCTTTTGGCAAGAGATCTGTGCCCGGATTCAGGACAGAGCGCGTCGAATCATGTGCAGAGTGTGTGCCTCAAAGATTGTTATCAGGTTCTGCGAATGGACTTGACAATCTCAAGTCTGACTTTCTATAATGAAAGGGAATTCGGGTTTGCCTCGCATTCCAAGGTCAGTCTGCAGAATTTGGCTTTCTTCATACTCTTGTAATGAGCAGTGAGTAAATATATTTTCATCACTGGCGGCGTACTTAGTTCTGTAGGTAAAGGAATCTCAGTAGCCTCGATTGGCAGGATATTGAAGAGCCGCGGTATATCCGTCTCCGTGCAGAAACTTGATCCTTATCTGAATGTCGACCCAGGAACGATGTCCCCTTACCAGCATGGTGAAGTGTTTGTTACTAAAGACGGCGCCGAGACCGATTTGGATTTGGGACATTATGAGAGATTCATCGGAGTAGAACTCACTCAAGCTTCCAACGCCACGTCAGGTCAAGTCTATTCTTCGGTCCTCGCTCAGGAGAGGCGAGGGGATTTTCTGGGAGGCACGATTCAGGTGGTCCCTCACCTAACCAATGAAATCAAGAGGCGGATACGGGAGGTGGCTGAAATGTCCCGGGCTGAGTTGATGCTTGTTGAAGTGGGCGGTACTGTGGGAGATATTGAAGGACAACCTTTCCTTGAATCGATAAGGCAAATGAGAAAGGATGAGGGCAGGGATAACGTACTATACATTCATGTCACGTTTTTGCCATACGTCGCTGCCACGGATGAGTTGAAGACGAAACCCACTCAACACAGCGTCAACGAGTTGAGGCGAATCGGTATTCAGCCCGATGTTATACTGGCTCGCAGCGATAAGCAGATATCTGAAGAAACCAAGGATAAGATAGCGCTATTCTGCGATGTAGATAGAGAGGCGGTTATCTCTCTGGTTACCAGCGAGACCATTTACGAGGTGCCCCTGGTGCTTGAGGACGCTGGATTGGGAGAGATCATAGTGCGCCGATTGGGATTGAGGACCGACAAGAGCGACTTAGAAGAATGGCGAGAAATGGTAGCCAGGCTGAAGGCTCCTAAGGAGCCTGTGGTTATTGGGTTGATAGGCAAATACGTAGGACTTCGAGATGCTTACTACTCCGTGCGCGAAGCACTACGCCATGCCGCACTGGCCCACAATCGTGAGGTGAGAATAGAGTGGCTGGATTCAGAGGAACTGGATGGCATGACCAATGATAAGCTCGGGCATGTTCAGGGGATAATTATTCCTGGTGGCTTTGGTTGCCGAGGAATCGAAGGCATGATAAAAGCTGCGAGATTCGCCAGAGAAAGAGAAATCCCTTATCTGGGCTTATGCCTGGGGATGCAAATCATGGTCATCGAATTCGGTCGTCATGTTTTCGGCACCGAGAACGTGAATTCCACGGAGTTTGATGCTGGCAGTGCTTATCCTGTGATCGACCTTGCCCTTGATCAGCGCGGCATGGAGCAAAAAGGAGGTACCATGAGGCTGGGGACCTATCCCTGTCATCTGGTAGCAGGAACAACAGCTGCCCGTATCTATGGCAGCGAAATAGCCTGCGAAAGGCATCGGCACCGGTACGAATTCAACAATCGGTTCCGTCAGCCGTTGGAGGAGGCTGGTCTTGTTGCCTCCGGACTATCCCCGGACGGCAGGCTGGTGGAGATTACTGAGTTGCGAAATCATCCCTGGATGGTTGCCTGTCAGTTTCACCCCGAGTTCAGATCTCGCCCCGATTCGCCCCACCCGTTATTTCTGGGCTTCATCGGGGCAGCCACGAAGACGCTTGTTGAAGGTGCACAGACGAGCTTGCCGCTCAACGGAGAGTAAGATGAAGATATTCTTAGATACCGCTAATATTGAGCAAATCCGCCATGGAGTGAGACTGGGGGTGGTTACAGGAGTGACTACCAATCCCACCATTCTATCGAGAGAAGGCAAGGTTGATCACCAGAAGCGTGTCAAGGAGATCTGCTCCATTGTCCCCGGCCCGGTGTCTACCGAAGTATTGAGCCAGGATAGCAAAGGAATGGTAGCAGAAGCCAGGGAGATAGCTAGATGGGCGGAGAACATCGTGGTCAAGATACCTGCTAGCCTTGAAGGGGTGGAAGCTACGTCGGTGCTGGCAGGTGAAAACATAAAGGTGAATTTCACTTTGTGCTTCACCTTGAACCAGGCTGTGCTGGGAGCAGCAGCAGGAGCCGCCTTCATAAGCCCGTTTGTAGGCAGATTAGATGACATCGGCGAAGACGGTATGGAGGTGGTGGCTGATATTGTGGAATATCTAGACTACTACCGATTGCCCGCTCAAGTCATCGCCGCCAGTATCAGACATTCTCAGCATTGCTTAATGGCAGCCAGGATTGGTGCACATATCGCCACAGTGCCCTATGAGGTGTTACTGGGGATGATGCGACACCCTCTGACGGATAGCGGCATTAGGCGCTTCCAGGATGACTGGAAGAGGATGATGGCGACAGAGGGATGATTGCAGGAACTCCGCGAACGACAGATACAGACAATACGAAAAGCGAAGGTATATAGAAAGAGGTTACTATGTCAAGCATGGCAGAACTAGAAGGCAAGAATCGGGATGAACTGGAGGCGATAGCTAAGGAGTCTGGCATCATTGGCTACTCTGCTCTGAAGAAGGCCGAGCTTGTCCAGCGTATCCTGCAAGCGGAAGCCCAGGAGCAGGGAAATGTGTTCATAACAGGCATCCTGGAGATTATCAGCGAGGGCTACGGATTCCTGCGGCAGGAAACTTTCCGGCGGGGTGCTAATGATGTCTACGTGTCGAATTCCCAGATCCGCCGTTTCAACCTGAGAGACGGCGATGCTGTGTTTGGCCAGGCTCGGCCGCCCAAAGAAGGCGAGAAATACTACGGCTTACTTCGAGTGGAGAGCATCAACGGACTTGACCCTGAACTGGCAAGAACGCGCCGCAATTTCGCTTCGTTGACGCCCATCTTCGCTAACAAACTGATTAACCTGGAAACAACATCAAATGATTTATCCACGCGTCTGATTAACCTGGTGACGCCTATAGGCCGAGGGCAAAGAGGGCTTATTGTATCACCGCCCAAGGCAGGCAAGACTGTGCTTCTTCAGACAATCGCTAATGCCATATCTACCAACTACGATGATATTCACCTTATGGTCTGCCTGATTGGAGAAAGGCCGGAAGAGGTCACTGATATGAAGAGATCAGTTAACGCGGAGGTTGTCGCTGCCACATTCGATGAGCCGGTGGAGAGCCAGACTCGAGTAGCAGAACTGGCATTAGAGAGAGCCAAGAGGCTGCTAGAGATGGGGAAGGATGTGGTCATACTACTTGATGGCATTACGAGGCTGACAAGAGCCTATAACCTAGCCTTGCCCCCCAGCGGGCGCACTTTATCCGGTGGTCTAGATTCAACTGCCTTGCATCCGCCGAAGCGCTTCTTCGGCACTGCCCGCAACACCGAGGAGGGCGGGAGCATAACTATCATTGCTACTTGCCTTGTAGATACCGGCAGCCGGATGGACGAGCTCATATATGAAGAGTTTAAGGGAACAGGCAACATGGAGCTGCACCTGGATAGAAAACTGGCTGAGAGGAGAATCTTCCCGGCTATAAACATTATGCCTAGCAGCACAAGGAGGGAGGAGCTTTTGCTGGATGAAAACACCTTGAAACAAGTATGGCTGCTTAGGCGGGTAATCGGTATGATAGATAGCGATTCCCCTAACCATGGTGAAGCCACACAAAGGATACTGGAACGGTTAGCCAAGACGAAGAACAACGCTGAATTCTTGGCCACTCTGTCGAAAGATATGTAGGGAGTATTCTTGTCCTGGCTGCGATGCCGAAAGAAGTGATCAAGCGAAGCAACCCCAGTTGGATAGACAGATTCAGACTGAGGATAAGAAGAACCCTCGGCATGACTGTTTTTCTCTGTGACAGTTGTAAATGGAACTGGAGGACGGCTTGTCATCGCCCTGAGCGCCCTAACGCCACATGGTGTCCTGATTACACGAAGAAGGGGAGATAGCCGGATTCCTGGTTTATGCGGGCGGGTGCCGGGTAGGACCTCTTCGCTGTAACCATATTGAAGAAACACGGAATCCTGCCAGCACTTGTGATGGGGACTACGTGTTGCATAGAAGGGAGATTTGGGGAGGTGAGGTGGCGAACCAAAACAAGTGTGAGTTAGAGCGATGATGGTGTCGGGAGAGTTACCGGACTGGGGGACGAAGTGCGGAGTAACGAAACCCAGATAGTGCAGCATTTTGAGCGATCGGCGTTGACAAAAGAAGAAAGACCTCGAAGATGCGAATCGGATGCCTTGACATTTCGGACGGGCAATGTATAATCATGCGTGCACGTGGAGACCCCGGGAAAATCAGATCGCTACATCAATGTGGCCAGCTCTGAACCAGAATCCACTTCGTGTGAACAACTGTCTCACCGGCAAAGTATGAGCTTCCTGATTACGGCGACGGTCGCTTATCTCGTTTGTCCCATTATCACTGATGGCAGCGATGCTGCCTCCTTGTGGAGCACCCCCGAACTTGCCAATGGGGCTGTGTTGGCCGTGGCGATCGGTGCCTTGCTCAGGAGCCAATACATTGGCAAAGCAGGGTAGACGAGATGATGGCGCCGATCGGTTGGCATAAGATAGTTGCAGATACCGACAGGATAGCACACCGCTCCTCCAGATTAGCCAGACATCTGAGTGAAGAGTAGTTAGATGAACGAGTCAGGCGTTAGACTCAAGAAGAAGAGCTCCTCGTATGGGGTGAAAGTGCCTGAGCGCAAGCTTACTGCACAAAGACCGATTGAACGCGCACCATTGCCGGAAAGAGCAATCATCTCGCTACATCAGAATATAGGGGCAGCGAGTCAAGCACTCGTCAGAAGAGGAGATAGAGTGCTGACTGGTCAGAAGATAGGCGATTCAGATAAGTTCGTTAGCGTCCCCGTCCACGCCACGATATCCGGAGAAATCGCTGGTACCGCTATGGTAATGAATCCTGCAACGGCGCGGCCGGTAGAAGCCTTAGTGGTGGCCTCTGATGGAGCCGATGAATGGGTACAACTGGAACCAGTTGAGAATCCTGAAGCGCTTTCGCCAAAAGAGATTCTAGACAAGATAAGAGAGGCAGGTGTAGTTGGATTGGGAGGAGCCGCCTTTCCCTCGCATATTAAGCTAGCTCCACCCGGAGATGCCAGGATAGATACCATCATTCTAAACGGTTGCGAGTGTGAACCCTATGCCACCTCGGACCACAGGGTGATGCTGGAGTGCGGGGAGAAGGTGCTCTCCGGACTAAATATCATAAGGAAACTGCTCTCTCCCGAGGCTACCTATATCGCTATCGAGGACAACAAGGAAGATGCCATAGAGCACATGGAAGACTTGATAGTAGCTATGGGGTTCAAGAAGGATATCAAAATAGTTCCTTTAGAATCAAAATATCCCATGGGCGCCGAAAGGATCCTGACCAAACTGCTACTGGGCAGAGAAGTTCCTATCGCTGGACTGCCTCTGAACGTGGGTGTAGTAGTCCACAATGTGAGTACTACCAAGGCAATCCATGAAGCCGTTGTCGAGGGCAAGCCCCTTGTTGAGAGGGTCATAACGGTCACCGGTGCCGTTAACAGTCCGAAGAATCTTCTGGCGAGGTTTGGCACCCCGCTAGGAAGCCTCATCGAATACTGCGGCGGAATTGTGGGCAAAGCGAACAAGGTTATCCTTGGCGGACCGATGATGGGCTTCGCTCAGTTTGACCTTGGTTTCCCTACAATGAAGGGAACGAATAGTGTGGTCGTCAAGGAAGATACGATAGTAACGGAGCAGTGCTGTATAAGGTGCGGGCGGTGCATAGAGATTTGTCCCATGCATCTCATGCCTACCTTGCTGGCGAAATATGCCAGGGCTGGTAGATACGATCAGTGCAAAGCGGCTTATGTTGATAACTGCTTCGACTGTGGGGTTTGTGCTTATGTCTGCCCGGCGAATATACCGATAGTGCAGTATATAAAAATCGCAAAGAGAGAACTGGCTAAGAGGGCAGCCAAGAAATGACTCCTGTGAAGAAGTTCCTGATCTCACCGAGCCCGCATCTGTGGAGGGGGCCCTCGGTGAGCAAGATAATGTACCTCGTGGTGATTGCCCTCATGTTTCCCTCTGGAGCCGCAGTGTACTTCTTCGGTTATCGTGCCCTTTCTGTACTCGGCGTGAGCGTGGGGGCAGCCCTTCTCACCGAGTACGTATGCAGGAGAATGAGAGGTCATACCTTCGTAATGGACGGCAGTGCCTTGGTCACCGGGATTCTCTTCGGCTTAATCCTGCCGCCAACTATACCTTTGTGGACGGTGGCTGTTGGCGCCATATTCGCTATCGCCATTGTCAAGGAGGCCTTTGGCGGTCTGGGACACAACATATTCAATCCTGCTTTGGGAGCCAGGGCCTTTATGTCAGTTAGCTTCTCTCTGCCGATGACGACTTGGGTAGAGCCAACAGGCTTCGGTGTTGACGCGGTGACCTCAGCCACGCCACTGAGCGGATTGTCTGGGTGGCAGCAGTTTGACCCCGCTGCTTATCAGGCAATGTTTCTGGGTAACACCGCCGGCTCCCTGGGGGAGACCTCAGCCCTCGCCATCCTTATAGGCGGTGGTTTACTACTAGGGCTTCGCGTAATGAACTGGAGGATTCCGGTGATTTATGTCGGAGTGGTCTCCCTGCTAGCCCTTGCCTTCGGCCAAGACCCTCTCTTTCATATCCTGGCCGGCGGACTCATGCTTGGTGCCTTCTTTATGGCAACCGACTATGTAACGTCCCCCCTTACCAACCGGGGGAAGATGATATCCGGCGTTTTTCTCGGGGTACTCACCATGTTGATAAGGCATTTTGGTGGTATGCCTGAGGGGGTTTGCTACTCCATCCTTTTCATGAACGCCATTACCCCCCTTATTGATCGATATACTAAGGAAAGGCCATACGGGCTAGTAGAGAGGGCAAGAAGTGCCGGCTAAAGATGTTTTTGGAAGAGCTTTCCCGGTAATCCTGCTCACGGCAGTTGTGGCTATCTGTGTTAGTTTGCTTACCTACGTAGGCAGCATTACCCTGCCCAGAATTGAAGCACTCGAAGTGCAGAAGATACAGGGTATGCTCTCCGGAATGTTTCCCGATATGAGCCGATATACCTTTGAGGATGAGATATACGCGATATACTCTGACGAGGTTAGGATTGGCTATGCTTTTGTTGCTGTAGGCAAAGGGTATGGGGGTGCTATCAACATCCTGGTTGGGCTTGAGGACGAGGCGACAATAAAACGTATAACCGTAATCTCTCATACCGAGACACCGGGGCTAGGCAGCAGGATAACCGAGGATCTCTTCACCGGTCAATTCGTTCGCCTGAGCGTTGATGATGCGGCACTAAGGCGCGATGGCGGGCAGATAGATGCGATCACCGGGGCAACGATAAGCTCCAGGGCAGTTGCCGACGCTGTGAGAATCACAGCCGTGGAGAAGGTTAAGGTGCTGGAGGACAGCGAGGAAGGAGGGTGAAGGTGGGTAAATTCGCACAGGAGTTTGCCAAGGGGTTAATCATCACCAACCCCGTTCTTGTCCTTCTGCTTGGGTTATGTCCAGCTCTGGCCGTTAGTACCTCTATTGACAATGCGCTGGGCATGACCCTGGCCGTTCTCATCGTCCTTCTAGGATCGAATATCATAATCGCTGCCATGAGGAATTTCGTGCCGAGCATAACCAGGATTCCCATATTCATCGTTATAATTGCCACCCTGGTTACGGTGGTGAATCTTCTGTTCCATGCCTATCTCCCGGACCTGCACGAAACGCTAGGCATATATCTCCCCTTGGTGGTAGTAAACTGCATAGTCCTCGGCAGGGCTGAAGCCTTTGCCTCCAAGAATCCCGTAGTTCGCTCCATTGCTGATGCTCTAGGGATGACCGTCGGCTTTATGCTAGCCTTGCTCATGATATCACTCATAAGGCAGATGCTAGGGACTGGAGAGATGTCAGTATTCGGTGTCCATTTCTTCTCCTTGCCTGTCCTGAGCAGCCGCCCTGTAGCAATATTCATACTTCCGCCCGGGGGATTTCTGGTCATCGGGCTGTTGCTGGGACTGTTCAAATGGACGGGGGTGCTCAAGAGATGAACGAACTCATTGTCATATTCCTCAGCATGGCCCTCATCAATAACTTCATCCTGGTGAGGTATTTGGGCCTTTGTCCCTTCTTAGGTGTCTCTAAGGAACTGGGGCCCGCTGTCAGTATGGGAATAGCTGTCACCTTTGTCATGATTATTGCCTCACTCGCCACCTGGCTAATCAACCACTACATCCTTATTCCTTTTGATATTCAGTATATGTATATCATAGTATTCATATTGGTAATAGCCTCACTGGTCCAGGTTATAGAGCTATTCATAAAGAAGACGAATATTGCGCTTTACTCTGCCTTCGGCATATACCTCCCGCTCATTACAACTAACTGCGCTGTGCTTGGTGTTACCATTATCAACATGATGGGGAGCTATACGCTCCTGGAGAGCCTGGTTGCAGCTCTCGGCGGTGGCCTCGGCTTTACCCTCGTTCTGGCTATTATGGCAGGCATACGGGAGAAACTGGAACTAGCTGATACTCCCAGGGCGATGAAGGGGGCACCTATAGCCTTGATCACGGCAACTCTTCTCGGTCTCGCCTTCTTTGGATTTGTCGGGATCGTGTAATGTACAATACAGTATCTGGAGGGTTCTGAATACGATGACTCACATCGGTGCCCTTGTTGGCATAGGGCTAGGCTGCGGGCTGTTGATATACCTTGTCTTTGTTAAGGTTCCACAAAAGGTAAAGGGGCTGGAAAAAACAGAGGAGCTAAACGCTATTCTGCCCGGCGTAAACTGCGGTGCCTGTGGTCATCCCGGTTGTTTTGCCTATGCTCAGGCGCTGTCACAGGAGCCCGGTTTGGTGACTAAAGCACCATGCTCTATGACGCTAAACGATCCCGAGAGACTGGAGCAACTAGAAAAGGCTCTGGGCATAACCCTAGATGCGTCGGAGCTGGGCAAAAAGGCTGTCATCCACTGTAGTGGTAACTCTGAGATTATATGTGATTACTCCGGGGCTATGACGTGCAAAGGTGCCGCCCAACTCCTCAGCGGATACAGGAAGTGCCCCTATGCCTGTCTGGGTCTCGGTGACTGTGTGAATGTGTGTCCGCAGGGGGCAGTGTCTATTGACCCCCAAAAGAATGTAGCTATCGTAGATCAAGAGAAGTGTACCGGGTGCGGGCTTTGTGCCGCTGGGTGTCCACGGAACCTCATTGAACTGGCTCCGGCAGGGACAAAGATTGCCCGCCTCTGTAACTACCAACCATTAAGGGATATTCTGGGCAGGGAGAAGTGCGATTTCGGCTGTATCCGTTGCCGGAAGTGCATCAAGGCTTGCGAATATGAGGCGATAGTGTGGAACAAAGAGAAAGCTATACCTGAAATCGTTCAAGAGAAATGCAGATTGTGCCATAAATGTATAGAGGCGTGTGAGCATGGTAGGCTGATTGCTTTGACCAAGTCAACGGAACAGGATCTGATTCCAGCGTAGTGACCGGCACCGGACCTTGATCCGTAACGGACCAGCAGGCAGTTACCACAAGGCAGCCAGCTTTCAACTAGTATTCTTCTCATACGAGAAGCTATTTGGGCGGTGGAGTAGGAGTTCTCTAGTTACGGCGGCGGTTCTATTGGATTCGTTCCCTTAAGAATAACAAGTCATGTGCTATTGCGGCTAATTCTATCGTGTTGCCGCCGCCGATGAGGGTGTCCTGTATCGTTTGCGCTATTTCCTGGTGCTGGGCATGGCCGTTGGCTATACTTGCACCTGGCTCAACCTGCGGCCTCTGGATATGCGGGCGGGAAAGCAATCCCCCATCGCCGATTGCTAGGGCTTTCATAGCCGATCCTGGCTGTACAATCGCGCAGGGAGGACCAGAAGAGGCGGAACAATGCAACCTTTGCTTGTCTTCTGCGTTATACTATATGTATGTGCAGGGAGGCAACGCGATACGGATGAGACTTCCTGAAGAACTGAGCTATTGTATGCAGATGATAAGGACCGCGTCATCTCGTTTTCATGCCCAGGTGACACCCCGTGGAAGGGGAATGATGATTTTGCTTGCCGTCATCCTGTTCCTTGCTCTGGCTACAGGTGAGAGTGTCCTGTACAGGCTGACCTATTTCCTGACACTGGCTACGGCCGGCAGCTATGTCTGGGCCCGACTCAGCCTGTGGCGTCTGGATATGCGCGTGGGAAAGCAGTCTACAGTAGCGCAAGTAGGCGATGTCCTGACAGGGGCTATCTACGTGCGCAATAACTCCGGCCTGTCGACCGGCTGTGTAGAGGTCGTGCAAATGAGTGACATGCCCTGCGATGTGTGTGGTGGGATTATTCAGCTCTCGGCCCTGCGGTGGAAGGAATGGAAAACGCAGAGGTTTTGCTGTGCGCGTGGCATTTACACCATAGGCCCACTGGTGGCACGTAGCAGCGACCCCCTGGGGCTATTTCGAGTGCAGATAGACCGGGGAGATCGCGTAAAAATGGCCATTTACCCGCCTGTCGTCGAGTTGCCTAGTTTTCGCCTACCGGCGAGAGATTCGTGTGGAAAGCAGTTGATATGGCCTGGCCCGCAGACGGCCAGTTCTGAGGCATGCACCGTGCGCGGATATTACCACGGCGATAGTCTGAATCGTATCCACTGGCCCTCCACCGCCCGGTGCGGTCAGCTCATGTCCAAGGAGTTCGACTCCGGGCGGTCTGGTGACATATGGATTGTTCTAGACCTGGAGCGGGAGATTCACAAATGCACAGGAATGGAGAGAACGGATGAGTATGCTGTTGCCATTGCTGCATCCCTGGCTCATCTTGCTCTGACGGAGGAGCGCCCAGTGGGCCTGATAGCGCACGGTGACCAAGAATATCTGCTGCCACTGGGGAGTGGCACCAGGCAGATGTCCAGAGTCCTGGACATGCTGGCTCTATCGAAGACCGAGGGAGACGCTCCTCTGGCTAATGTGCTCTCCGACAACGCCGTGATACTGAGGAGGTCCGATTCACTTCTTATCGTTACATCCTCGACAGCCACCGAATGGGTGCCGGTACTACAGGATCTGATGTATCGCGGTCTTGGCATTGAGGTGGTATTGGTCGATCCCACGAGCTTCGGAGGCGACCAACCCTGTTATGAAGTGATGAAAAGCCTTATGAATGCTGGAATTCCTGCATACATAGTACGGAGGGGAGATTCACTACCGCTTGCACTGTCGCGGCAGATGATGCTGCATGACCTGCCAATCCTTGAGGAGCCTAGCACAGGTGAACTGATACCGGCTTCTGAGGCATCGTAGGGTGGAGACATGGCACCGAAAGCAAGAACAGTAGGTACGGGCACATCTCGGGCCCTCGAGCGGCTCAAGAGCGGGCCATCATGGGCGGTGGAGCATATCAGGACCCTTCTGTGGCAAATCGTGAGGGGCCCTTCGGAAGGGTGGACCACCTTCATACTCCTACTGCTCTCTGTGATGGTGGCAGCCCGGTCGGTGGGGAGTGTGCTGTGGGTACCAGCGGGATTCTACCGCATGGCGCTCGGCAGTGTGGTGCTGGGCCTTCTCCTTGCCAAGATACGCTTTAACCCGTGGCGGCTGGCCATCGGTGGCTTACTCCTTGGCCTGTACCTTAGCTTTCATCAGCTCATCAGTCTGGCTGAGAGCGCAACCATCATTGACAGGTGTGCCGAGGTTGGCACCCGCCTCTTCATATGGTGGCAGGCATTGCTGAGCGGTGACCTCAGCACTGATACATTGCCCTTCAGCTTCATTCTTCTGTTCGTTTCGTGGCTGCTGGGGTTTATCTGCTCCTGGTCTCTTTTCCGTAAGCGCAACATATGGGGCGCGCTTTTGCCCAGCGGAATCGTCATGCTTGTCAGCCTCACAAATATCATCCCCGAAGAGCAGATGCTCCCTCTGTATCTGTATTTGTTCGTAGCCTTCCTCCTGGTGGCGCATCTGTTCACCGTGCAGCGCCATCAAGATTGGGATCACAGAGGCATCCAGCGGTACCCGCGCGATCTGCGGCTGCCCGTGGCTAATGCGCTCTGGCTTGTAGTAACGGTTGCGCTGATCACTTCGATGCTCCCCGCGAGCCTGTCTAGGGTGGAGCCGGTCGCCGCGATATGGGATAGGGTCAACTCGTCACTGAGAGTTGTAGAGGAGGAGTTTGCCAGGGTATTCGGTGGCGGGTCTGCTGGAGAACGGTACACGGCCTATTCCTTCGGGCCTACGCAGACTTTTGGAGGAGCCACAACGCTGGGAGAGGCGCCCGTTCTAATGATAGAGACGCCCTTCGCCATGTACATTGCCGCCAGGAGCTACGATGTGTACACAAGCCGGGGATGGAAGACGAGCGACACGCAGCTGGTGTCTCCGGAATGGACGCCGGAACAAGTGGTAGAGACAGAGGTCCAGAAGTTGCAGGAGGTTGAGGTGAGTGTAACCAGTCTGTTCTCCCTCAGAGGAGGGGAACCCGTATGCCTGGGTGGCTATCCCATCGACATGTCAATTGACTATCGACTGGAAGTGCTGCAACCTGCTCGTTACCGGATATCTGTTGCCGCAAGCAGGCTAGACCCATCTGTAGCAGCAGAAAGCCTCCCGCTTGATCTGCAGCAGGTGGTGTGGTGGCTACATGAACTGAGTGGCGCCTCCGGCGAACCCCTAACAGAGTCGGAGATCAGATCCATCCTGCCCGACGACATTCGGGTGGTATCATGGGAATATAACCGGGAAAGAGTTGCGGAGGTTACCGTGGAGCGGTGTGTCTCGATGCTGCCAGATATCGTTTCCGTGCGCACCACCCATCCGCTTGCCGCCGGAGGCTCGTACCAGGCTACGGTGCTTGTGTCGACAGCAACCGAAAGCGATTTGCGCGCAGCAGGTACCGACTATCCTGGCTGGGTTCTGGACAGATACCTGCAGCTTCCAGGCGATATACCCTCGCGCCTTATCGACCTTGCACAGGAACTGACCAGGGATGCTCGAACCCCGTACGAGAAGGCTGTAGCGGTACGCGACTATCTACGTACCCTGGAGTATGCGCTGGATATAGAAGCGCCCCCTGAGGGCGCTGACGGCGTCGATTACTTCCTCTTTGAGCTGGAGAAGGGATACTGCCAGTACTTTGCCTCTGCTATGACCGTGCTGCTGCGCGCTTCCGGAGTGCCATCTCGTATGACAGTGGGGTACGGGCCTGGCGAGATAGCGGACTTGATCTTGCCTGGCGAGATAGTGGACCTGCCCTTGCCCGGCGGGGTGATCGGGTACCCGCCTAGCCAATGGCAACACCAGCAACCAGTGCTCATAGTACGGAACAGTCACAGCTGGACCGAGGTGTTTTTCCCAGAGTATGGCTGGATACCCTTTGAGCCCACTCCTGGTCGCCCCATCGTTGCTCATGGGGACCCTACTCTTATACTACCCCAGGATATAGAGGAAGGTATTGACGCGTTCCCTGGCGCAACAGAGGATATTGGCTTTCCTGACAGAACAGAGGATATTGGCCCCTTTCCTGACAGAACAGAGGATGTTGAGCCAGCCGCTCCGTGGTATGTTTGGCCGCTGGGAATAACTGCGGGGGCAGCAGTACTTGGTACTGTCATGTGGCTGATGTGGAGGCGCCTACTGGGGCAGATCATAGAGCCGCGGGTGGCATATGCTAGAATAGGCTACCTTGCCACGTTAAGCCGGCTGAGCCCACAGGAGACCCTCACGCCTTACGAATACGGCCGCAGGTTGGGAACTGCTCTGCCGGATGTGTCAGCAGCCCTCAACGAAATAGTGGACGCATACGTGCGCACATGCTATGGGTGGCGTGATCTGAGTAACGAAGACAGATCCCACGTTGCCGAGGCATGGCCACAGGTGCGCAACCGACTGCTCCGCCGCGCCCTCCACAGTCTCTTACCGAGCAAGTTCTGGTGAACCTGGTCGGTGTTCTGAGCAGTTCGCCGTGTGAACAGCCGCTCTCCGAGAGAGTGTTCACGACGGCAGTGGGTGTGTTTGTTAGCCTCGGCCCGTGGCAACCCAACCGCTGGCCCGCCCGCCGGGTACGGCTACTTGCCCGATGACCTCTTCAACAATGTGGCTCCTCTCCACACGCTTCATACGAGCCGAGGGAGTGACAATCACGCGGTGCCCCATCACTGGGATCGCCAGCTCTTTTACGTCGTCCGGTATTACGTAGTCCCGCCCCCGCAGCAGTGCCAGTCCTTGACAGGCGCGGAACAGAGCCAGTGATGCCCGGGGTGAGGCACCCAAGGCCGCGTCGCTGTGTGTTCGTGTGGCGTGGACCAGTGAGACTATGTACCGCCTTACTTGATCGTGGACGAAGACCGTTTTCACAGCTTCCTGGGCTTCGTTCACCTCATCCGAGCTTGCGACAGCGCCGAGGCTGTCAATGGGATGCTGCACGCGCTGCCTGTCAATGATCGATATCTCGTCATCAAGTGAGGGATAACCCAGTTGTATACGAATCATGAACCTGTCCAACTGGGCCTCAGGCAAGGGGAAAACGCCCTCGTGTTCGATTGGGTTCTCAGTTGCCACTAGCATGAAGGGACGGGCGATCTTATGCGTTATCCCGTCAACCGTAACCTGTCGCTCCCCCATTGCCTCGAGAAGAGCTGACTGGGTCTTGGGTGTAGCTCGGTTGATCTCGTCTGCCAGCACGATCTGTCCCAGGATGGGACCCGGGCGGAACTCGAACTCACGGGTCTGCTGATTGAACACCGATACGCCCGTAATGTCACTGGGAAGCATATCCGGGGTGAGCTGTATCCTTTTGAAGACGCAGTCTATCGACCTCGCCAGGCTTTTGCCCAGCATGGTCTTGCCCACTCCGGGCACATCCTCTATGAGGATATGCCCCTGACCCAGGAGCGCTATGACTGCCGTCTGTACTTCCCGGCCCTTACCGACGATGACCTTCTGTATGTTCTCTATGATTCTTTCGGCGATACCCCGGGCATCAGATTGCTCCATGTGGAACCTCCGTGGTTGCTATCACAACTCAGCGTTCTCCGCGGCTCCGGCCACGCATCTGCGGCTGGATACCTGAGTTTCCACATTGTAACAGAGCCTATTGAAGCTGTCCAAAGAGCTTCTCAACCAGCCGTCGAGAACTCGTCCAGGCCCTTTGACTTGCCTGAGTATTACACGCTACCATATGGAATGGGCGGAGCGGTTTTTCGCATGCAGCAGGCTGATCCTGACCGCGGTCGAGCGATTGTGTTGCTATGTTCAGGCCAGCCTTAGTGTGGTGGAAGAAGGCCGAGCCCGTCTTGTTTGACGCGGGCGAAAGCACCATGGTTTGGCAGGCCTGGATCTAATCTAATATGTGGCAAGTCATAGGACAGGACAGAATCGTATCTTTGCTGGATTACGGTATTAGAACCAATACTGTAGCCCATGCCTATCTTCTGGTAGGGCCACCGCATGTAGGCAAGGGAACCTTGGCTCTAAACCTTGCTCAGGCCCTGAACTGCGGCGGGGCAGAGCTGCCTTGCGGTCAATGTCGTTCCTGCCAGCGGATTCTGGAGGGCAAGCACGCCGATGTCACCATTCTTGGCTTGGATTGTAAGACGGAGATCGGTATTGATGATATTAGAGGACTGCAACGGCTGGCCAATTTGCCGCCGTATGAGGGCAAGTGCAAGGTATTTATCATTGACGATGCTGAATACCTGTCGACTGAGGCGGCCAATGCCTTGCTCAAGGTATTGGAAGAA
>Ga0209991_10000316_pt1 | contig 21551 bp, 18 predicted proteins | sample ChitaG_FD_183167 | JGI IMG/M metagenome (GOLD analysis project Ga0209991, IMG submission 183167) | Deep subsurface microbial communities from South Pacific Ocean to uncover new lineages of life (NeLLi) - Chile_00310 metaG (SPAdes)... | ecosystem: Environmental > Aquatic > Marine > Oceanic >... | reverse complement strand
GCTGCTTAATTTACTTAGAGGGGTATCGATAAACCGTTCATAATGCCCAAGGTCCAAATCGGTTTCTGCGCCATCATCCGTTACAAATACTTCACCATGCTGAAAAGGGCTCATGGTGCCGGGATCCACATTTAGATACGGATCCAGTTTTTTGGTAAAAACAGAATAACCCGTTGCTTTCATTAAGTTTCCAATGGATGCTGAAGCGATTCCTTTACCAAGGGATGAGCAGACGCCTCCGGTGACGAATATGTATTTCATTTTAGATTTAAGTTAATATTTTAGTCCTGTAGCTGTGCGGACTTTTTGCATGGTTTGATGGGAAATGGCGCGCACTTTTTCAGCGCCTTGGGCCAGGATGGTTTCCACTTTTTTAGGGTGATTTTCATAGTAGCGCCGTTTTTCCTGGAACGGCTCAAATGTTTTTTTGATTTTTTCAAGCAACATTTTTTTTGCATCACCATAACCCAGGCCTCCTTTACGAAATTGGTCTGCCAATTTTTCAACTTCAGATTCATCCGCAAACAGTTTATAAAGTTCGTAGATCGTATTGCCTTCGGGATCTTTAGGTTCCTCGATGCTTTTTGAATCTGTAATAATGCTCATCACGGCTTTTTTGATCACACTTTCATCCGCAAAAATCGGAATTGTATTGTTGTAAGATTTAGACATTTTTTGCCCGTCTGTTCCGGGGATGACAGCTATTTCATCTGGAATTTCAGGCTCTGGAATAGTGAATGTTTTTCCAAAAGTATTGTTGAATTTAATTGCAATATCCCGTGCCATTTCCAGATGTTGTTTCTGGTCTTTGCCTACTGGCACCACATCGGCCTGGTTAATCAAAATGTCTGCTGTCATCAGAGCTGGATAGCTGAAAAGGCCAAGGTTTGGCTGGATGCCTTTTGCGATTTTGTCTTTATAGCTGGTCGCCCGTTCCATCAGCCCCATGGGTGTAATGCATGATAGAATCCATGTCAATTCAGCAGTTTCCGGGACATCAGACTGTACCCAAAAATAACATTTGTCCGGATCCAGCCCTAAAGCCAGCATATCCATGGCTGCATCCAGTGTCAGTTTTTTTAACTCCCCCTTATCCGTCATGGTCGTGAGGGAATGAAGATTTGCTATAAAGCAAAAAAGGTCGCTGGAATCCTGGTATTCAATCATACGCTTGATCATTCCGAAGTAATTTCCAATGTGAAGATTACCGGATGGCTGGATTCCAGACAGAACTCGCTTTTTCATATTTTTTAATTGTCGTTTATAAATTATCAAAGTTGTGATTGGATGGTCAATTAAAAAGAACTCAGTGCTCAGGACTAAGGACTCAGAATAGTATAAATTTAGCTTGCTGAGTCCTGAGTACTGTGTTCTGAATCCTGAAGGTGGTCTTGTAAACTCTCTTAATTCTCGTTATATTAATTTTGTAATGTAACAAAAATAAATTTATGGCTGACCTGACCGTTTCTATTTCAGACGGACCAAACCCGTCCGCAAAGGTGGTAGCTTTAGCGGGAGAGATGGATGAAACTAATCTTGAAGCCCTTAAGCCGCAACTCGACACGCTTCTTAATGATCCAAATGTTAAATTTATTGTATTGGATCTGAGCCAACTTGAATTTATCAATAGTAAAGGCATTGGTTACCTAGTTTCAATTCATACCCATCTTTCCAAAGATCAGCGCGAAATGATTTTGGCTGGGGCGACTGAAGCAGTGATGGATGTAATCAGTCTAGTGGGGCTCACCACGATTATTAAGTATTTCAATACCATTGAAGAAGCTTTAGCCGGGCTAAATGCATAGTTTTTATTTTTTATTTTTTATTGATATAATTGCCAATGTGTAATTAGGATGTTATTCATTCATTAAAAATTAAAAACTAAAAATTAAATTATGGAAGCTTCTTTATTTTTTGAGTTGGGTCTTGTGATCATTTCCGCCGCCCTGATTGGCGTGATCGGTTATTTTTTGAAACAACCTCTTATTTTAGGATACATTGTTGCCGGAATTTTAATCGGGCCGTTTGGCTTTGGTTTGGTACATGATGTAGAGACTATCCATATTATCGCGCAGGTCGGCATTATGCTGATGTTATTTTTGGTTGGCTTAGAGATGAATCCTGCACGATTAAAGGATTTGGGCGCAGTATCTCTTTTTGCAGGTATCGGCCAGGTGCTTTTTACGGGTTTGATCGGATACGGTATAATTTATGTCTTTGGTTTTCCTCTTGTCCAGGCGATTTATTTAATGATTGCACTGACCTTCAGTAGTACGGTGATCGCTATTAAAATTATTTATGATAAACGTGATAATAATGCCCTGTACGGTCAGGTGGCGATTGGCATATTGCTTGTGCAGGACGTCATTGCTATTTTGGCCCTAATCGCTCTTACGGGTTTTAAGGCTGGTTCATTTTCTTTTGATTTTGCGCGTTTTGGCCTAGTCCTCATTAAAGGAATTTCTGTTTCCGTTCTTGCTATTTTTATTGCCCGCAAATTTCTTGTTTATCTTTATAATAAAATTGCAACTTCACATGAACTATTAATATTATTTAGTTTAGGATGGGCCTTTATTGTTGCCTTGGCTTCGCAATATATCGGTTTCAGTATTGAAATCGGTGCGTTTGTCGCCGGTATCAGTTTAGCCAGCCTCCCCTATGCATTTGAAATTAATGCTAAGGCAAAAGTATTGCGTGATTTTTTTATTACCATATTTTTTGTGGCCTTGGGTGCGGGTTTGATTTTTACTTCCATGGGGCCTTTGGTTGTCAAATTTATTGTTCTGTCTCTTTTTGTGCTGATCGGCAACCCGATTATTGTAATGGTTATTATGGGCGCTTTGAGATACGACAAACGAACTTCTTTTTTTACTGGCCTTGCTGTCGCGAACATAAGTGAGTTCTCATTAATCGTTGCGGCTATGGGTTTAAGTCTCGGTCATCTCAATCAAGAAATAGTTTCCATGATTACTGTTATTGCTGTTTTGACTATGACGATTTCCTCTTACATGATGATTTACAACAATCAAATCTATAATCGGATCAAAGGATTGCTTAAAATATTTGAATTCAGAAAAATTAAAACTAAATTAGTAAATATTCAAACAAGTCTTCAAAATCACATTATTCTACTTGGTTGTGGGCAAATGGGTGAGCAGATTCTCGATCAGATTAAAAAATTTAAAGAAAATTATGTAGTGGTAGATCATGACAATACCGTTATTAAAGGCCTTATCAAAAAAGGAGTCAGTTGTATTTTTGGAGACGTAGAAGATGTAGAGCTTTTGAATGAACTTGATCTTGAAAATGCTGAAATTATTATCAGCACATTGCCAAGCCCTGAAGATAATTTGTTTTTAATTAAATACATTGAAAAGATTCCTCACGATCAACGTCCGATTGTTTTGGTGACGGCTGAAAGTGGACGTGAAGGATTGGAATTGTTTAACCGTGGTGCGGATTACGTGATTTTAAAGCATTATTTAGGCGCTGAGCATATTCATCAAATCAATCGGGAGCTTTATGGATTGGAAGAGGAGGCACCTTTAGCGCTTATACAGGAAGTTGAGGAGGAAGAGGGCGGTAAAAAATTTAAAGGAGATCATGAATATGCCAAAATTCTTCATAGCTTAAATAAACTTCGCTTAAGGGAAATTAAGCAAAAGATCGAGAAGCGGCATATTCAGCTGACCCCGAAAAAAGGATAAAAATTTCTGATCTTAGATTTCTGATCTCAGATTCTCTTTCCAGCGATCTAAATACTCTTTCCTTCGGTCGCGATTGTGGAATTTTAGCATATCATCACTCACTACCACGCTGGCTTCGGGGTCGAGTTTTTGTGCTTTTCCGAGAGTTCGTTTTTTGAAGGTCTTTTTAAGGAGTTTTTCAATCAGGTCACCCAATTTACCTCCGAGAAGCCATTCCCAAAATCGTTTAAAACCGCTTTTTCCACGGAATGAAAACTTTTTTTCGGAAATATCCGGGAAGTTCAGGCCGTATTTTTTAAAAAGCCAATCTTTATTTTTTTCCATGAATTGCTGATAGGTCTTTTTCCCGTAAATAGGCATCAGTAGCCTTGTCCAGTATGCCAGGTATGGGTCTTCGGGCTTAAAAAGAAGCGGTTCTATATTTATTGCATTGGGCGTTACAAAAAAACTGAGGCAAAATCGTCCGGCGATTTTATCCCCATGGCGCCGAACTCCAAAAAATTGAAGAATTAATGTAATCCAAAGCCGTGCGATCCACATGCGACCCTCCTGAATAACAATAAACAGATCGATATCTGAAAGTTCCGTCGGGTTGTCGTACGCCAGGTTGTTGCAGACCGCGATCATCCGGACAAATGGGACTCGGGCAACATATTGGTTGTATTGCCGCGTTCTTCCCCAGAATTTTTCAGCCCGAAATTTGCGGGACTTTCTTAAGTCCACCAATTTCCCTCGCCCTTTCAGTACATAATAGTCATGGATTTTTTCTACCTCGTCCATTTCCTCCAAAATTCCTTTAATTTCCCTGATGTGAATCGGCTTCCCCCATTGATACAAATAATCCTTAATTTCCTCCGCGGTTAACGGGAAGTCGAAAAGATCAAAAAAGGCGATAGTTTGGAGGATAGATTTTTGGAGATTCATAAATTTATTTTACCATAGAGGACCCAATAGAAGGCCCAATTGACTGAATATCAGATTTACGATCAATTGGGTCCTCAATGGGTCTTCAATTGGTTATAATAGGCACATGGAATCCTTTATCAAACTCATCGCCAAACTCCCAAATAAGCCTGGTGTGTACCAGTTTTTGAATGAAAAAAAAGAACCTCTATATATAGGTAAAGCCAAGAATTTAAAAAAACGCGTTCAAACTTATTTCCGCAAATCCGCCAAACATAGTGTCCGGATTGCCAAGATGCTGGAGCATGTGTCGGACATCCAATGGATTGAAACCAATAGCGAGGTGGAGGCTTTGATTCTGGAAGATAATTTGGTCAAAGAGCTTCAGCCCAAATACAATGTGGTGCTTCGGGATGACAAAAATTTCCAATACATCAAAGTGACCGTGGATCAGGATTATCCGGAGATTTTCACGGTTCGCCGGATCACTAAAGACCACGCCAAAGGTCGGGCAGGCGGCGCGAAATATTTTGGCCCCAAAACATCGGGTTCGGATGTGAAACGTTTGCTGGAAACGGTTAAGCGAACATTCAAACTCTGCAGTGTACGTAATATCCATGTGGATCCGAAAGGCACTCCGCTCAAAGGGGCCAAGGTGGCGGTCAAAGTGGGGAATTCGCCCGCTAAACGTCCTTGTCTGGATTACCATATTAAACGATGTGTGGGTCCGTGCGCCGGCATGGTGACGCCGGAGGAATATCGGGTATTGATCGATCAGGCCATTGAATTTTTAGAAGGAAATTATAAGCCTGCCATTGAAATGATTAAAAAGCAGATGCGGGAATTCGCGAACGAAAAAAAGTTTGAACGGGCGGCCAAACTTCGTGATCAGATTTTGGCTATCGAACGGTCGCAGGAAAAGCAATTGATCACCGATACGAATATTGTTGACCGGGATGTGATTGCTTATGTGGAGGATTTGGAGCGCCATTTTTTCAATTTGTTTCAGATTCGCAATGGTCGTTTAATTGGTCAGGAGAACTTTATCTTAGAAGGGGGGGATAATCCTTCTGAGATAATGGAAACCTTTTTGCGTGATTATTACGCCATGGCGGCTGATATTCCAAAGGAAATTCTGATATCCGTCGAGATGGATGAACTTAAATTGCTCCAGGATTACATCCGACAATTCACTGATAAGGCCGTCCGACTCGTTCATCCACAGGCCGGCAAGAAGGATGATTTGATCGTATTATCCGAAAAGAACGCACGGAGCTTCGCGGAACAAAACCGAGCACGGTGGATGGCGGATAAAAAGGAAGAAAAAGCTTTGGAGGAACTCAAAGAAGCCCTCAAGCTTGACGCTGAGCCCAAGCGGATTGAGTGTTATGATATTTCCCACCTTTCCGGCACGGAAACCGTCGGAAGTATGGTCGTATTTAAAAAAGGCCTGCCTATCAGCGCCGATTACCGCCAGTTCCGGTTGAAAACGACTCAGGATGGGGAGATTGATGATTACAAATCCATGGCGGAGGTCCTGCGCCGCCGCCTGAATTACCTCCCTGCGGTATTGCCGGAAGGTTATAAGATTGGAAAAGCGAAAAAAAGCGATGAGAAGTTTTTATGGAAGGTGTGGAATGAAATGGAACGGTTTGATATTAAACAATTTTATGTGATTCGAAAGACAGGTCCCGGATCAAAGTCCGGGAAAGCTATTGTCGCCATGGGCCGTATTGATCCGATTTCAGAAAAAGTCCATCGGATTGCAGCATTATGGGTGGATCCGAAAGAACGTGGCAAGAAATTGGGCACTTTTGTCATCATAAAGCTCATCGAAACCAGCAGACAGAAACGCCTGTATCTGTTCTGCCATGAAGAACTGGAAACCTATTATCTGAAAATGGGATTCGAAACGCTTCATCAGCCCCCTAAAGAGCTGGGCGACCATGCCAAAAAGTACCTGAGCGATGTTGGCGGCAAGCCGCTTTTCATGGCGCATCAGAAAAAGAAAAAGGATTTTTCTTTTGAATCAAGTCCGGACTTGATTGTCATTGATGGCGGTAAGGGTCAGCTTCACGCGGCGCATGATGTTTTATTTGAAAAAGGCCTGGATATTCCGATGATCGCATTGGCCAAGCGGGCAGAAGAAGTTTTTGTTCCCGGCAGATCGGATTCCATTGAGTTACCGTCTGACAGCGAAGGTTCTCATTTGCTGCAACGGATCCGTGACGAGGCTCATCGATTCGCCATTGAATTCCATCGTGGATCACGCGTCAAAAAAATGACCCAATCAGCCCTTGATAAAATTCCGGGCGTAGGCCCCAAACTCAAAAAACGTTTGCTGACTTACTTTGGCTCTGTCCAGAAAATCCGTGAAGCGCCACAAGTGGTATTGGAACAGATCGCCGGTGAGAATATTGCGCAAAGGATTAAAGAAATGCTATAGGTCAGGACCAGTATTTGTAGTTGGTTGTTTGACAAATTAATATAGCCATTGTATACTGTTTTTCTTTAGTATTATTTTATGTCCTCTGATCGCCCTAAAAAATCCGGTTTTGAAGAAAGTGATGAAAGTTCAATTGAAATTGTCGAGATGGATTTATTCCATAAAGCCATCGAATTACTTCTTCGACTCGGAGATGAAGGTAATTTGATTATTTATGGTTCCAATAAAGAGCCATTAGATGACATCTCCCCCGAGCTTGATAGTTCTATTGAAAAAAAGGTTCCATGGTTGGCTGTCGAAATGTTTAGAACCGTTCTTTCTCAAGTGGCGCTGACTGAAAGTGCTTTTGATCAATTGTTAAGTGAAATGCAGCAAATTCATATTCATACGGATGGCAAAAAAGCTTTGGAAATCAAAGTAGTTCCTACAAGGGAAGTAACAGCAAAGCTTCATGTCAGAAGATTACTTCGCGAAAAATTTAGCAATTAAAAATTCATTTCTTGTTAAAAAACCGCTACAATAAGGAGTGATTATTCCTAAAACAAAAAACCATGAATACAAAAGGCGGCGTTGTTGTTAATTTTATTTTGATTTTATTCATCACGGCGATCATTTTTTTGGGCGTGATGTATTTGGCGACCGGCCGAATACCTTTCGGAATCTCCAGGCCCCTTGCACAACCTAAAGAGGTGGTGGAAGAAAGTGTTGAGCCAGATGTTGACGCTGAGATGGAGGAGCTGGCAGAAGCGATTGATGAAAATTTAGAAGAAGGTGATGCGATTATGGAAGAAGAAGGGGCGACGGAAGAGGAAGGAGATGCGATGGAAGGAGCTGCAGCTGAATCCGGACTAGAATAGGACTCAAGTCCGGATTCGGAAGAGGAAAAACCCACGGAAGAAGAGCCTGCCGAGGAAGCATCCCAATAAAATAAACGTAAATGCCACGACCTAAAAAATATTCGTCCTAATACCGCTCTCCGGGATTGATTGGCTGATTTGCTTAAGAGCGGCGTTTACGACTGTAGGTATATATGGAAGCTTTGAAATTGTTCCTTAGACGGCTGCAGTGGTGATTTAAGCGACTTTGGCTTCCGGCATTAACCTTAAATGAGCCCTGTCTGATAAAAGACTGGTGATGCGCGTCTGAATTTCTTGCCGGAGCGTTTGCCGTGTTTTGGGCTGTAGCTTTCTATTATCAAGATAATCTACAGCGATGCGTATATCATCAATGACGGAAGCGGTTTCTTCGTCTTCCGGCATATTTGTTTGATGAATGGCATGTAAAAATTCCAGGCAGCTTGCATACCGAGCTTTTTCTTCCTGAACGGGTTCATTATTGTCCAGTTTTAGTTTAGTCATTTTGTTTTTTATTTTTACATAGCAACTATAACATAATTTGATTTTATTTCAAAGTTCTTTTTTGGCGCGTTTTTTTCTTTTACCCCAAGAATCTTTCATGGCTTGGCACATGCTTTCTCTGGCTTCAGGATCTGTCCACATTTTGTGATTATTGTGCCGTCTGTGCCGAGAAAGTTTTTTCTTGCAGGCCGCTCCGTTGTTTTTTTCATTTTTGCGTCGCACAGGCAGATTAAAGGTGGCAATAAAATTGGCAATGGTTTTTTGATCAAAAGATTTCAGTCTTTTTAGAAACTTTTCTTCAAAATCATCGCCCATTGCCCTGTCCAAAAGTTTTTGTTTGTCTTTTAAGGTTAATGTAATTTTTTGACGATATTGTTTTACAGAAATTCCTGTTAATACTCTTGCGATTTCATTAGCCGCCTCTTTGATAATTTGAATTTTTTCACTACTATCTAACCTTTTCAGTTTGTCTTTTAGGCGCTTAGCGATGTCCCGCTGGCTTAATTGCTCTCCATCATGATGGTGATGCAGAATAAACCATTTTAAATCTATGCCGTTATCCGCATATTTTTGGACGAGTATATCCAAAACATGGTAGCGGATATGTTTTTGAAGGACTTTAAAGCGGTTATGATCCGTTGTTTCCTCAAGTTCCCTTTTTAACCCTTCTGAAAGATCAAGGGTTTTGTTGTACTGTTTTTCAACAGAAATCTCGGACATAGGAGGGCGAATTAATAAAGGGGGTTATTTTGACCGATTGTTAATGAAATGTCAATTTATTTCAAAAGCCATTTGGTACAATGGGTACAAATAACCTTATAATTATGGCTAAAATTCTCTCCATCATTGCCCCTGAAGGGTATCAGGACATTGAATATAATGACTCAAAACAAGTTATCGAGGCAGCTGGTCATGAAGTTATTACCGCCAGTGCGGTCGAGGAGGCGCATGGCAAATACGGAGGTGTTCAGAAGGCGGATGTTTTATTAAATGAAGTGGATCCAGAAGACTATGATGCCATCCTTTTTGTAGGTGGGCCTGGCAGTCATGATTATTTTGATGATCCTGTTGCCCATAGTCTGGCTAGAGCTTTTTTGGAATCAGACAAGCTCACCACTGCCATTTGTGCCGCTCCTTCTATTCTAGCCAATGCAGGCCTTTTGGATGGCAAAAAAGCCACCTGCTTTGAAAGCCAGGCGGGTAATTTAAAAGAAAAAGGCGCCATTTATACGGGCAATCCGGTGGAACAGGATGGCTTGATCATTACAGCGGATGGGCCGAGTAGCGCCACAGCTTTTGGCGAAAAAATTGCTGAGGTTTTAGGGTGAGGCGGGAAAGGTTCGGCTGATACTCGTTTTTTTACCATATCCCAAGTCTCTTTCCAGCTCCAAGTGCCACTCGTTGTCTGTTAAATCCGTTCCGGTAATACGGAAGTAAAAGGGCGCGTTCGCGGTTTCGATTATAGGGTCTGTCACTGTGATAGGGCCGATGACATCGTCGTATTCAGTTTCAGCCTGATCGCAATCCGGAGTTCCGTCATGCGTATAAACAGCGCCATTTACCATTAAGCCCCCCCCTAGATTGTCAGAACATTTATTCCATTCCACAAAAATTTGTTTACTGGCTCCAAATTGGTAATTGGTTGCTACTCCTATATCCGCGATACCTTCGATCTTATTAACAATTTTAGTTACGCCCCCTTTAATACCGTCAAAATTAATAGCTGTTTCCTGGGCATTGGCTTCCAAATAGTCCGCGTAGCTTTCCAGATACATTTTGGAGTTCAGAATGAGTGCTGTGTCTCTCTGAATGGCGATATTGGCGCGTTGTCGCATTCCGAAGAAGAAAAAGACAGAAGTGAGCACAAATCCGAGCAGGACGGACCAGATGAGGATACTTCCTTTCGGATGGTGGCTCGAATTGTAGGCCGAATTGTGGGCCGAATGGTGGTTCATATTGTTAGGGGGCAGGTAAGATGGCGTTAAGTTTGTAGGTTTGTGTATTGGGAGGCACGGCGTCATCTATGTTGGCGACAATTTCTAATTCTAAAATACGTTGATTGGGGTCGTGTTTGGAGAAATAGATGCTGGTAATTGTAAAATCGCTGATGTAATCAAAATCACTGTGCACTTCTGTAGCCTGAAAGGCAGTTGTATCGATGATATCAACATTGCCTGGGACAGTGGCTGGCGAATGATCCCAAACTTCACCTTTTCCGGAGTTGATAAAGTACTGGTCACTCACGCCGGTTGGAAATTTGATGTTACCGCCTGAGGCAACCACTTCAATGACATCTTCTTCCGTTCCCAATTCTCCGTCGCCCATGCGCATGATGATATTGGATTCCTGGACGAGTTGCTGGTTTTCATCATAAATCTCGATTGTAATGTTTTGGAAGCCGGATGGAAATGAGGAATCAGACAGGTTGAAATTGAATTGGCAGGATTGGCCATTGCAGTCCACTCCTTGTTGGAATGTTTTGTCTACTTTTAAAGCTGTGCCGGGAGCATAGGCAATTTTATTTTGCAGTTCTTTTTTGACATGGATGGAGTGATCTCCATTTGTAGGGTCTTCAATAAAAGTTACTTCATAAGCGTCGCTTCCTGCAAGGATATTTTCATTGTTTTCAAAGCAGTTTTGGATATTTTCAATCATAAAGTTTTCCACTACATTTACTGTTTCTTCACATGAATCAGGTGGGGGTTGCGTTGTGCACATGGGTTCAAAATTAGTTTGTTTAATTTCTGATTCCAAATGATATGTAAATACATCTCCAATTAATTCGTACCATCCTCGATGCAGAGTATTTGCCTGACTTTCTGTAATATTAGTTAGAGTTGATCCGATAGGAAATATAAAGTCAATCCGGCTGATTTTGGTGGCGCTTTCCAAATCAAACTTAATTTCAAAATTAGAAAGGTCAGTTGCCGGGTCGCTTATTTTTAAAATTCGATTATTTCCGCTATCAGCAATGTAAAGTTCATGGGTCGTGCTATCCGCGAAAACCCCGGTCGGCAGATTGAGTTTGCAGAATTTGGCAGTGGAGCCACAGGTATCATCCGTACCGCTGCCGGCGATGGTTTCAATATCAAAAGTGGCCAAATCTATCCGTTTGATTTTATGATTAAAGGTGTCTGCTACAAATAAATAATTTCCTGAAAGCCCTGTGTAATAAGTCAGGCCGGTGGGAAAATTCAAGTTACTGCCTAAATCATCATTTGCAATTGGCATTGAAAAGGGTGGTGAAGCAGGAGGACTCCCAAAATTATATTTAATGATCCGATTGTTGCCTGAATCAGAAATGTATAAGTTCGTTCCGTCCGTCGCTACGTCCGTGGGGTGAGAAAGGCCGCTCAAGGTACTGAAATCTAATGTTACCGAACAGGTGGATAGATTGCCCGTTGGACACGTTTGAATGGTGTCTGAAGCAGTATCTGCCACAAAATAATTGCCATTTTTTATGGCAAAACCAGCAAAGTTTTTTAAATTAGAAAACGTTGTTACTACTCCTCCGCTTGCATTTTTTATTTTTCCATCCCCGCCACTGCTATATTGATGCTGTGTGCCGGTATCGAAGATTTTGTTAAAAATCATTATATCCTTAAATGCGAGATGGTATTTTTCGCCAATGTCTATTGAGCCGATATAACTGAATGGCAATTGGCCTTTAGTGGTTTGATTAAAGCTTAAAATCCATTCATTTCCCGGGTCTTCCTCCACCAGATATTCTAAGGTGTTGAATTTGTCCCGGATGATCTCATTGACCGCGAATTGCCGTTCCGTGTTGGCGGACTGGGTTTGAATCCGGAAAAGGTTGCTGAATGTAGAGGAAAAGAAGACACTCAAGCCAAGCATCAAAATGCTGGTAATGGTCACTGAAACGATCAGCTCGGTCAGGGTGAATCCTTTATATTTCTGACTTCTGATTTCTGATTTCTGATTTTTTATGGGCTTCAGGTTATTGGTAAATAATGCGTTTGGCGTTGACTGAGTGGTCTCCCGTGCTGTCTGTCCAGCTGACAATAGCGCTGATTTTATAAACACCAGAAGTGGGCGGATCAATATTGCCGACTTTAATGGTGCGAAGGAAAAAGCTGCTTTCCAGCCATTCCTCACCCACTTTGAATGCATATGAATTACCTCCGGTATCCAAAAATAAATTACATGGTAGCGTTCCGTCGCATCCCCCATCAGCGAGAATTTTTTCTACTTGAGTATCAATTACAGGGGCTCCCAATACTTCCACAATCACCGCCCCTTGATTTGCATAAAAGTGCGCCTGAATTTCTTTATTTTGACTGTTTACCATGGCCAAATTACTGCTTTGGAGAGAGACGACGCCAAAAACAATGATGCTCAGAAAAAACATGGCGAAAATCAGTTCTATGAGGGAAAAACCACCTTTCGAATGGTGGCTCGGATGGTGGCTCGGATGGTGGCTCGAATGGTGGAACAAAATTTTGTTTTTATTTAGGTCAATTTTAGCACAAAAATCCATTAAATCGGAAATTTTGGTTTTAGGGGGATTGTGGGATTGATTTTCTCTCTGAAATTTGGTATAATATATAGATTAATATATTTCTGATTTCTGAATTCAGATTTCTGAATCAAATGACAAATGATAAGTGTCGAATGATAAATAGAATCTGAAATCCGAAATCTCAAATCTGAAATGATTTATGGCATTATTAGACACATTACAAAAAGAGAGTGAGGCCACGGTTGCTGTAGAGGGGTTTGATGAGGATAAAATTCCTGGCTTTGTGGATGAGATTTTTACGACTGCTATTCAAAAACATGCCAGTGATATCCATTTTAAGCCCTTAGAGGAGAAGTTGCTGGTGTATTTGCGCATTGATGGACAGATGATTTTCCATAAAGAATTTGAAAAAATCTTCCATCACCCCATTGTTGCCCGTATCAAGATCATCTCTGGCCTAAAAATCGATGAGCATCGTTTGCCGCAGGATGGTAAAAGCAGTTTTACTTTAGAGGATAAGGAGGTGGATTTGCGTGTTTCAGTGATTCCGACCAATTTTGGCGAAAAAGTGGTGATCCGTTTATTGGATAAGAATCCTGAACTTGCTAAGCTACAAGATCTCGGTATGCTCCCGAACGTTCTTTTAAAGGTCCAGGAGGCTCTGAAAGCTAGCTATGGGATGATTTTGGCAGTGGGTCCAACGGGGAGTGGTAAATCCACCTCGCTTTTTTCCATGATTTCCACCTTTAACGCGGAAGAATATAATATATCGACCCTGGAAGATCCGATTGAATATAAAATTCCTCATGTTACCCAAACCCAGATCAACACGGAAATAGGTTTTGATTTTCCGGACGGCCTGCGCACTTTGGTTCGCCAGGATCCGGATATCATCATGGTGGGGGAGATCCGTGACCAAAAAACCGCTTCGCTCGCCATTGAATCCGCTTTGACGGGCCATCTGGTGTTCTCAACTCTGCATACTAATTCAGCAGTGGGCACCATCCAGCGTCTTTTAAACATGGAGGTCGACCGTTTTTTGATTTCAGCGGCCGTGAAACTCATTATTTCCCAACGTTTAGCCAGAAAAATCTGCAATTATTGCCGAGAGCAGTACCCAGTCCCCAAACATTACTACGATCTCCTTCGCAATGAAATCGGCACTGAACCGGAAAATGACTTCTTTTACAAAGCCAAAGGCTGTGAACATTGTAATAATACCGGATATAAAGGCCGCATTGGTTTGTTTGAGGTTTTGCACATGTCCCCGACTATCGAAGAACTGATTGTTAATAGCGCTTCGAATATGGAGATCGAAAAAAAGGCGATTGAAGAAGGCATGATTTTGCTCCGCAAAGACGCTCTTTTTAAGGCAGTAACTGGGGATATTACCATTGAACAGGCTTTGCAGATAATGACTAATTGAGATTTTTAAGATTTTTGGGATTATTAAGATTATTGTGAATTATGTCAAAAGAATACCAAGGTACATTTCGTAGACTTATCGCTTGGCAGAAAGCTAAGGAATTGACTAAGAATATTTATAAAATAGTTAACAGGTTTCCCAAGGAAGAAACTTACGGTTTGGTATCACAAATGAAACGATGCGCTGTCTCTGTAATGTCGAATATAGCTGAGGGGAATCAGAGGGCTGGGAGAAAAGATAAATTAAATTTTTTTAATATTGCCTTTAGTTCTCTTACTGAGTTAGACAATCAGACTGAATTAGCTTTTGAATTAGAGTATATCTCTCAATCTAATTATGACAAATTAATCGAATTGATTAATAAAACTAGCTATCTTTTATTTCGCTTGATTGAGTCTAAAAAAAATCCCAAAAATCCTAAAAATCTCAATAATCCCAATAGTCCTAACAAAAAAGGTTTCTCATTGGTCGAGCTTCTGGTCGTAGTGGGTATCGTGGCAGTTCTTTCCGTTTCATCCGTGGTAGGATTTTCTTATTTGGGAGATATTCTGAAAGTTAGGGAAGTGACGGGTTTGATTGCCGATACCGTGAAACATGAAGAGTTAAAAATTTTGAGAGGAGATTTTGAAAAAGCAATCATTCATTTAAAACGCGATTATTTGGTGATTGAAGAATCGCCCGAAGACGTGAGTTTGGATTTGAGCATTAGTGACGTGTCGGAGGGTGAGTGCAGCGCTTGTTCTAATTGCACCCATAAGCTCAATTATGGCCACCAGGGAACCCTTACTCAGCGGGATGAAGACGGCGCCATTACTTATATTAAGAATGTGGGCAGCAGCCAGTCCGATTGTATTGCTTTTAAAGACTCGGAAGAGATTGAATGGAGTTACCAGATTACCGATGGGGATCAGTTTTCCAGCTTTGTTCGTTTCGTGCATTTTAACGTTCAGCGGGAAAACCGGGGAAATAATCCCATCCATATTTCTCAAGAAGCTAATGCTAAAGTCGAAATCCGCGCGCCTTACGGCAAAAAGATAATTTATAATTCAGGCGGGAGCTCGGTCGGCTGGATTGATCTTGAAGTAAAAGATGAAGCCGAAAGTACAACTGATACCTTAACCATTCGCTAGCCAGTGAGCAGTTTAGCCAAAACAATTCGGCACACGTTTTCAGATCTCTGGTTAGAGATAGAGCTTTTTTTTCATAAATTCAAAAGAAAAAAAGAAAAAAAAGCTGCAGTAGCTTCAGCGCCGTCAGCAAGCGGGGTAACTGACGTTCATCCCGTTGGATCCGTCGCAGAAAAAGAAAAAACCAAGTTAACAAAGAAGCCCCCAATGTCTTTGAGGATGCTTCATTTTTCCAACAAACAGAGTCTTTTTTTCTACGATCAGATGGCCACGTTAGTGGAGTCCGGCGTTTCTTTGATTGACTCTCTTTCCATTGTGCAGGCGCAAACCAAGAACAAAACGCTAAAAAAGCTGTATGGAGAAATGATTCACCACATCAACGGAGGGATGAGCCTTGCTGACACCATGTTCCTTTTTCCGCATGTTTTTCCATCCATGCAGGCTACTTTGATTGAGGCGGGTGAAAAAAGCGGGAATTTGAAAGTAGTTTTGGCTCAAATTGTCGAGGAGCTCGAAAGCCAACAGGAATTTTTGCGGAAAATCAAAGGCGCCATGTTTTATCCGGTTGTGCTTATTGTTTTGGCATTGACTATGGTGACCGGCATGATGATTTTTGTCATCCCTAAAGTGGCTGAACTTTATAAAGAGTCTAACGCGACCCTTCCCGCTTTAACGCAGATCGTGGTCAATATTAGTGATTTTATTTCCCAGAAATATCCTATTATTTTTGGCGGATTATTTGGCGGCTTGTTTCTTATTTGGTTTGTGGTTAAAAAAACAAAACCTGGCAAGCTGGTTTGGGAAAAATTTATAAGCTCTATTCCTGTTTTTGGCCGTATTGCCAAAGAAAAAAATATCATGGTTTTTGCTTCCAATTTGGGCATGTTGCTCCAGAGCGGTGTTTTGATCAGCGACGCGTTTGAAATCACAGAGAAAACTTTAGACAACCTCCATTACAAAAAGGCCATAAAAGAAATACGGCATGGCATTATTATGGGGAAAAATGTCAGCGAGATCATGGGACTTGAAGACATCAAAACCCAGAAATTTAAAGAAAATAAATTGTTTCCATTACAAGTAGCCCAATTGATTCATATCGGCGAATTAACGGGAAGCATTGCCAAAATGCTCAATAAAATCCGGGATAATTATCACAAAAGCATCAATTACACGCTGAAAAATATGTCCACCATGGTTGAGCCGATTATGATTTTTATTGTGGCGCTGCTGGTTGGGTCAATTTTGTTAGCGGTGATGTTACCTTTCTTCTACATTGGGACAACCATTAGTTAGCCATAAGCTATAAGCAGTAAGCAATAAGCTTAATCCCTAATCTTTACTGCTTGTTTGCGGTATACTGGTGATACCTTAGTTAGCCATAAGCTATAAGCAGTAAGCAATAAGCTTAATCCCTAATCCTTACTGCTTGTTTGCGGTATACTGGTGATACTTTTTGTTATGCGTAAAAAATATTCAGACAAAATCCGGGAATTGGTTAAGCAGGCATATGACTCAATTGCCCATGAGTTTGACCAAAGCCGTAAAAAACAGTGGCTGGAATTTGAAGATTTTTTGAAATATGTAAAAAAGGGAGCAAAGGTTCTTGATGCAGGTTGTGGCAATGGTCGGTTTTATGATTTACTGAAAAACAAAAAGGTTGATTATCTGGGGATCGACAACAGTTCCTCTTTGCTTGAAAAAGCCCGTGAGAATTTTCCACACGCCCAATTCCAATTGGGTGATATGGTTGATTTGGATTTACCGGATGAGCGTTTTGATGTTGTTTTTTCCATCGCCTCTTTCCATCATCTTCCTGGTCGCAGATTACGCAAGCAGGCTATCCAGGAAATGCATCGTGTGCTCAGATCCAATGGCGTTTTGATTTTAACGGTTTGGAATTTGTTTCAATTGAAATATTTAGCCCCCCTCATGCGTTCCGTTGCTCATTTTCTTCTTTATTTAGGATTGAAATACGCCTGGAATGACATTTGGGTTCGATGGGGGCACCATCCTGTTAAACGTTATTACCACGCCTTTTTGCCGAATGAGCTTATTCGTTATTTTAAAAAAGACAATTGGAAGGTTGAAGAATTTTATTTTGTTCGGAAAGGAATTCGGGTAAAATTCTGGCGTTCCTATAATTTGATTTTGATTGTCCGTAAAAAATGACCGAGCGCATTAAAATTGCAGGCGTGCCGTTTGATAATCTTGACTACAAAGGGGTCTTGAAACAAATTGACCATTTTATTAAAAATGATCGCAAAGTTTATATCGTTACAGCTAATCCGGAAATGATTCTGAATGCTTCCAAGGACGATAAATTTTTTGAGGTGCTGGCAGGTGCCACCCTCAACACACCAGACGGAACCGGGATTTTATGGGCGGCGACTTATTTAGAAAAACCACGCCCGAAAAATGCCCTTGCCCGCCGCTTTCAGTTTTATCAATCATGTCTGGCTGGCTTGTTTTTCCCGCGAAGCATCCGAAAGGTTTTAAAAGAACGGGTGACCGGCACGGATTTGATGAAAAAAATTGTTGAAATGTCCCAAGAGAAAACGTGGAAAATTTTTTTATTGGGCGCTTCCTCGGGTATTGCCAAAAAAGTGACTAAGAAATTTTCAAAAAAACATCCAAATGTTAAATTTGTCGGTTGCCACGCGGGTACTCCCCACATAAAAGACGAAATGGAGATTTGCGAACTGATCAACGAAGCTAAACCGGATATTCTTTTTGTGGCCTATGGCAGTCCTGATCAGGAATTCTGGATTCACCGAAACTTATTCAAGCTCAATTCTGTAAAAGTCGCTATGGGCGTTGGAGGAGCCTTTGATTTTCATGCGGGTAGAGTCAAACGCGCTCCCAAATGGATGCAAAAGGCCGGCCTGGAATGGTTATGGCGGTTGACCCGCGAACCAAAACGCCTTTCACGCATCTGGAATGCGACCGTGGTTTTTTCAAAGTTAGTTGCAAAAGAAAAGGAAGAAAATCATTCCGCACAATAATCATTCTACAGGATCAGCCAATCATTTTTTTATTTTAGCCCTCGCTGGGCAGGCAACCGCTTTTTGACTGACCAAAAAGCGGTTAGAAAAAGTCACCCGGGGGATCACGAATACAAACCCAGCGTTGTACCTTATGTCATCATTTCCATGGGCGTGATCCCCCCGGCCCCCCCTGTGCCTTATATCGATGCATTACCTTTAAAAAAGTAAGTGCTGTTTTACGCTTAGGCTCACTCTGCATTAACGGAACAAAACTAATTGAATGTACAGCAGAGAAAAAAGGCAGACGGGGTCTGGGGGCACGACTCTGCCCATCGATGACATAAGGCACATTGGCGATTATGGTTTCGTGACCCCAGCGCTTTTGGCACTTTTGGCGGCAAAAGTGCAAAGAAAAAATGAATAAGCAGGTATGCCCACGATTGGTCGGCAGGACAGAATGAATGAAAGATGAGTGTTGTACATTGATTATTGTGCGGTTATTAAAAACGATTGACGCATTAGTTAAATCTTGTTCAGCAACACCCTGTACCATTGAGATTTCCCTCTAAAAATGCTATAATAAATAGATTACTTATTTATCATTTTTCATTTATCATTTTTCATTTAGGTCCGAAAATTTTAAATCCAAAATAAAAATGAAGTCAAAAATTTTAAAATCCACGGTTGCTACTCTCGTTAGTTTTGCCTTGTTCATTCCTGCTGTTTTGGCTGATTTTCTGCCGGTTCAGGTGTACGCGACGGATACGGTGGCGGGTTATCCATCCGCCTTTAGAACGTCACTGATTGATCCGAATCAGGATGTAAAATTTGTTGTGGAAAAACCGGATAGGGCTGTGGTTCAGATTCCGGCGCAGGCCAATTTAGAAGGGATTGCTAAAACCGACTTTTACGGCCATCAGACCAAGATTGCCGGAACGTATCGGGTGTCTGTGGTGTTTCCGGGTTCTCCCACCTCTTCTCCTCAGAGCACGTTCAGGGTTTATCCGGATCAGGTTTCACCTACCCAATCCACCCTGCGAAGCACTGAGCAAATGGTAGAGGCGGATGGGGACGTAACGTTTCATATCATCACACTTTATGACCAATACCGAAATCCGGTTCCGAATCATCACATCAACCTCATCTCCAGCCGTTCTGAGGATACCATTGAAGCATTGCAGGGAGGCGTAACGGATCAGAATGGACGGGCGAATTTTAAAGTTCGGTCCCGTTATTCCGGCATCTCGGTTTTTACTGCTGTTGATACTACTGTTAACCAGATATTGAGCGATCGTGAGGAAATCGTATTTTTTCAGCCCACGACTTCTCAGGTGGCGGAAAGTCCGTTTTTAGATCTTCTTCTCGCTGATATTGGCGGAGATGATGAAGTTTTGCCGGGTCCTGTGGATCATTTTGAACTGCAAGGATTGCCATCAACGGCTAGGGTGGGTGAGGAGCTTTCCATGACCATTGTCGCTAAAGATAAGTCCGACAATACGGCCAAAAATTATACGGGTACGGTGCTGATTTCGGTCGTTCCGGATGAAAACGCGACGCTACCGAATAATGGCGAATATACATTTAAAGCCGCTGATCAAGGAAAGTTTACTTTTGATCTTTCCCTCTCTTTCACCCAGCTTGGCGAGCAGACGGTTCAGGTGCTGGATAAAAATAATTTTAGTTTTTCCGGAGAACATCAAATTGAAATCGTTCCCACAGGGGCAGTGTTTCCGGCTCCGACTTCTTCCACTCTTTCGATCAAGTCTCCGGCGGATGGGGCGGAGCTGGGAAGCAATTTAGTGATTATCACTGGAACCGGGAATGAAAACATCAATTTGTCCGTTTTTGATAATGATACGAAAATCGGTGATACCGAAACAGATGGAGATGGATTTTTTAGCTTAGAGGCTAAGAATCTGGAGAGCGGTCCCCATACCTTTTATGTAATGGATTCCAGCGCCGGAGAAGTCTCCAAAGCGGTCACGATTCTGATCGATACGCTCGCGCCGGTTTTGAATAGCTTTGAAATGGATGCTGAAGGCAGTGTGGTTCCTGGCACCCAGGTGACCATCACGGTTACCTCTGAGCCCGGTTTGGAGGAGGCGAAAGTGCGTCTTCAGGGCGTTGAGGAGCCGATGAGCGAAACTGATCCCGGCACGTATGAAGTCATGGTGGTTTCACCGGTTCAGGACGGGCAATTTCCCGTGGATGTGATTCTGATCGACGGGCTGGCAAATAAGGGTGAATTTTTAAACAAAGGAACCATTGAAGTTTCCACCCCTAAACCCACCAATCCACCCCAAGCGGAAGGACTGGAAGGAACGCCAGGCGATACCGTCATCAGTCTCACCTGGCAGCCGGTGGAAGACCATGAACGCGAGATTCAGAAATACCGCGTTTATTACGGCACCACTTTAGATAATCTGGAAAATACAGTGGATACTTTAACTAGCAGTCCGCAATGGGAACTCAGAGAGCTTACCAATGATACCCAATATTTTATTGCGGTTAAAGCGGTGGACAGTCAGGGGCTGGAAAGTGAAGAAATGAGTGTTACGATCGCCGCCACTCCTGTTGCTCCGGACCCTTGCCAGAACGTTGAATGCGGAGAATACGGGCAGTGTGTTGAGGGCGCTTGTGAGTGCGAAGAAAATTGGTCAGGAGATCAATGCGATCAGCCTATTGTCGGGAATCTTGGCAGAGCTGAATGTCTCGCCTTGGCTGGGTATGACTGGTGTGAATTGCCGCAAAGATGTGTTGAGCCTGACGAAACTTGTTCTGTGATTCCTGTGACCACCCAGATGCAAGCGACTCCTTACGACAGCGCGGTAATGCTTTCCTGGCCGGCTTTCCCCGGCGTGCAGGCTTATTATTATAAAGTTTTTATCGGATACGCTCCCGGACATTATATTGATCATGTTGTAACACCCGACAACCGAACCACTGCCACTGTTATGGACCTTATCAACAATGCGCCGTATTACTTTGCGGTGGCGGCTCTGGATATCAACGGGCAGGTGATTTCACCCATGTCGGCGGAAGTTCAGGCGGTGCCTACCGGCGCCGGTTTCCGGCCCGCCGCCCCATCGCCCGTACCCTATGATATTGGCGCCGCCCCAT
>Ga0209991_10000315_pt1 | contig 21595 bp, 19 predicted proteins | sample ChitaG_FD_183167 | JGI IMG/M metagenome (GOLD analysis project Ga0209991, IMG submission 183167) | Deep subsurface microbial communities from South Pacific Ocean to uncover new lineages of life (NeLLi) - Chile_00310 metaG (SPAdes)... | ecosystem: Environmental > Aquatic > Marine > Oceanic >... | reverse complement strand
TGCTGAAGAAGGACACGAAGAAGCCATTGAAATTCTAGGTTCTTATACCTTTGAGCCGGAAGAGCCAGGTGAACCAGAGGAGCTAAAGGAACCAGAGGAGCTAAAGGAACCAGAGGAGCTAAAGGAGCCAGAGGAGCCAAAGAAGCCAGATAAGCCAAAGAAGCCAGATGAACCAGAGGAGCCGGAGGAGCCAGGTGAATCAGAGGGACCAGAGGCATCAGAGGAGCCAAAGGAGCTAAAGGAGCTAAAGGAGCTAAAGAAACCAAAGAAACCAAAGAAACCAGATGAACCAGAGAAGCCAAAGGAGCTAAAGGAACCAGAGGAGCCAAAGAAACTAAAGAAACCAAAGAAGCCAGAGGAGCTAAAGGAACCAGAGGAGCCAAAGAAACTAAAGAAACCAAAGAAGCCAAAGAAGCCAGATGAACCAGAGAAGCCAAAGGAAACGGAAGGGGAAATCGCATCTGGATGAAAATCTCAATTCAAGTAGTAAAGGAGTTAAGAAATAGAACTAATGCAGGTATACTGGACTGCAATAAGGTTTTGTTAGAGGTAGATGGTGATATGGAAAAGGCAATAGAACTCTTGAAACAGCGTGGGGAAGCAATTGCTGAAAAGAAGAAGGATTTGGTTGCAACCGAAGGCATAATCGAAGCTTATATTCATCATACCAAGCACATAGGAGCATTAGTGGAGTTAAACTGTGAAACCGATTTTGTAGCCCACACCGCTGAATTTAGAGAACTCGCTCGCGACCTGGCTATGCAGGTAGCTGCTACATCTCCACAATTTATCATTAGTGAAGAGATGCCACCGGAAGCAGAAATGGACCCGCAAGTAGTTTGCCTTCTTAGTCAACCCTTTATTAGAGAACCTGTCAAAACCGTTAAGGAAGTTATTACCGAAACAATTGCTAAAGTAGGTGAGAATATAAAAGTACGCAGATTTGCCAGGTTCGAGCTTGGTGTTGACCACTAAGCCATGTTGGATGAATTACTCACTGAACTGAACTCCAGGATGCAGAAGGCCGCAGATGGCTTAGCTAGAGAATTAGCTACCATCCGGGCCGGGCGTGCTACTCCAGCTCTGCTTGACAACATCGTGGTTGACTATCATGGCTCTCCTGTCTCGCTATATCAACTTGCTACCATGTCCATACCTGAGGCTAATTTAATCATTATTCAACCCTGGGATCGTACATCGTTGCGCGATATTGAAAGAGCCATCCTTACAGCCAACATCGGCCTTAACCCTATGAATGATGGTAATGTAATTCGGGTGGTCATTCCACCCCTCAGTGAAGAACGGCGTAATGAATTGGTCAAGCTAGTGTCTAAGAGGGTAGAGGAACGGCGGATTGCTATACGCAATATAAGGAGAGATGGCATCGAGAAACTAAGATCGATGGAGAAAAATAAAGAAATATCGGAAGATGAACTTAAAAATAATACTAAGAGAATCGACCAGCTTACAGAGGCTTGTGTGGATAGGGTAAGTGAATTGGGACAGAGCAAGGAGAGGGAAATACGGGAAATATAATTCGCCTCATTGGTATCCGATAAAAAGGCTCGCACTAACCGTTAGAGATACAACTAAGAAGGAAGTAGCGCTGGCCCAGCCGACCTGGCAACAATAATTACCTCAGGGCCGTCCCTTCTTGTGAAAGACCTGGAGATTCTTCCAAACATATAATACGAGGAGGTTGACCATGTTAAAAGCAACTTCGATAATCCTTATTATTGTGGCACTATTTTCTGTCATCATAGGTATTGTTTACATCGCCAGAGGCACGCTTATGGAGTACCATGAGGTATTTATTGGCATGACCATGGAAGAACTTGGCGAAGACAACTCTAAGTTGGCAACTCTGGCAGGAATTTTCGTTAGACTTGCGGGAACGCTCTTTATCGGCGTGGGAGTATTGTCGATAGCCATCATTCACTATGGTTTAAGGAAAGCTGAAAGATGGGCATGGTGGGCTACCCTGATTGGGATGGGTGTCGTAAATGGGCCAATGGTGGCGATTACCAGTCCTGTTGGAGGTTTTCCCTGGACGTTAGCAATAGTCTTGCTTATAGTGTTTGTTATCGCCATTGGACTTGCATCCAGAGAAGTTTTTAAGAAGGCGGCAGAAAAGCCCACCACTAATATCTAGCTCAGCTAGTACGCTATAGCTTACATAGCTTTCACGAAAGCTACCATTTTGAGAGATAGCAAAGAATTTAGAGAGCTGTCACTATCGCTCAGGGCAACATATTCGACATGACGCTGGTCTGATGCAACCCACTTGTGAGACTAGATACTAGCAAGCCTACAGCGGCTTAAAAGCTGTTACAATAGAGCTATGCTCAAACAAAGAGTCACTACTGCCGCTGTTGGCGTGCCCCTCCTTGTTCTTGCCATCTGGTTTGGTGCCCCCTGGTTTACTATTCTTATAGCTGCAGCAGCATTAGGCGGCACATACGAGTTCTATCGAATGGCCAATTTTAACAGGAGAGAGCCTTTGCTTTATCTGGGCTTACTATGGGCGCTGGCACTTGTCTTAAGCTCTCATTATATTTACAGGAGCCCTGATGTTTTATCCCTAGTTATTACGGCTACTATGTTGATTTCATTGGTTTGGCTATTACGCAGTCCATCAAGAGAAAAGGCATTCCACAACTGGGCGTGGACAATAGTGGGTGCCCTCTATGTAGGTTGGATGCTCAGCTACTGGTTGAGTTTACGCGGTTTAGGAAATAGCCCGGAGTATGGTCGAAATTGGGTTTATTTGGCCATGTTGACTACATTTGCCAACGATACTGGTGCTTTTTTTATCGGCCGGGCCACAGGCAGGCATAAGCTGGCTCCTGCCATAAGCCCGTCTAAAACTTGGGAAGGAGCGATAGGAGGCTTAACATGTGCCATTCTGGGGGCGATTGTAATAGCGACGGTTCTTAACCTCATCTCTCTTAAGCTGGGGTCTCCTTTTGTTTTTAAATATTGGCAAATTGTACTCCTGGGTTTTCTTGTCAGCCTCTTTGCTCAGCTTGGTGATTTGGTTGAATCATTGCTCAAGCGTAATACGGGAGCAAAAGAATCAGGTAATTTGCTACCGGGACATGGTGGTATCCTTGACCGCTTCGATAGCCTCATCTTCGTCGGGGCAGTAGCATATTATTATGTAATATGGGTGGTGATGTGAAAAAAATAGCTATCCTGGGCTCGACAGGCTCCATAGGGCGGCAGGCTCTAGATGTAATTCGTGCCCTGCCTGACGAATTAAAAGTAGTAGCTCTGACAGGGAACAAAAATCTTGAGCTTCTGGAAAGACAAATCAGGGAATTTCAGCCCAAAATGTTTTGTTCCTTGGTCAAGCCTGCCATTAGTTACGGCGGGGAATTTTTGTCCGCAGAAGAAATAGCCAGTCACCCCGAGGTCGACTTCGTTATCGTGGCCACTGCGGGTAAGGCAGGACTATGCCCTACTCTAGCGGCTTTACAGGCAGGCAAGACGATTGCCCTGGCTAGCAAGGAGGTAGTGGTGATAGCCGGTGAAATTATTGTTCGTGAAGCAGGCCTTCATCAAGCTCAAATCCTGCCTATTGATAGTGAGCATAGTGCCATCTGGCAATGTTTGCAGGGGGAAGAAAATAAACCGCAGAGGCTTCTTCTCACTGCCTCTGGTGGGCCTTTTTACCACTATTCCCAGTCACAATTGGCTGAGGTAACTCCCGAGCAAGCCCTTCAGCACCCTGTATGGAAGATGGGAAGGAAGGTAACCATAGATTCAGCAACCCTTATGAATAAGGGATTAGAGGTCATAGAAGCTCACTGGCTTTTCTCATTTCCCTTTGATAGTATTGAAATATTAATTCATCCCCAGTCTATCATTCATTCCATGGTGGAGTTTATGGATGGTTCTCTGAAAGCTCAGCTCGGCTCGCCTGATATGCGACTGCCCATTCAATATGCTCTTTCTTATCCCTGTAGATGGTCTAATCCAGAACTACCTCGCCTTGATTGGGATAAAATTAACTCTCTGAACTTTGAACCTGTGGACTATGAGAAATTTCCATGTCTCAAACTGGCAATGGATGCTGGCAAATCAGGAGGAACTTACCCGGCGGTGCTTTGCGCCGCGGATGAGGTGGCTGTAGAGCTTTTTCTCAGCCATAGAATAAGTTTTACCGATATAGCCAAAATTGTACAAAAAACGCTGGAGCACCATCGGAACACCCCCCAGCCATCCTTAGAGGAAATACTGGCTGCTGATGCCTGGGCAAGGGAATACGCTGCACATTGTTCCCTTGGTCACTCCCCGGAGCCTGAGCGAAGAAGCAATCCCGGGATAGGGAGATAAGAGATGAGCGTTGCTGTAATCATTATTCTTTTCATAGTAGCTCTGTTAATGGCAATTTGCCTCCACGAATTGGGGCATTTTATCGTGGCCAAGCGTGCCGGAGTGAAGGTGGAAGAGTTCGGCATAGGTATTCCCCCACGACTTTTTGGTATTAAACGAGGCGAGACAATATACTCGGTTAATGCCATACCTCTGGGAGCTTTTGTTAAAGCTGCTGGAGAAAATGACCCCACAGTACCCCGGAGCCTGGCTGGCAAAGGACCGTGGACCAGGTTAGGAATCTATGCTGCCGGTCCGCTGGTCAACATCTTTTTGGCCTTTGTTCTCCTCAGTGCTTTCCTTGCGCTACCCGTAAGTACAGTTGCCAGCAATGGACTCATGGTGCATTCTGTAGCAGAGAATTCTCCTGCGGAAGAAGCAGGCATCGAATCCGGGGATATAATTCTGGAGATAGAAGGTCAACCTGTTCGTAGGCGGGGGGACGTGCAGGACATAGTAAATTCAGTCGAAGAAGGGGAAGAAATAACTTTGCTTCTGCTGAGGAATGAGCAAGTAGAGGACATCACCTTGAAGCCGGAACTCGACCCAGAATCGCAACAGCGAAAAATCGGCGTCTGGCTTTGGTGGAATATTGCGAGCAAGGTGGGGGAAGGCTCGCCGGCTTATGAAGCTGGCATTAGAGATGGCGATACCATCCTGAGCATCAATGGACAGGTTGTATACGACGATGAGAGTATGTCCAATGCCTTGTGCTCCGTTGGGGAAGGCGAAGAAATAAACCTGTTTTTGCTCCGAGACGGGGAGACGGTTTCAATCTCTCTGGCTAATGACGGCTATGAAACCCTGCCCGGTGCAGAGCTGCGATGGGTAGATGGGATTCATATCGAAGAAGAGCGACTTCCTGTGTGGAGAGCAGTCTATTTGGGGGCTAGGGATATCATTTATATGCCTGTGCTCATAATAGAGGCTATCCCGCTAATCATAAAATCTCCAGATATGGCACTGGTGGGGCCAATAGGTGCTGTTCAATTAACGGTGGAGGTAGTGCGCTCCTCTGGCGTCAGCAACATACTATTTATGGCCAGTATAATCAGCCTGGGTCTCGGCATGTTCAATCTCCTCCCTATCCCTCCCTTGGATGGAGGAGGAATGCTGGTGGCGTTCATTGAAGGATGTAGGCGTGGGAAACGTCTTTCCCCTAGAGCAGTGCGCTTGGCGTATACTATCGGCACCACTTTTTTAATTGCACTTGTGATTCTAGTAACCTTTAGTGATATCTTCCGTCTAATTAGCGGCGGGGGTTTTGGGCTATGACACATCGAACCTCCAAACCCTTAAGGATTGGCAAGGTGACCGTTGGCGGCGACGCCCCCATCGTGGTGCAGTCTATGACCAAGACCGATACCCGTGACATTCCGGCTACTATAAACCAGATTAAGGAGTTGGAGGATTGCGGCTGTGAGATAGTGCGAGCGGCGGTTCCCGACAAGGAAGCGGCTGAAAGCATAGCCGCTATAAAAAGGAGCGTTTCACTACCTCTTATTGCAGATATACATTTTGACTACCGCTTGGCTTTGGCTGCGCTGCAATCCGGTGTTGACGGACTCCGCCTCAATCCTGGCAACATAGGAAACAAAGGGCAGATCACCACGGTGGTAGCTGCTGCTAAAGAAAGAGAGGTGCCTATCCGTATTGGGGTAAATGCTGGCAGTTTACCTGCCAATTTTCAGCCTGATGCACCATCGGCTGGGCGCATGGTCAACATGGCATTGGAGCAGATAAGGCTTATGGAAAGCCTGAACTTCGATTTAATTAAGGTCTCCCTTAAAGCCTTTGATGTTCCCACCACCATTCAGGCTTATCAAATGATTGCCGATAAAATGCCCTATCCACTACATCTGGGCGTCACCGAGGCCGGGCTTCCCCGGATGGGAGCCATACGCAGCGCCATAGGCATTGGCATACTTCTCTATCAGGGGATTGGGGATACCATACGCGTTTCTCTCAGCGCTCATCCCTGTGAAGAGGTATTCGTGGCTTACGAAATCCTTAAAAGCTTGGGACTTCGTCAGCGAGGTCCAACTCTAGTGAGCTGCCCTTCCTGCGGCCGGGCTGAAGTTGATATTATTGCCCTGGCTGAGGCAGTGAGCAAGCGCCTGGAAAAAATAAGCAAACCTATTAAAGTGGCAGTTATGGGCTGTGTAGTCAATGGTCCTGGCGAGGCTAAGGATGCCGACGTGGGCATTGCCTGCGGCAAGGGCAAAGGTGCTATATTTAGAAAGGGGGAGGCAGTAGGCACAGTCAGAGAGCAGAATTTCCTACAAGCTCTGATGAATGAAATAAACAAATTTGCCTAGGCTCTTGACAATGTATAAGGTAAGGAAGGCTCTCAAATTGTTGAACATAAAAGAATTTGCAAGGAGGGTAATAAAATGGAAGGATATCCTATAACTATCAATGTTGAATATAAGGACCGGCTCTCGCGTTTGACTACCTTTTTCCGATTCTTCATGACTATACCTCAGTACATTGTCCTATATTTCCTCGGTATAGCCGCAGGCGTTGTGGTTTTCATTTCATGGTGGGCTATTCTATTTATTGGCAGATACCCTAAGTGGGCTTTCGATTTTGTCTCAGGCTACTTTCGTTGGAGGGCAAGAGTGGACGGTTATTCTCTTTTTTTAACCGATAAATATCCACCGTTTAGTTTAGAGTAATTGTTTAAGATGGGCTTTTTCTGAATACAAATGCGTTTTTCTAAGCTCTTTGGCAAAACATTACGGCAGGCGCCAGCAGAAGCTGAGAGCGTAAGCCATCAGCTACTGCTTCGAGCGGGCATGATTGCTCAGGAGGCTGCCGGAATTTACTGTTACTTGCCTATGGGATGGCGAGTGCTCAAAAAGATAGAAAATGTAATCAGAGAGGAAATGGATAAGGCTGGCGGGCAGGAATTGATGCTGCCCGTGTTGCAGCCTTTTGAATTGTGGCAGCAATCAGGCAGGTATGTTTCCTTCGGTAAATCCCTATTTACTTTGACCGACCGCAAGGAGCATACACTAGCTCTGGGACCCACCCATGAAGAAGTTATTACCGACCTTGTCCATCGCTATGTGCAAAGCTACCGGGAGCTTCCCTTGCTCCTCTATCAAATACAGACCAAGCTCCGCGATGAGCCTCGACCCCGCGGTGGCTTGTTGAGAGTCCGCGAGTTCATCATGAAGGACCTTTACAGCTTTGATACAGACGAGGCTGGGCTCGATGAAAGTTACCAAAAGATGAGCCAGGCTTACCGAGATATCTATGCACGCCTTGGCTTACCCGCATTAATGGTAGAGGCTGATAGCGGCGCCATAGGTGGCAAGGATTCCCACGAATTTATAGTTATCACAGAGACTGGCGAAGACGAGGTCATTTATTGTTCCAATTGTGGCTATGCTGCTAATGCAGAGAAGGCTCAATTCGACAAAAACGCCGAACCCGTCATTCCTAGCGAACCGAATAATCTCCTTTCTTTGGAGGAGATAGCCACGCCGGAGGCGAAAACCATACAGGAGGTCGCTGGTTTTGTTGGTGTGCCGACAAGTCAAACACTCAAGGCGGTGTTTTATTTTGCCGATGGAGAATTTATCTTCGCTATCATTCGGGGCGATCTGGAAGTCAACGAAACAAAGTTAAGAAATGCCCTGAAGTGCTCTGAGATTCGCCTGGCTACGGAAGGCGAAGTAAATGAAGCTGGACTTGTAGCTGGTTTCGCTTCACCCATAGGTGTGAAGGGAGTCAAAGTCGTAGCCGATGATTCCCTAACCTCAGGCTTTAACTTCATTGTTGGTGCTAATAAGCCAGGGTATCACCTCAGGAATGCCAATTACCCCAGGGATTTTCATGTTGACCTAATGGTTGATATCGCCCTGACTCGGTCTGGAGATAGCTGCTCCAGGTGTCGAGGCAAATTATCCTCGGCTCGGGGCATTGAAGTGGGGCACGTATTTAAGCTGGGCACCTTCATTAGTGAGAGATTCGGAGCATCTTTCTTAGATAATGATGGCAAATCCCAACCTATTGTTATGGGCAGCTATGGCATTGGACTGGGGCGATTGTTGGCAGCAATAGTAGAACAAAGCCACGATGACAAAGGCATTATCTGGCCGCTCTCCGTAGCCCCTTATCAAGTCTATCTTTGTCCTCTACATTTGGACAAGTCGGCAGTCCTCCCTACGGCGGAAAAGATTTATCAAGAATTACAAAAAGAAAGTATCGAAGTGCTCTTCGATGACCGTGACGAGTCTCCGGGCGTTAAATTCAACGATGCTGACCTCCTGGGAATACCACTGCGCTTGACATTGTCCTCACGCACCTTACAAAACCAGAGCGTAGAGGCAAAGTGGCGCATGGAGAAAGAAGCCCAGCTTTTGCCTTTGGATAACTTGGCGGTACAAGTGAAGAAAATTCTAGACGAGACCGTAAGCTTTCAATCTTAATCGACTTTAGCTCACTGCTATAGTCAAGCAGCATGACACATCAAAATGCCCAAAGGTAAAGCAAGCTATAGCTAGATATAAATATAGGTTTTTGCCTTTCCCTGGCTAGCTCAGTCCCGCAAATTGGCGCCCAGTTCCTGATGTAGCCTAGCGAGCATCTGTTCTTGGGTTTGGTCAACTTCCTCGTCGGTCAAGGTATAGCTGGGTGATTGATAGATAATCCTTATGGCAAAAGATTTCTTGCCCTCGGGTATTTGCTCACCCCGATAGAGGTCAAAGAGAGTTGTCTGTGTTACCAGCGGAAAGCCTTGGACTATTTCTTCCGCTCTTCGATAACTTACCTGTTCGTCCACTACTAAGGCGATGTCACGGGTTACACTGGGAAACCGTGTGATGGGTTGATATTTCTTTGTCCCGGTAAGCTTGGTCAACAGTTTCTCTAAGTCAATTTCTATGAGATAAGTAACGCCCAAAAGTCCAAAGGCTTGTACCACTTTAGGATGTAGCTCACCAAGAATGCCTATCAGGTCATTATCAACGATTAAATTAGTACTTTTCCTTGGGAATAGGCCTTCGTCATCGCTATTCTCAAAACTCGCTTTCAGCCTCAACTGGTTCAAGATATTTTTCACTACCCCTTTGGCGTCAAAGAAATCGAGCATCTCTTTGTCAGTATGCCAGGACAATTCCAGTCTTGGGCCGCTGAGTGCAGCACAGAGCATATCTTTTTCTTGGGGTAGCTCTCTTTCCACTTGAGATTGTTTTGCTTCGGTCGCAATGACAGGAGGGTTATGCGGCAAGAATACCTTGCCAATTTCAAAGAGCCTTATGCCTGCTGGCTCAAATTTTTGGTTATGTGCCAACGTGGACAGCAGACCAGCCCGTAAACTGGTACGCAAGAATTCCTGTTCCCTGGTCATAGGGTTAGCCACCTTTAACGGTTGGACTTTCAGTTCAAGCTTTGGGGAAAGCTTCTGCAACTTTTCTAAGCTGACTAAAGAATAAGTTAATATCTCTTGAAAGCCAAAGCCGGTCAGAATATTGCGTAGTTTATCTTTGAGATTGCCTTGCTGGGCTGCTGGTGATAATTTTGATTTTTGTGGAGGCAACGGAGAGCTAAGCCTGCTGATTGGGATTCTTTCATAACCAATGATGCGGACTATTTCCTCCACGAGGTCGGCTGAGCATTTAATGTCACTGCGCCAATAAGGCACAGACACCGAAATCTGCGAACCTGAATTGTTCTCCTGGCACTCAAAGCCCAGAGCTTTTAATACCTTAAGAATTTCATCAATATTGACTTTCAAACCTGAAAGGCGCTCCACTTCCCGGGTGGGGAGCGATATAAGTTTTGGTGCTGATTTTCCAGGATAAACATCAATTACACCCTTGGCCGCTCTGCCGCCGGCTAGCTCCAGTAGCAGTTGGGTTGCCCGTTTCAAGGGTAGCAGCGGAAGCGCGCTATTAAGTTCCTTATCAAAACGCACCGAGGCCTCGCTCTGAAGTTGAAGATAGCCACAGCCTCGACGAATGGTGGCTTGGGCAAAATTCGCTGACTCCAAGAGGATAGTGTCAGTTTTGTCTGTAACTTCCGAATCTGCGCCACCCATGATTCCAGCCACAGCGACGGCCTCTTCCTTATCGGCAATAACCAATATGTCCGGATTAAGAGCGCGCTCTGTGCCATCCAAGGTAGTTATAGTTTCACCGTTTTTTGCCCTGCGAACGATAATTTGTCCGCCCTTGAGCTTACGATAATCAAAAGCGTGCAGAGGCTGCCCATATTCCAGCATCACATAATTAGTAGTATCAACCACGTTGTTAATGGGACGCATGCCACAGCTATTCAGACGCTGCTGCAGCCAACTTGGGGAGGGGGCTATCTTAATTCCGGTAATCAGACTAGCACAATATCTGGGGCATAGGTTTGGCTCGACTATGTCAACGGAGGCGAAGGAGCCTATCGGCTTTTCTGATTCTTCATAATGAATTTCAGGCAAACGAAGTGGTTCGCCAGTTAAGGCAGCAATTTCCCGGGCAATGCCAATTGCAGATAAGCAATCCGGGCGGTTGGGTGTTACGTCTAAGTCAAAAATTATATCGCCCAGGTAAACAGCGAGGGCCACACCTATGGGCGCCTCTGGCGTCAATACCAAAATATCTTCGTGATTATCAGAAATTCCCAGTTCCTTCTCGGAGCAAACCATGCCCGCGGAAACTACGCCGCGAATTTTAGCCGGTTTTAGAGACATAGCTTCTCCAGTGTAGCCATTTATAAGCCGGGCTCCTATATGGGCAAAAGGCACTCTCTGACCAACTCCGATATTGGGGGCACCACAAACTACGGTGATTTGCTCAGTGCCAAGGTCAACTGTGGCCAACTTAAGGCGGTCAGCATTAGGATGAGGATTTACAGCTATCACCTCCCCTATCACAACCTTATCCCAGGTGTCGCCCATGGTCTGTATGGCTTTGACCTCCAGGCCAGCCATGGTTAGCCTTTCAGCTAATTCTTTGGGGGTGAGCTTTATGTCAGCATAATCCCCGAGCCATTTGAGAGAAGCTTTCATGTTGTTACCTTAAAATTTAGAACTGCCTCAGAAATCTAAAGTCATTGCTATAAAAAAGGCGGATGTCATCAATACCATAACGCAGCATAGGTACACGCTCAACTCCCAAGCCGAAGGCAAAACCACTGTAAAGCTCAGGGTCAATATCCACCCGTGCCAGGATGTCGGGATGCACCATACCTGCACCCAGTATTTCGATCCAGCCGCTGTAGCCACACAGCCGACAGCCAGCTCCATCGCAACCTGAACATCCGATGGCCACCTCCACCCCAGGTTCCACAAAAGGAAAATAATCGCAACGGAAGCGTACTTTCCTTTCCTCACCAAAAAGGCAGCGGCAAAAGTCAAACAAAGTGCCTTTTAAATCAGCCAAGGTGATACCCTTGTCCACAGCTAAACCTTCAACTTGATAAAACATCGATTCGTGAGTAGCATCAGTCGCTTCATACCTATAAGCTCGCCCCGGCACTATGGCTCTTATTGGTGGACGTTCTCTCTCCATCATCCTAATCTGCATTGGGGAAGTGTGGGTGCGCAAAAGTCTAGCTTTGCCTCCCGCATCTGCATCTATCCATAGGGTAGCAAACATATCCCGCGCCGGATGATGCTGAGGAATATTCAGGGATTCAAAGTTGTAGTAATCCCACTCCACGTCGGGCCCTTCAATTACTTGAAAGCCCATGTTTTTGAAAACATCACAAATTTCGTTAAGTATTTGAGTGGTGGGGTGAAGACGACCTGTCGGGAGAGGCCGACCAGGCAAGGTAACATCTAATCTCAGGGATTTCAGAGGATAAGTTAAAAGGGCTTCCTGTAGTAGTTTTTCCTTCTCTTCCAGGCTTGACTCTAAAGCTTTCTTAATTTCGTTAGCCTGGGTGCCTATCCTTGGCCGTTCTTCCAGGGGCAAAGTAGCCAAGGAACGTAGAATTTTAGTTAAAGTGCTTTTCTTCCCCAGGTGACGAATACGCCACAACTCTAGCTCTCGAGAATTATCAATTTTGTCTAGCTCATCGAGAGCTTGTGCATAAAGATCTCTGAGTTGTTCTAGCATTGACTGCCAAGTAATGCTATCCCTGTTCAAAATCCAAGGAATTCTCAAGCATAATGCCATTACGAGCGAGCTGAGTTAATCTCGGTTACCGAGGCTACTAATGTAGCAAACCCTTCAGGGTCCTTAACTGCCATCTCAGCTAACATCTTGCGGTTGATTCCTACATTTGATTTTTTCAATCCCGCCATAAACTGACTGTACGTAAGTCCTCTAGCCCGTGCTGCAGCATTAATACGAGCAATCCATAGCTTCCTGAAGTCACCTTTCCGCTCACGACGATGACGATAGGAATAATCTAAGGCATGAAGCATGGACTCGTGAGCTACTCTATAAAGCTTGTGTCTGGCCGCTCGATGTCCCTTAGTCAGCTCAAGCACTTTTTTGTGTCGTCTGTGGGTAACTTTTCCGCTTCTGGCTCGTGGCAAGTTCTTCCTCCTTTAACTTTTGGACAGTATAGCTTTCTTTTTAGCAACAAAATAAATTACCAGCAATGCGATGCCAATAAATAGAAAAATAAGTCCCGGTATGCCAGTCGCTTTGCCTATGCCGAAAACAAAAATACTAACAACGAGGGCTGAGCCTATCCCAGCCACTATAGAGCCACCAATTAAAAATCTCCAATCAGGGGGGCCCAGTGGCTTTGGTTTTTCAGGTTTGTATAACCCTTTCTCAATCAAGGCTCTGTCTCTCTTATATTCAGTCCAGATCGCCAGTAGAGCTATCCCGCAACCAAAGACTATGCCAAAAATGGGAATTAAAATATCTGGCATTTCTCCTCCCTTTATACTATATTATAGGGTAAAAGCCGCTTCACCCTCTTCTTGTCTGCCGAGGATACAGGTATCTTTTCGTCATAGAGGCGCTTAGTTCTAGGAGCCTTTTTCCGTCTCAAGTGGCTTTTGCCGCATTTAGTGCGCATGAGCTTGCCGCTACCTGTTACATGAAAGCGTTTCCCTGCCCCTTTATGGGTTTTAAGTTTTGGCATCTGTTTCTGTCTCCTTAGTTTTCTTGAGAGAAACCGGGGATAAGATCAGGGCTATACTTCTCTGTTGATTAGTGGAGCTGCTTACTACAGCTATTTCCTTTGAGGCTTCAGTTACTTCACGCAGCACCTTCCAACCTAGTTCAGGATAAACAACTTCACGCCCTCTAAACCTCAACACTAACCTTACTTTATTGCCCTGCTCCAATAATTTCTTCGTCGTTCTAATTTTTGCCTGCAAATCATGTTCCTCTATCTTCGGTCTTAAACGGACTTCTTTGAGTAAGCCAACTTTTTGGCTCCTCTTGGCTCTGCGTTCCTTTCTGGCTTGCTCATATTTATATTTGCCATAATCAAGAAGTCGGCACACTGGCGGATTCTCTGCTGCTACCAGCACTAAATCAAGGCCGCGCTCATGAGCAGCTTGTAATGCTTTTTGCAGAGGAACTACGCCAAACTGGTTCCCGTCTTCTCCTATGAGGCGAACTTCTCTGGCTCTGATTCTCTCGTTAATTGGTAAGTTTTTAATTATGCCCTTTCTACCTCCTAGAATAGTATTTAAGACCGAGTCTCTATGGCTGACCCTATTCTCTTCTTAACTTCTACCAGAGTTTCTATACCCAGATCCTCGCCGCTCCTTAAACGGACTGACACGCTGGATGCAGCCATTTCTTTATCACCGACTATAAGCATATACGGCACTTTCTCCAGTTGAGCCTCTCTGATTTTCAGATTCATTCTCTCAGGGCGGTTGTCAACCAAGGCTCTGATGCCTTCATTTTTAAGATCGCTTGCTATCTCATGAGCATAGTCAACATGGCGATCTGCTATAGGAATGACTGTTGTCTGAACCGGAGATAACCATACCGGGAAGACACCACCATAATGCTCTATAAGGCAAGCTAAAAAACGCTCCATGCTACCTAAAACTGTGCGATGTATCATCACCACATTATGCTCCAGTCCATCTTCACCAATATAACAAACATCAAAGCATTGTGGCAAATTGAAATCGACCTGGATGGTGGGACCTTGCCAAACATGCCCTAAAGCATCCTTGAGTTTAATATCGATTTTAGGTCCGTAGAAAACTCCCTGGCCAGGGTCCACCTCGTAGTGCAAATCAAGTCTCTCTAGAACATGTTTCAAGGATTCCGTCGCTTCCTCCCACATTGAAACTGTACCAGCATATTTTTCAGGGCGCGTTGATAGCAACAACTCATATTTATCAAAGCCAAAGCTAGACATCATAAATTGTGCCAAGTTCAGGACTTCTAGTATCTCCTTTTCAACTTGATCAGGTCGGCAGAAAATATGAGCATCATCTTGAGTAAATCCTCTTACCCTGGCAAGACCATATAATACACCAGTTCGCTCATATCTATATACTGTGCCCAATTCGGCATATCTCAGCGGTAAATTACGATAGCTGCGCAATTTGCTTTTATAAATAAAAATATGTCCCAAGCAATTCATGGGCCTTAGCAGATATTGCTGTCCCTCAATTTCCATCGGTGAGAACAGATAATCCTGATAGAATTCCCAATGCCCGCTAGTTTTCCACAAATCTAGCTTAGCAATGTGGGGAGTGTAAACGATATCATAGCCTCGCTTGATGTGCTCTGCTTTCCAGAAGTCCTCGATGATTTGTCGAATCAAAGCACCTCTGGGGTGCCAGCAAATTAAGCCAGGACCAATTTCCTCGTGAGTACTGAAGAGGTCAAGTTCTTTGCCCAGCTTCCTATGGTCGCGTTTAGTGACCTCAGCTTGCCACGATAAATAATTGTCAAGCTCCTCTTGGCTTTCAAAAGCCACACCGTAAATTCTTTGGAGCATAGGTCGCTTCTCATCTCCACGCCAGTATGCTCCAGCTAGATGAGTAAGTTTAAACGCTTTTACCTCACCCGTAGAGGCTAGATGGGGACCACGACATAAATCGGTGAAAGAACCCTGTTTATAGATAGTTACAGTAGTGTCGGGGATCTCGTCGACAAGCTCCAATTTATAAGGCTGGGTGGCAAAGAGCTTACGCGCTTCATCCTTACTCATTTCCTCCGTAACAAACGGTACATTCTGACTAATAATCTCCTTCATCTTGTTCTCAATTACAGGCAAGTCTTCCGGCGTTAACGGGCGTGGCAGCTCAAAGTCATAATAGAAGCCATTCTCAATGGTCGGGCCGATGCCAAATTTAGCCCCGGGAAAAAGATATTGTACTGCCTCAGCCATGACATGAGATGCGGAGTGGCGCATCCGTCCCAGTTGCTCATCCTTGTTTTTCGATTTCATCTCGAACTTTCCATTATAGAGCTAGGAATCAAACACAATTTCATCAAAAATGGGCGGTACTGGACTTGAACCAGTGACCTCTGCGATGATATGACATCGTTTCTCCATTTTTTGCCTCCTAGTATTCTATTGTCATGAGGAACTGGATTATACCATAGATACAGTGCAAAGTTAACACAGATCGATCTCCTACACAATCCGGCTCAACATCTGTTCTTTCATCATTATCTTCGTCTCGCTCATAATCTCGGTCTTTGTCTCCCACTGTATTAAGATAAAGAGTACGCTCAGTAGAGAAGAGAAATAGGACATAGCGGTTGGAGCCGCTGTGGGAGCAGTTTTACTAAGTATTATGGGAGGCTATTGACAGGCAATCAGAGCTAACATAGAAGTCACAATCGTTCAACTGGACGCCGCTCCTGAACGGAATATTACTCTCTTACTAGTGTCTCTCATCTCTCAACCCTCAACCCTATTATCCCTTCCGCCGTACTCTATCGTATCTCTTGTCGCATATCTTTTATGCCCCATCTTACATACTCTTTGCTCCCTGCTTCTTGCTGTACGCCCCCTGCTCCGCGCCTCGATTCTTCGCTGCACTGCGCGGGCTCTTTCCATCCACATGAGCGACCGAGCGACTGAGCGAGGAGCAAAGAGCAGGTCAATTCGAGGGAACCGCTTCGCAGGCAACAGAACGATGATTTGTTGAGGTAAGCATAATCACTAGAGGTTCATTATGCTTCCGCTACTGTGTCCTCATGATTGTCTCTTTTGCTATCCGCATATGTATCCTGTATAATGTGTGCATGAAAGTCCTGAGCGACAGGCAGCTAATAGCAGTCGCACGGAAGTACAACCTTAACCCTGGGGATATGAAGTGTAAGGCGTTTGCTTTATTTGACCAGAATTATTCCCGAAAAGAGGTACGACATCTACTTCGGAGTTTTCGAGACCCTCAATACCCCCAACGCTTTAGTAATACCATCGGGAGGTATTACTTCTCGTGGAGGAAGGTCCAAGAGGTTGAGCATCCCAAGACAAGCTAGCCAAAACGGCAGGGCAGGGAGCCAGTCATACTTGGGCTCCAATAGAGCAGCTGTTTCCTGTGTCACAAAACCATGGACTGTTACCCATTAATCAAAAAGGCTATTATGCCTGATTGAACAAAACAAGCTTCTGTTGCCCGGGTTGAACAGTATGGCTTTTTGTTACATCAAAGATAACAAAACAAGTGATTGTTACTCAACAAGTTACTAATTTGTGACATTACACCCAATTGTTGCATTGGACCATTTGGTTTTTTACTGGCTGTAGTAGCGTGCTATACTGAGAAGCTGTAAGAGGTAGAATGATGAAGAAAGTCAGGGTAGTACAGTTCGGATGTGGCCCTATCGGGTGTAGTGTCATCAGGTATGCCAGAAACAGGCCGGACATAGAGGTCGTGGGTGCCATTGATATCGATGCGGGCTTGGTGGGACGTGATTTAGGTGAAGTAGCCGGCATTGATGACAAACTTGGGGTTCTTATCTCCGCCGAAGCTGATGCCATTCTGTCTCAGACAAAACCTGATGTTGTGTTTCTTACCACGAGTTCCTCCCTGAGAGTGGTTTATGCAGAGGTGGTAAAGTGCATTGAGGCTGGTGCCAATGTAATATCAACATGTGAGGAGCTAGCTTATCCTTATAGGAAGGAGCCCCAGATTTCGGCTGATATTGATAAAAAGGCTAGAGACAAGGGTGTCACTGTTCTAGCGACGGGCGTGAACCCTGGCTTTGTGATGGATGCCTGGCCTTTATTTATGACTGGGGTCTGTCAGCAGGTCAAACAGATCAAGGCGGTTAGGGTCCAGGATGCTTCATCTCGCCGTGGTCCTTTTCAGAAGAAGATAGGAGCCGGGTGTACGCTTGAGGAGTTTAACAAATTAGTAGCTTCCGGCACATTGAAACATGTTGGCCTGCCAGAATCCATAGCAATGATTGCCAGCGGGTTGGGATGGGAATTAGACGAGATTACTGAGAGTATCGAACCAGTGGTTGCTATAAGTCGAGTAAAAACCGATTTTGTTACGGTCGAACCAGAGCAAGCAGCGGGCGTCAGGCAAGTGGGTAGAGGAATCCGTGCTAGAGATGAACTAATCACTCTGGAGTTTGAGGCCTATGTAGGTGCTCCTGAGTCCTATGACGCTGTATATATCACCGGTACTCCGAACTTGGAAGTAGTCATAAAAGGCGGTACCCACGGTGATGTAGCTACGGCGGCCATCACGGTCAACTGTGTTCACCGGGTCATGGATGCTCCCGCGGGATTATTGACTATGAAGGACCTGCCGATAGTCTCTGCCCCGGGGTTGAGTGTCTAGCTCTGCTTGAGACTGGTTTAAGGATTATCCCGATTTTCACCGGGAGGGAGAGAACAATGGACGTAAAGGATATAGCTGGCGAATACATCAAGACCCGTCAGAGATCACAGAGACTACATGAACGAGCAGAACAGGTCTTTGCTGCTAACGGTGTTACTCACGCCCGTCGTGTCCTCGACCCATTCAGGCCCTACATAACTCATGCCAAGGGTTCAAAGAAATGGGATGTCGATGGTAATGAATATATAGACTATGTATTGGGCCATGGAGCCCTGATACTGGGGCATGGTCACCCAGATGTTGTTCGTGCGGTGCAGGAGCAAATGGCTAAGGGAGTTCACTATGGTGAAAGCCACGAACTGGAAATTGAGTGGGCGGAACTTATCAAGAGTATGATGCCATCGATGGAGAGGATTGAGTTTTTCTCCTGTGGGCAAGAGGCTAACATGATGGCCATCAGACTGGCACGGATCTATACCGAGAGGGGAAAGGTATTGAGGTTTGAGGAGAACTTTCACGGTTGGGCAGACGAATTGATAGCACCGGCTCCCGGTGTTGTTACCAATAATGTCTGTTTGATACCAGGCCATGACTTGGACAGGTTAGAGAAGGAGTTGGCTACAAGGGAGTACGCCATTCTGATGGTTGAAGGTGGTGGCGCTCACATGGCCGGACAGATTCCGTGGGAAACCGATTTCATTCGCGCTCTGCCTGGTCTCACTCAGAAATATGGCACGGTTCTCCTCATTGATGAAGTAGTTACTGGCTTTCGTGATTCAACTGGCGGCTGGCAGGCTTCAGTTGGTGTAACACCTGAATTGACCTCCTTGGGTAAGATAATAGGTGGCGGGCTGGGTACAGGAGCACTTGGAGGGAAAGCTGATATCATGGACATATTAAGGCCCAAACCTGCTCCCAAACAATTTGTCCGCCATAGTGGTACCTGGAATGCCAATCCCCTGACTGCTGCGGCTGGTGTGGCCGCTTGCAGACTTTACCAAACTGGCGAGGTTCAAGCAAGGCTCAACCAGCTTGGTGCTTATCTTCGAAGAAGAGGTAACCAAGCTATGAAGGAACAAGGTGTTAGTGGCCGTCTCTATGGTAGGTCTATCGTCTGGCTCTATCTTGGTCCCATTGATTACGAACCATCTGACGATACATTGCCACCTACCAAAGACACAGAAAAGCTACTCAGCGGGGCTACAAATAAAGCACGGCTATGTCTTCACCTTTTACATCGTTGTATTTCTACGATCGGAGCTAGGTTCTTTATCCTGTCATCGGCCCACAATGAAGGCGATATTGACCAGACAATCAAGGCTCTTGGTGATTCTCTTGATGCCATGACTGCTGAAGGCAGTCTAGATAAAGAAGGCTTGAGAGGATAGTGGCAGTTGTTATGATATGGTCAGGACATAGAACGCTCAGAACAACAGCATTCTTCAGCAAACACAACGTCTGCCAATATCGACACTAAGGGGGACAGTCATGGCAAGTAGCTTTGATTTAGTGATAAAGCGTGGGTGGACTGTTGATGGAACGGGCAATCCATGGTTTAGAAGGGATATTGGGATTAGAGGTGGGAATATAACAAGACCAGGTCACTTCACAGTAAACAGCGGCGAGACAGAGGTCCAGAGTACACCCGAGGGTGAAATTGCACAAAGACTTGTTTTGTTCAGTAGGTCATATTAGCCTGGTTTGTTACTCAGTTGGACAGAAAGCCACATTGTGGAGTCAATGAGCTATTTTCCCTCCTCACCAGCTAACTCTGCCAGCCGGGCGAGTACTGCCTCCAGAGCATCCAGCTCTTCTCCATACCCGGTCCAATTACCTGCATTGAGGTACTGCTGGGCCCGGTTGTAGTGCTGTTGAGCCTCCTCAATTAGGGCAGCTATGTCAGCAGGTACAGGCTCCTCTGGCTCTCCAGGAACTGGTGGCTCTGGTTCAGTCGGCGATAAATCAGTACCAAAGATAGCTGCGATACTGCTCTCTAACGTGGGTTCCATAGCTATGTGGTCGCCAGCAGCAACAATAACTCGCTTCAGCTCCGGAAGGCCACCACCCTCAGCCTGAAGGAAGACCGGCTCCACATACAGGTTGGATTTGCCCAAAGGTATCATCAGGAGGTTGCCTCGGATAACTCTAGAACCACCACGACCCCACAGTGCAAGCTGCTCAGTGATAACAGTATCCTGCTGAATTCGGTTCTCGATCTGGCTGGGACCATATACCAGCCGCTCCTTGGGGAAATGGTAGGCAAGCAGCTTGCCGTAGTTTTCCCCATCACAGCGGGCAGCAAGCCAGCCAATGGTGTTATTCTTATTCACCGGAGTGAATGGCAGCATGAGCAGGAACTCTTCCTTCTCCTCATCGGGCAAGCGCATGATGATGTAGTATGGCTCCATAGGCTGTTCTTTGTCAGCATAGAACTCGTTGGGCACAGCCCACAGGTCTTCCTTGTTGTAGAATACGCGGGGATCGCGCATATGGTAGCTTTGATATACCGAGGCCTGGATGTTGAACATGTCCTCGGGATATCTCCAGTGGAGTCGCAAGGACTGTGGCATCTGCTCCGCAGGCACAAAGAGCTCGGGGAAGATAGCCTGGCAGGTCTGTATCAAAGCATCCTCCGGGTCAGTGATATAGAAGGTCATGCTGCCGTTGTAGGCATCGATAGCTATCTTAACGCTGTTGCGAATATAGTTTAGCCCACCCGCCAGGGGCTCGGAATATGGATAGCGATCAGTGGTGGTATAGGCGTCCTGTATCCAGAATAACCTTCCGTCCACTATCACCAGGTAGGGGTCACTGTCTAACTTGAGAAACGGAGCTACGTGATTCACCCTCTCTTGGATGTTCCGATAATACAGCACCCTGCTCTCAGGAGTTAACTCACCACTGATAAGGATATTGAAGTCACCAAATTGCCAGGCATAGACCAACCGGCGGATGAAACTGCCTATGGCAACCCCACCCTCGCCCTGGTAGTAGCCGTAGACATTCTTCTCACCCATAGGGTAATCGAACTCCTGGGTCTTTGTGTTCACAATCACATAATCGTTCGTCTTTTCCCCGAAGTATATCTGAGGCTGCTCTATATCGAAGTCACCAACCGGGGGTATATCCTTGACCAGTAATACAGGTAGCCCCTCGGCACTGATCTCATTAACCGGGCTCAGGACAGCACCGTAGCCATGGGTGAACTGGAGTCGCCGGTTGACCCAGGTCTGGGCTTGGCTGGCCAGTTTCTCCGCAGATAATTCCCGAGCTGATAGCATGACCTGCCGGTACTTGCCCTCGATGGTATAGCGGTCAACATCGACATCATGGAAGTCATAGTAGAGCCGAATGGACTGGATGTGGTTATAGGTGTCCTTTAGAGGGCGGTGGTCCCACAGCCTCACGTTGCTGATGGTGGCCTCGTTTTGCGCTATGTCCTGAGGACTTGGCGATTTCTCTGCAGGGAAGGACTGCTCCTCAACCTGGTTCAGACCGAAGGACTCTCGGGTGAATTGGATATTGTAC
>Ga0209991_10000314_pt1 | contig 21604 bp, 19 predicted proteins | sample ChitaG_FD_183167 | JGI IMG/M metagenome (GOLD analysis project Ga0209991, IMG submission 183167) | Deep subsurface microbial communities from South Pacific Ocean to uncover new lineages of life (NeLLi) - Chile_00310 metaG (SPAdes)... | ecosystem: Environmental > Aquatic > Marine > Oceanic >... | reverse complement strand
ACACCGAACCACCCAGGACCGCCCGGCGACTGACTCGGGCCGACAGGCCAGGCCACCTTTCGGGGAGATGAGCCAGGTCAGATGTCCCGTTTCGCCACAGAGACCGATCCGATCGGGTAATCGTTTCAGGTTAGGAGGATGGGAATGGGCGCGAAGACAGTTCGGCGGATGGGTTCTGCTCTGATGTGTGCTGCGGCGATTGCCGTGACCGGGTTGGTGACATCCGGCCACGCCACCGCTGAACCGGACCCTCCGCCGTTGCCGGTGTTCATCCCGGGGCCGACCAACTGGAAGCCCAACACCGACATTTGGGAGTACCACACGTTCATCTATCAGTTGACGCCAGAGATTATCAGCGGCATGTCGGACTCATGCCAGTGGTTCAATGCCCAATTCGACCAGCTGATGGGCCAGATCAACGCCTTCAATTACAACCTCGCCGACAAGCATGACGACTACTCAGCCGCCGGTGTGCAGGGGCAAGCCAGTGCTGTTGTCGCCAATATCGATCAGTCGACGGCCTTCCTGGCGCCGCGGGTGGAGCCGCTGACTATCACCAACACCCCCAACAACTTTGGCCCGTACTCTCCGATATACGGGGGCGAACAGATCACGGGTGTGACGTTTCAGCTGACCCGTATCGGCGAAAGCATTCGAAGGCTCGATCCGGCCGGGTTCACCCACGCCAATATCGTTGCTGCCATGGGGGCGGGCAACTTATTGCGAGACTTGGGAGCGTGCAACTGACCCCTCGAGCCGGTGCGCCGCTGACTGCTGACGTCGGCCAGCCTGTGTCACCGTGCTGTGGCGCCGGATAGGGTGTGCGCGTGTCTTCCCGATCCCGGGACGAAGGGTTAGGTGGTTGAGGTGAAGTCTTCGTCTGAAACCTCTGACGCACACACCGAATCGGACGACGACAAGGGGCAGGACACCACGTCGCCCGATCTCGAGGCCCCACCGGGCCGGGGGAGTGGCAACTCGGGGGGTGGCGCCGCCAAGGATGACGCTGCCGAGGCGGCCGCTGACGATGGTGGTGACGAGGGGGGCCTCGCCACCGGCCGGCCGCGGGGCCGAACAGCAACTCGGTGGATCGGGGCGGCCGTACTGGTCGCCGTGTTGGCGGTGGCCGGCTATGAGGGGTGGCTGCTATTGCAGCACCACCAAAAGGATGTCGCCGCTGCGCAGGCACTTGATGCGGCAGAGAAATTTGCCATCACGCTGACCACCATCGACCCGAACGCGATCGACACGAACATCACCGGCGTCATCGATGGCTCGACCGGCGAATTCAAAGACCTGTATCAGAAATCTAGCGCTCAGCTCCGCCAGGTACTGATCGACAACGAGGCCACGGCGAACGGCATGGTCCTCGACGCGGCGGTCAAGTCGGCCACGAAAGACCGGGTCGAGGTCGTGCTGTTCATCGATCAGGCGGTGAGCAACGCGGCTGACCCTGCACCGCAGTTGGACCGCAGTCGCGTTGTGATGACCATGGAGAAGGTTGACGGTCGATGGCTGGCCAGCAAGGTCGACCTACCCTGACATTGCGGCGACTTTGCGGGCTATTCACGCTCCTTGTCTGACATTTCTGCCGTGATCTCAGCGACCGCTGCGTCGATACGCTCGCGGTCCGCGTCGATCGACGCCGATGCCTCCGCGCCGGCCTTCACCAATGCCTGGTTGACGCGCTGCTCGACGGTCTCGGCGCCGAGTCGAAGCAGCCCGTCCTGGATGTAGATGTCCTTGAGCCAGTGGTGACCGTTGAGCGTCACTTCTACCGTGTCGGTCTTATCGGCGGCCGTGAAGGAGCCATTTTCCATTTTGTCCAGCTGATCGTCCATCAACGATTGCAAGTGTCGCGCCTGCCGCAGAACAGCCGACACTTCGGGGTGCATCTCCTCGGTCATTGTGACTCCTTCCCCGCGCCGTCGGGTGCTCCCCTACGCCGAACACGATTACCGATGACCGGCTCGGTCCACGGCCGATCCTCGGTGTAGAGATCCTCGTCCTCGGACAGCTGCGGATTGCGTTTCTTGTCGCCGCTACCTTCCCCTTTGGCGCCGTGCATCATTGGCGCCATACCACCCATGCCGCCACCCATGCCGGCCGTAGGGCCTGCTGCCGCGGCCGGGGCGCCGGGTGTAACCCGCGGCGTCGGCGCGACCGTCTCAGCGCCAACGGCGGGCTGCAATGACGACGGGGGCGCTTTACCGCCTCCTCCAGCACCGGCTCCGCCTCCGGCCGCAGCGGGTCTCAGGCTTGGATCGGTGGGCAACTTCGGGTTGGTCGGCATGCCGGCGCCGGGCTGCCCACTATTCGGGGAACCGCCGCCCTGGGATCCGCCTGGCTCCCCGCCGCCCTGGGATCCGCCTTGTGAGCCGTCTTGTTGCGCCCCCTGGGCAGCCTGCTCCGGGTCCGTCATCGGCGGGATAGTCTGGCGCTCAGCGGAATCCGGCGGCTCACCCGCGGGCGGGGAGCCACCACTGCCGGCCGGGCCTCCTCCCAGCTCTTGGTTCGGACGCTCGTGGGGCAGCGGCCTGCGCGCTCGCCGATGATCGTCAACGGTGACGGGGATCCCGGATACGACAGGAGTCAGCGGCGGTTCCTCGGGCTGGATCTGACGCGGCTGGCCGTCCCGAACGTATCGATTGCGAACCTCTTCCGACTTGCCCTGCAATACCGACATTTGCATCATTCTTCGCAGATTGCTGGCGCTGCTCGGATTCTCTGCCATTTCCCGCTCAAGCCTCGCGTACTCTTCAGCAATCGGTTCGTTGTCCCGCCTTGCTGCTGAGTGCGCCTCGACAAGGTGATCAGCCTCGTCGGCCAGGAGCTTCCATGAACCCGCGAGACTGATCAGCCAATCGCGGTAGGCGTTGAACTTCGCGTAGGCGGCGTCGGCAGCCTCTCCCTCCCACAGCAGCGAGTTTGTCTCAAACTGCTGGGCCGAGTCTGCGAGCGACTCGGCGTTGTCACGCCACATCACTGCTGCGGACTGAAGGGATGCCCCACCGTCTCCTGCCTCCAGTGCCCGTTGAGTGGCCGGGGGAAACAGTAGCTGCTCGGAGACGAGTTGCCCCTTGGGAATTGGCATATCCGGCGGGTGCGGGGGAGCGGGAATATCGACGGGCTCGGGGTACTGGGTGCCCTCCGGACTGCCGGGTGACCCGGGTCCGCCCACCGTGGAATCGATGTCCTCCCCGGAGAGCTTGTCCACCGCTGCATAGGCCGCGGCAACATTGTCCAGCGTGCGAGCCAGGCGCAACCCCTCGAGTCGGCCGAATTCCTGGTAGGCCCACATGGCCTCGGCATTCACCCTCAGGTTGGTGATCGCCACGTTGGTGGTGTGGAGTGCATCCGGCGGGACCACCGCAGTCTGCGCAGCTTCGGCCGACCATGATAGCGCCTTGATCTGGGCTGCTTTCCCCGTCAGGTCTTCTGGAATCACCTGTAGTTCATCGCCGCTCATGCGAACCCCCGGCGATGTTGCAGTGGGTAACGGTGAGCATCAATTGTCCAGGGCCATCTGATAGCGGCTCTCTTCGCGGGGGTTGATCAGCCTGATGGGTAGCTGCTTGTGCCGCGGAGTCTGGATGAAGCTGCTGCGCAACGTCACCTGGCCGATTCCGGGGTGAGGACCCAGGTATGTCGTTGAGTTCGGCCAGGAAATTATGGCGTCCTGTCCGACGCTTGCGTTGATATAGCCGGCGAACTCCCTCATCTGCGGACCCAGGGTGATGGTCGCACCGGCCGCCGCTGAGCGCACCACAAATTGGGTGAACAGCCGCGCATCGCCGAGGTTGATGCTCGCGTCCACGTCGTCGAACGGCATGTACACCGGATATCGGTCTGCGGTCTCGCCCATTAACACTCCAGCCGAGCCGACGGGTAGCTCATGGTGGCGATCGGTGACCGGGCTCTCGCCGAGTAAGGCTGCGCGCTGCCCTCCATAGAGACACGAAAAACCCCGTGGTGTAGAGGGATTCGTCAGTGTGGTCAATAGCACCGTGGAGGTGGGCGCTGAACCAGGGACGATGCGGACTCGCGTCAGCGTGTGATCGGCACGCGCGGACCACCACGCGTCGGGGCCGCCCGATGCGTGGTAGGCGGCGGTGGATGTGCTGCGGCCCTGGATCATCGACCAGGTCTCGTGCTCGAAAGTGATCTCGGTGGCCCGGTCGTAGTCGTCGAAGCTACGAGCGGGCCGCGCATCGATGCCGTTGCTGGACAGGTGATCTGCGATTCGCGTAACCGAAGCTACGAGATAGTGTGCCAGCCCCGAAACTCCGGTGTCGCGACGTAGTGCCGACTTGCGTGTCCGCTCTGGGTCGGCACGCAGCAGGATCCATGTCCGGCGGCTCGCCGGCGCGGGGTACGGGCCGACTACCTGCTCGTAGAGTGCGACGAGTGCTGCTGGCGCGGTCTTGCCGACTCGATAGCCCGCAGACACGACGTCGGCTTCCAGGTCGGGGCAGTAGGCGGCCAGCAGGTTCTCAACGAGACGGGTGTCGACGACGTCGTCGGTGAAGGCTTCACCATTGACGATCACGGTCGGGGTGAACGGCCGCGGAATCAGCTCGATCACCGACACCGCGAAATCGCCCTGCCACCGTAACGCCACGTGGTCGCCGGGGATCACCGTTGCGCCGACCGCGGGCTCGGAGGGTGGTGCCGGCGGCTGACGGCGTCGTCGTCGCCAGGCGAAGAGCGCGGCGATCCAACCTGTGAGCCGGCGACCGCGGATGGTCAGCATCGACGCTAGCCCCAAGAGCGCGCCGAGCCCGATACCCAGCCAGAACAATTCGCCCTGCCCGAAAAGCACAACGCATGCCGGGATCAGCACTGCGGCCCACAGGGCGTGGCCAGTGGTGAACCGCAGCCCGAACACCGAGAGCAACCCGTTCATCGGCGACTCAGGGCTCTGCGGGCCAGTGCGCCGAACCCTAGTAGTGTCGCGACACCGAGGCCGACGATGACAACCCCGGTGATCGGCGCGCGGTCGGGCGGTGGGGCATAGACCGGCGCTGGGACTTCTTTGACCGCGTACGGGATCGTCGCGGGTCCGGCAGGGATATCCCATGTCAGCGCGGCGACGGGATCGATGACGCCGGCACCCACGACGTTGTCCACCCCGCCACCCGGATGTCGCGCGGTCGCGGTGATTCGGTTGATGAGCTGTGCCGGAGTCCGGTCGGGGAAGCGCTGTTTGAGCAGTGCGGCGAGCCCCGAGACGTACGCGGCGGAAAACGAGGTACCGCTGATCGGAACGGGACCGTCCTCACCCTGCAGAGCGTTGACAGGATTGCCGTCGTAGCCGAGCGCAACCAGATTCTCGCCGGGTGCCGCGGCTCCGACCCAGGGGCCGTGCATGGAGAATCCGCTCGGCTGGCCGTTGGGCGCGATGCTGCCGACGGCCAGCACCAGTGGCGAATACCAGGCCGGCGAAACGACGGTCTGCACCTGTTGCCAACCCCGGGGGTCGGCCGGGGCTGCTGCGTCCGGCGGCGGGTTCTGGGCGCAGTCGCCGCCTGAATTGCCTGCTGCCACAACAATGACCACACCTTTGACGTTGACTGCGTAGTCGATTGCAGCGCCGACGACGTTCTCATTGATCGGTCGCGTCACCTTGTAGCAGGCAGCTTCGCTGATATTGATCACTTGGGCACCGATGTTGGCCGCGTGCACGATCGCGCGGGCCAGGCTGCGCAGCGAACCCGCGGTTCGGGTCGCATTGGGGTCGTTGGGATCGTTGCGGGTCCCCACCGGGGCGAAGCTGTCCGATGTCTGCCGCAACGACAAGATCCGAGCATCCGGCGCGACCCCGATGAATGCGTCGGTGGGAGAGGGTCGGCCCGCGAGCACTGCCGCGGTGAGCGTGCCGTGCGCGTCACAGTCCGACATCCCGTCGCCGGCTTGGTCGACGAAGTCGCCACCAGGTTCAGCCGGCACCCGCGGGGAACCGTTCACTCCAGTGTCGATGACAGCCACAGTGACACCGGCGCCGGTGGCGAACTTCTGAGCCTCAGCCAACCTGAGGTAGTCGTTGGCCCACGGTTTGTCGGCGAAGTTCGAGTCCGGAAACGTTGTCGGTGCCGCACAAATGCGGCGCTGCTCCATGGGCTGATCGGGCCCAGTCTCGTCGGGGGGCAGGGCCGCCGGGTCGATAACCGGCGGCTCGATCGCTCCGGCCGGGGGAGCCGCCAGTAGCACCAGTAACAATGCTGAGACCAGCGCACCTATCCGGCGCACGGCCAGTCACCTCCCGAAAGATCCGGGCGCCGCCCAGCGTGCGGGCATTCCCTGAGCAAATGCGCAGACTGGTGACCGACAGAACAAGAAGTCACGTCGAACGTACGCATCGGGTGCACGAGCCAATCCTAGGCGCGCCTGACGGAGGGCCGTTCCGCTGTTTTGCGCAGAATGCGATTCCAGCGGAGAAACGCGAGGCTTATGCCGGTGCCGGTTCCAGCGAGTAAGTCGACTCCAGCTCGCCGAGGAGTGCGGCGACGGTCAACAATGGCAGGGCGGCGGACACGCCGAGGTCGTCGTCGGGCGCTTCGGACCGTAGCGAGAGCACGAAATCCTCGGCGATGGGCGTCCACGACTGCCCAGGTGTGAAGCGACCCGCGAGGTGCTCGCAGATGGCGTCCACGTGAATCTCCACGACCGCGCGCACTTTCGGGTAGGCCGACAGCGGCGGCGGCGTGGGGATGTCGGCGATCAGGTCGGCGGCCCCGCGCAGCCGGATGGCCCGGTGGAAAGCCCTCACGGTCGGGGCGCGAAAGTCGGTTTCACCGCTGCTTTCGGAAAGGTATTGGCGGACAGCGTCGTCGACCACCCGGGAGGCTGCCAGCGCACTGTGGCCGAGGGCGGCCAGCTTGTCGGTGCGCTCTTCGAACGCTCCCCGGGTGATGCGCAGCACCGCCACCCGCAAGTACCGCGCGAAGATCGAGCGGGCCGAGTCGATCGCCCGCGTCACCGACGCGGTGGCTCCACGCGGCCACAACAACACCGACACCGTGACAGCGACCAGCGCTCCGGCGGCGACATCCTGCACGCGAATCAACCCCACCTGCCAGCCGGTTGGCACCACGAGATTGAAGAAGATCAACACCATCATCGTGAACGCGGCCTGCGCTGCGGTAAACGATGCGATCTCGGGTACATAGGCAGAACCGAACACAACCAGTGGCATCAGAAGCCACAGCACCGCCGGATGGACCCCGACCACTGAGAAGAGCACTACGCCGAGCAGGAAGCCGATACCCGTTCCGATCACCGCCCTCCACACCCGGGTGCCCGTGGTAAGGGCGCTGCTGCGCAGCACCGATAGCGCGCCGAGCACAACCCAGAAGCCGTGTTGAAGGGGAAACGCATGGGTAACGGCCACGGCGAGCCCGAGACCCAGCCCGGTGCGCAGGCTGTTGCGGACCGCCACCGCGCGGTTGGTCAGGAAGCCCGACGTGATCTGTGCTGCCACCACAGTCGTGGGTAGCAGCCGATCCGAGGCGCCAGTTTCGGGAAGCTGCAGATCCAGAGCGCGGGCCCACACCGGACGGGCATCGGCGGTCGCAGCGGCGGCGATGATGCGACCGGTCGCGCCTATGGTGGCCGCGAAGGTCCGCCGGCGCAGCAGCTCTCGGCCCAGCTCGACAGCCTGCTCGTCGTCGGGGGCGTCGAGGATCGCGGCGAGGTCCTCGCGGTACCTTCCGCGCGACACGGTCCGCAACTCATCCAGTGCCGCATCCAAGTCTGCGCGCGCTGCGTCCCGCCTGGCTACCCGCGATATCCGCAGCACCGAGGCCGAGCCGCGTAGCACTCGCACGGCGGGATCCCTCATGTCGGCCAGCGCGGCGCCGGCTTGCTGCGCGACGCCTTCGGTGATCCACTCCAGATCATCGACCACCCGCACCAGCGCTCGACTACCCGCGGTCAGCCCGACGGGCCGGAAATCCGCGCCGAGAAAGTTGGCCCGCAGCGTGTCCATCGCGGCGGCCGCCTCGGCAGCGGAGGCGCCTCCGTCCAGCCGGTCAGCCAACGCGCGACAAGCCCGTGCGGCGTGACGCCGGAGTTCGCCGTGATGACGGGGTGGGAGCAGGAATAACGCAGCGGGCACGCACACCGCCAGCGCGATGGCCCAGCCCAGGAGACGGTCTCCGATCGGTCCCGGCGGCGTGCATGCGGGTAGCACAAACGTCACCAGCGTGGCGCGCTGGCCTGCGGCGATGGTCTCGCTGAATACGCCGGAGAAGGTCGCCACGACTCCGAGAACGAACATCGTCAGCGCCGCCGGCAACGGATGCGGAGCCACGAGTGTGCCCAGGGTGATCAGGCCGAAGCCGGTGAGCCCGAGCCCGGCGTACGCGAGGGCCCGGTTTTGGCGATTACCCGGAAAGTCTGAGAACACCAGCAGCGCAACCGACCCGAAGATGGTGTAGAGCGGCGTCTGTGGACTGCTGTCGGCGAAGGCCGCAACGCTCAGTGCCCCCACCACCGGCACCACCAGGGCGGCCCGCAGCGCACGCCGCAGCGCGTCGTTCTCGGGGTCGCGCTGATGGAGACGCCGGACAATGCGGTACCGCAGTCCGTTATTGCCGACAGCCCGCAGCGTCATCAGCGGGCGAGCCGACCCGCTGTCGAAGTATCGGCGGGAAGACGCAGTGGCGGGCCGCGGTAGCCGACGTCGGAACGGGTACCTCCCATGCCCGGAACCCTAACTCGACGTGCGGCTGGGAATTCGTGCGCGGGGCGAGGTCGGCGACCCGCGAGTGTGTCCAGCCGGCCGGCTACCAGTACTACGGACTTCCCCGATGGGATATGGCGTGCTTCACAGTCGGGACAGAATGGAGAAGTTATTAGATAGGCTTGCGAAATATTCACACGTAAACACCGATTAGACGGAGCTTCACATGAGTTCACTGCGCACCGACACTGATACTTGGGACATCGCCTCCAGCGTCGGAGCCACTGCTGTCATGGTGGCCGCCGCTCGCGCGGCCGAAACCGACCGGCCTGATCCGCTGATCCACGATCCTTACGCCAAGATCCTGGTCGCCGATGCAGGCACCGGAATCTGGGAGTACATGCTCGACGACGACTTCGTCTCCAAGGTCGCCCAAGACGATGCCGAAGTCGCTGCCGTGATCCAAAATATGAGCAACTACCAGGCCGTACGCACCCGTTTCTTCGACGACTTCTTCGCCCGAGCAGTCGGTACGGGCATCCGACAGGTCGTTATCCTGGCCTCCGGTCTCGACTCGCGGGCGTTCCGTCTTCCGTGGCCCGCCGGCACTACGGTGTTCGAGATCGACCAACCGAAGGTGCTCGAATACAAGGCAGCGACACTGGCATCCCATGACGTCCGCCCCTCCGCGGATCGGCGTGAGGTTCCTATCGATCTGCGCCAGGATTGGCCCGCGGCACTGGTTAACACGGGATTCGACAGCGGGAAGCCGACAGCGTGGCTGGCCGAGGGTCTGCTGATGTATCTGCCAGCCGATGCGCAGGATCGCCTATTCACGCAGATCTGCGAACTCTCCGCGCCGGGCAGCGCAGTGGCAGCCGAAAGCATGAGGGCCCATGCGTCGGAACGCCGCGAGCGCATGCGGGCCCGTTTCGAGAAGCTCGCCGCTCAGTTCGAAGTGCCGCCCGTGGACATCGCGGAACTGACCTACGAAGATCCCGACCGCGCTGATGTGGCGCAGTGGCTGGCAGCGCAGGGCTGGCGATCCAGCACCGTCGATTCTCAGGACGATATGCGACGCCTCGGACGATTCGTGGAGTTCGCAGACGATGACGGGCAGTCGTTCTCTACCTTCGTGACCGGCGAGAAGGCTTGACCCAAACCCCGACCCCAACGTTGGCGAGCTCGGCCATCCGCCGTATTCAGAGAAGGCATGGAAGCTGGCCCCAAGCTCGTCTAAGTTCGGATGGTTAGCATCGCGCGACCGGACATGGCGGAAACCGTCGGCCCGGACTTTCCAGGAGAGGAACACCAGTGCCAGGAGTGCAGGATCGTGTCGTCGTCGTCACAGGTGCCGGGGGTGGACTAGGCCGCGAATATGCGCTGACGCTCGCCCGCGAAGGTGCCAGCGTCGTCGTCAATGACCTAGGCGGAGCGCGCGACGGAACCGGCGCAGGGTCGGCGATGGCCGACGAGGTGGTCAAGGAGATCCGCGACGCGGGCGGCAGGGCGGTCGCCAACTACGACTCGGTGGCCGAACCCGAGGGCGCGGCCAACATCGTCAAGACCGCGGTCGACGAGTTCGGCAAGGTCGACGGCGTCGTCAGCAACGCGGGAATCCTGCGCGACGGCACCTTCCACAAAATGGAGTTCGGTAGCTGGGACGCCGTGCTCAAGGTGCATCTCTATGGCGGCTACAACGTGATCCGCGCCGCCTGGCCGCACTTCCGGGAGAACGGATTCGGCCGCGTCGTCGTGGCCACCTCCACCAGTGGGTTGTTTGGGAACTTTGGCCAGGCCAACTACGGCGCGGCAAAGCTGGGCCTCGTAGGCTTGATCAACACGCTGGCCCAGGAGGGCGCCAAGTACAACATCAAGGCCAACGCGGTCGCGCCAATCGCGGCCACCCGCATGACGCAGGACATCCTGCCGCCGGAGGTGTTCGAGAAACTGACACCCGAGTACGTGGCACCCGTGGTGGCCTACCTGTGCACCGAGGAAGTGCCCGACACCGCGTCGGTGTTCATCGTTGGCGGCGGGAAAGTGCAGCGTGCTGCACTGTTCCAAAACACCGGGGTGACTTTCACCGAGCTACCGTCAGTGGACGATGTCGCAGACAGGTGGAGCGAGATCACCGACCTGACGGCTGCCGAGCGCGCAGCGTTCACGCTTGGCTGAGCCCACCACCGAAGACGTGCCGAGGGCAGTCGAGATTTCCTTACCCAGCAGTGCCGTGCCGACGGCCGCCCCGTGAACACCGTCGGCATCGTCCTGGTGGCGCTGGCCATCGCCATCGGTCTGGTGGGCATCGTCGTTCCCGTTCTGCCGGGCGGGCTGCTGGTGATCGCTGCCATCGGCGTGTGGGCGTTCGTGGAGGCCACTGCGGTGTCCTGGGTGACGTTCGGTATCGCGGCGGCGCTTGTCGGCGTCGCAGAGATCATCAAGTACACCTGGCCGGTGAAACGCATGCGCCAGGCGCAGGTGCGCACGTCGGTATTGGTGATCGGGGCGTTGGCGGGCGTCGTCGGCTTCTTTGTCATCCCGGTCATAGGTCTGCTCATCGGTTTTGTGGCCGGGGTGTTCGCGGCCGAGTTGGCCATTCGTCGCGACCCCACCCGTGCGTGGGCCTCCACCGTGCTCGCGCTCAAAGGTGTGGCGATATCTGTCGGAGTGGAGTTGGCGGGGGCGTTGCTCGCGACGATCGCATGGGTGCTCGGCGTCTGGCTCGTCCACAGCTGACCAAGACCAAGTGTGTGGCGCCCCCACGTACCCGCGGTCCTGACCTGCGCGAGTCAGTCGGTGAGTGCGGCGCGCAATCGGGCGAGGTCCCGGTCGGTGACCCCTGCCCCCTGGAGATATTCACCTAGCGAGCCGAACTCGTCGTCCAGGGCGCGGCGCGCAGAATCGAGGTATTCCTCGCGTACGCCCAGCACCGAGTCGGTAAGCCTGGCCTCGGCGACATCCAGCAACTCGGGGACCTGGGCAGCCCGCTCGCGGAGGGCGGCCAGGATGCTCTCCCGCAGCTGTGGCACCGCGGCGTTGCTGCGTAGGTAGTCGGCCATGATCGCCTCACGCCCGACACCGGCTGCCTCCAACACGACCGCGATAGTGAACCCGGTGCGGTCCTTGCCCGCGAAGCAGTGCGCCAGCACCCGATTTCCTGAACCCAGCAGCGTCACCACTCGATGCACGGCACGCTGAGCGAGCGGGGCGGCGGCGAACCGCATGTACTCCTCGGTCATGTACCGCGCCGCGGCCTGTTCTACCGACTCGGTAGAGGGCTTGTCGGTCATCACTCGCTTGAAGGCGTGCTCGTGTGGGGACTCCCCGTCGGAGGCGGCGCTCTCCACGAACGGCAGATGATGGATGTCTACTCCGGGAGGTAGGAGCCCGGTGCCGTGCCGCTCGAGCTCGTCCAGGGTTCGCAGATCGGCGACATCGGTGATGCCGTAGCGCGCCAGCGTGGAGCGTCCGGCGCCGTCGAGCTTGGACAGCTCACTGGCGCGGAAGAACCGGCCGGGTGCGACGCCCGCCTGTTCAGAGACGTCGCGGAAGTTCCACGCGCCGGACAGTTCCTTTGGTGGCTGACTGCCGCCGGCTGACGTCACCGGCTCGTGACCGCTGTAGCGAAAGCGGACTTCTCCTTGCCGAGTTCGGTGCGCGCGATGGTCCGCATGTGCACCTCGTCGGGTCCGTCGAACAACCGCATCGCGCGGTGCCAGCCATACATCCGGGCCAGGGGCGTGTCATCGCACATACCTGCTGCACCGTGCACCTGGATCGCCCGGTCGATCACGTCGCACGCCATCTGCGGGGCCACCGCTTTGATTTGAGCGACCAGCTGGCGGGCGGCATGACTCTTGTTGCCATGCTGATCGATGGTCCAGGCGGCCAAGTGACACAGCAGCCGGGCCTGGTCGATTGCGTTGCGCGACTGGGCGATCTGTTGCTGCACGACACCCTGCTCGGCCAGTGGTCTGCCGAACGCGATCCTCGTTTGCACGCGGTCGACCATCAACGCCACCGCCCGCTCAGCCACACCGATAGCGCGCATGCAATGGTGGATGCGTCCAGGCCCCAGGCGGGCCTGGGCTATCGCGAAACCGCTGCCCTCCTCGTCCAGGAGATTGCCCACAGGCACCCGCACGTTGTCGAATGTGACCTCGCAGTGGCCGTGCTGGTCCTGCCAGCCGAACACCGGCAGCGACCGCTCGATAACAACTCCGGGTGTATCGACGGGGACGAGGATCATCGACTGCTGCTGATGGCTGGCCGCATCGGGGTTGGTGCGTCCCATCACGATGAGGAGCTTGCAGCGCGGGTCGGCCGCGCCGGAAATCCACCACTTGCGGCCGTTGATCACATAGTCGTCACCGTCGCGCAGCATCGTGGTCTGGATGTTGCGGGCATCGCTTGAGGCCACCGCGGGCTCGGTCATCGCGAACGCGCTGCGGATCTCACCATTGAGCAGCGGCTCGAGCCATTGCCTGCGTTGCTCGGCGGTGCCGAACAGATGAAGTGTCTCCATGTTTCCGGTATCGGGAGCCGCGCAGTTGAGAGCCTCGGGAGCCAACTCCATGCTCCACCCGGACAGCTCGGCCAGCGGCGCATACTCCAGGTTGGTCAGCCCCGACTCCGACGGCAGGAACAGATTCCACAGGCCACGTTCCCTGGCCTTCGCCTTGAGTTCTTCGACGACCGGCGGAACAGTGTGGTCGTCGGCTCCGGCCTGCAGACGGAATGCGTCGTAGGGCTCCTCAGCGGGAAACACGAACTCGGTCATAAAGTCGGTCAACCGCTCGTGGTGGTCCTGCGCCTTGGCGGACATCGCGAAGTCCATGCACGTCACGATATGACACTCGCTCCGACTGGGGCGCTCGGGCCGGATCTGCCTACCGGCGAATCGATCGATGGGCTTGAGGAGGTCGGCAAGCCGCGAGCTCACCGGTTATGGTGGCTCATCACACAGCGCATCCGCGCGGATGCCCCGCGGGGCCAGACACCAGTAATACGACAGAAGAGATTCAAGTCGCCATGACAGAAGTCGAATCCGCCGCCTCGCCTCGGGATACGAGGACGGTGACGGTCGGAGTTGTTGCCGAGTCCGGTGCCGACGAACGACGCGTCGCCCTGGTCCCCAAGGCAGCGGCCGCACTGCTGAACAACGCGATAGACGTCGTTGTGGAGTCAGGCGCCGGCGAACGCGCCCTGCTGCCCGATGACCTCTATACCGACGCAGGTGCGAGCATCGGTGATGCCTGGTCGGCCGACGTGGTGGTCAAGGTGGCTCCTCCCACTCCCGAGGAGGTCGCCAAGCTGCGCAGCGGCCAGACACTCGTCGGATTCCTGGCCCCGCGTAACGCCGACAACCAGATCGGCGCGCTCAAACAGGCAGGCGTACAGGCTTTTGCGGTAGAGGCGATCCCGCGCATCTCGCGGGCCCAGGTGATGGACGCGCTCTCCTCGCAAGCAAACGTGGCCGGCTATAAGGCCGTGGTGTTGGCGGCCGCGGAATCGACGCGTTTCTTCCCGATGCTGACGACGGCCGCCGGCACGGTAAAGCCGGCGTCGGTACTGGTACTCGGAGTAGGGGTGGCGGGCCTGCAGGCGCTGGCCACCGCCAAACGCCTGGGCGGGCGCACGACCGGCTATGACGTGCGCCCGGAAGTGGCCGATCAGGTCCGATCGGTGGGGGCGCAATGGTTGAACCTGGATGGGAACGACGTGGTTGCCGCCGGTGAGGGCGGATACGCAAGAGAGTTGTCCGAGGACGAGCGTGCGCAACAGCAGAAGCAGTTGGAGAAGGCCATCACCGGGTTCGACGTGGTGATCACTACGGCCCTCGTGCCGGGGCGCCCGGCACCGCGGTTGGTGACTGCTGCGGCGGTAGAGGGGATGAGGGCGGGCAGCGTGGTGGTAGATCTGGCCGGTGAGACGGGAGGCAATTGTGAGCTGACCGAGCCAGGCCAGACCGTCGTCAGGCATGGGGTCACGATTGCCTCGCCGCTGAACCTGCCGGCCACGATGCCCGAGCACTCCAGCGAGCTCTACTCCAAGAACGTCACTGCGCTGCTGGAGTTGCTGATCATTGACGGCGTGCTCGCGCCGGACTTCGACGACGAGGTGGTCGCAGGCGCCTGCGTAACCCGCGAGGAGAACTGACCATGTACGACCAACTGTTGGCCAACCTCGCAATCCTGGTGCTCGCCGGATTCGTCGGTTTCGCCGTGATCTCCAAGGTGCCCAACACCTTGCACACCCCGCTGATGTCCGGCACCAACGCCATTCACGGCATCGTCGTGCTCGGTGCGTTGATTGTGCTCGGCGGCCTACCAGCCGACGCGGGATGGGGGGTTCGCACGATCGCCTTCGTGGCGCTGGTCTTCGGCACGCTCAACGTGATCGGCGGTTTCCTGGTCACCGACCGAATGTTGGGCATGTTCAAGGGCAAGAAACGTGAACCCGTCAAAACTGAGGTGGTCGACAAGTGAACGCGGTGACGATCAACTACGGCGTCAGCGTGCTCTACATCGGTGCCTTCGGCCTGATCATTCTGGGTCTGTCCGGGCTGACCGGTCCCAAGACCGCGGTGCGCGGCAATTGGATCGCCGCCACCGGTATGGGTATCGCCGTGGTGGCCACCCTCATCCACGTACGCGAGACCGCGGCGATCAACTGGGTGCTGATCGTGGCCGGCCTGGCCATCGGCGTGATCCTCGGTGTGCCGCCGGCTCAGAAAACCAAGATGACGGCGATGCCGCAACTGGTGGCGCTGTTCAACGGGGTGGGTGGCGGCACGGTCGCCTTGATCGCATGGGCCGAGTTCATCGAGACCGACGGCTTCGCCCACTTCACCCCTGACCAGACGCCGACGGTTGCGCTGGTGGCGGGGTCGCTGTTCGCCGCGATCATCGGCTCGGTGTCCTTCTGGGGCTCGCTGGTGGCGTTCCTCAAGCTGCAGGAATCGATCCCCAAGAACCTCGAAAAGGCACTGGTCAAGTCCGCGAAGCTATTTCAGGCGGCCAATGTGGTGCTGCTGCTCGTCGCGGTGGCCACCGCGGTCTTCATCGGGCTGAGCGCCGGACAGGGTAGCCCGCCCTGGACGATCGTGGTGGTTTTGGTGCTGGCCGGAACCATCGGGCTGTTCGTGGTGTTCCCGATCGGGGGCGCCGACATGCCCGTGGTCATCTCGCTACTCAACGCGTTGACTGGGTTGTCTGCTGCCGCAGCGGGTTTAGCGCTGAACAACACCGCGATGATCGTTGCGGGCATGATCGTCGGCGCGTCGGGCTCGATCCTGACCAACCTGATGGCTGTGGCGATGAACCGGTCCATCCCGGCGATTGTGTTCGGTTCGTTCGGAGGCGACCAGGGAGGGGTTGCCGCGGTCGGTGGCGCCCAAGGCGCCGTGAAGGCGACTAGCGCCGCCGACGCCGCGATCCAAATGGCCTACGCCAACCAGGTGATCGTGGTCCCGGGCTACGGTTTGGCCGTCGCCCAGGCCCAGCACGCGGTTATGGAGATGGCCTCGCTGCTGGAGGCCAAGGGCGTGGAGGTCAAGTACGCCATCCATCCAGTGGCCGGCCGCATGCCTGGGCACATGAACGTGCTGCTGGCCGAGGCCGACGTCGAATACGAAGCGATGAAGGAAATGGACGACATCAACGGTGAATTCAACCGCACCGATGTAGCGATCGTGATCGGCGCCAACGATGTCACCAATCCCGCCGCCCGCAACGACGCTAGTTCACCGATCTACGGCATGCCGATCCTCAATGTCGATGAGGCGCGCTCGGTGATCGTCTTGAAGCGGTCGATGTCCTCGGGCTACGCCGGCATCGAAAACCCGCTGTTCTTCGGCGAGGGCACATCGATGTTGTTCGGTGACGCCAAGAAATCGGTCGGCCAAGTGATCGAGGAACTCAAGGCGCTGTAGCCGATCTCAAAACGGCACCGATCCGGCATCGACATCTCGGTGTGGGTAGGCGCGATGCCCGGGGGCGTCGCACGATATTCGGTGTGAGCATGGTCGTCGAGAGTGGTATCGCGCGTTGTCCGCGATGTGTGTCAGTGGCGGACTACGTCTTCATTGAGTCAAGGTCCGGGCGGGAGTGCGGCCGTCTTCGCTATGAGGTGCGTTGCCGAAAATGTGGTGAACATTACGGCGAAGATAGCCGGCCGTTGTCGGGTGACCGGGTCGCCGTCGCCGAACCACCGATCGCGTGGCCCCCCGACCGGGAGCCGGTCGAAGCGCAGGATTGGCGCAGCGAACTTCGGGGACGACTCACTATGGCTGCGCAACGCGGCTGGAACGAAGTCGAAGTTGTGGCCCGTCGCACCCGCAGTTTGGTGGCAGACCGTCGGTCTGGGTTGCGCGGCGGTCAGACCGGGGGATAGGCCGGGGGTGGGTACACCCCGCGAAGAATCCACGCCCACCAGTTGATGCCGTACTCCAGCTCGTCGCTTGCGTCGTAATCCGGATTCGGGTCCACCGCGATACCTCCCCGTCAGCTGTTGGCTAGGTGCTGGCTCTCCGGTGGAGTGTAGACCGCCCAGACCCGCGACGGCACAGCAACGGGCGACCTAAACTGAACCAACCAGTTAGTTGACCCTCGAAACGCTTCTAGCGCCGTCCGGTCCCTGCTTATAGTGAGTCGCCATGTCTGAAACCGTCACCTCCAACGGGAAGTCCAGGCGCGAAGAATTGTTGGCCGTCGCCACCAAACTGTTCGCCGCGCGTGGCTACCACGGCACCCGCATGGACGACGTGGCAGATGCGGTCGGCCTGAACAAGGCGACGGTGTACCACTACTACGCCAGCAAGGCCCTGATCCTCTACGACATTTACAAGGGTGCCGCCGACTTCACCGTTCACGCGCTCCACGACGACCCGTCGGCGTCGGCCCGCGAGACCATCTACCACTTCACCCGGCGTCTGCTCGTCGGCATCGCCAGCAACACTGAGCGTGCTGCGGTGTACTTCCAGGAGGGCCCCTACATCACGGAATGGTTCACCGAGGATCAGGTGGCCTATATCCGGGAGAAGGAGACCCAGGTCTACGAACACGTCCGCGACGTGATCGACCGCGGCATCGCCAGCGGGGAGTTCTATGACTGCGACTCGCATGTGCTCGCTTTGGGCTACATCGGGATGACGCTCGGCTCCTACCGGTGGCTGCGGCCGCACGGCCGACGGAGCGCCCAGGAGATCGCCGTTGAGTTCAGCACTGCGCTGCTGCGCGGCTTGATTCGCGACGAGTCAGTGCGGGGGACATCGCCACTCGGCGTAGACATTGCGACACCCTGAGCACCCGCTTGAGGGGGCGCCATGAAGGGGCGCTCGATCCGCCCGGACATCGCCGGGGTGCGGTTCGAGGCTGGCGCGAGAGCGAGGGCTATGCTCTGCCAATGCCGCTGGTGAGTACGACAGTCGAAGTCGCGGCCGGAGCCGACTCGATTATGGCGATCGTTGCCGATTTCGAGAGCTATCCGCAGTGGAACGAGGAGATCCAGGGCTGCTGGGTGCTGGCCCGCTACGACGACGGGCGGCCCAGTCAGCTCCGGCTTGACGTGGTCGTGCTCGGTCAGGCGGGAACCTTCATCTCCGCGGTGTATTACCCCGGCGAGAATGAGATCTACACGGTCCTGCAGCAGGGCGACCACTTCGATAAGCAGGAGCAGAAATTCTCAGTGGTGGCCATGGGCCCCATGTCGCTTCTGACCGTCGATCTCGATGTCGAGACCAAGCTGCCGCTTCCCAACCCGATGGTCAAGAAGGCGATCGGCGACACGCTGGACTACCTGGCAGGCAACCTGAAGGCCCGCGCCGAGCAGCTCGCCGCGAACTAGCGTGCTTCCCTGTAACGGGGCGCTTCCCGGCACATAGTGTGTTCGGGGTAGCTGATTGAATAGCATCCTCTCTTGCAACCCCGAACTGGGTTGTTGGGCGGAGTAGACGGAGTACGAGACGGTGACTGTTCCAGCTGGCCAGTCCGGCCCGGTGACTGAGCAGCCGTACCTGGCGCGTCGCCAGAATTGGACCAATCAAGCTGCCAGGCATGCGTTGATGCAACCCGACAGCGCAGCTCTGAGATTCCTCGGCCGCACGACCACGTGGCGTGATCTCGGCCACCGCGTGACGGGCTTGGCAGCCGCGCTGCACCGCAGAGGCGTTACGTTCGGCGACCGAGTCCTCATACTGATGCTCAACCGCCCGGAGTTCGTCGAGTCGTTTCTGGCCATCAACACCCTCGGTGCGATCGCGGTGCCGGTCAACTTCCGGATGACGCCGCCGGAGATCGCTTACCTGGTCGCTGACTGCCAGGCTCGCGTCATGATCACCGAGTCAGTGCTGGCTCAGGTCGCGGCCGGCGTGCGCGAACTGGACGCGACCTTGGCCTCGGTGGTCGTCGTCGGCCCCGTTGTTCAGGCCGACGACCCCGATTCGCGTACTGCCTTGGACTACGAAGAGGTGCTGGCCGAGGCGGGTCCGGCAGTTGCAGTAGTCGATATCGCCGACGATTCGCCCGCGCTGATCATGTATACCTCGGGCACCACCGGCCGACCCAAGGGTGCGGTGCTCACCCACGGCAACCTGGCCGGCCAGGCGATGACACACCTGTTCACCAACGGTGCCGACATCGACAATGACACCGGTTTCATCGGCGTACCGCTGTTTCACATCGCCGGCGTCGGCAGCATGATCGTCGGATTGTTGCTAGGCCGGCCGACGGTGATCCATCCATTGGGAGCCTTCGACCCTGGCGAAGTGCTCGATGTCGTTGAGGCCGAGCGGGTGACCGGAATCTTTCTGGTGCCCGCGCAGTGGCAGGCGATCTGCGCCGCTCAGCGTGCGAAACCGCGCACGCTCAAGTTGCGGACCCTGTCCTGGGGTGCGGCGCCGGCATCGGACACCCTGCTGCGGGAGATGTCGCAGATTTTCCCCGGGGCACAGATTCTGGCGGCCTTCGGCCAGACCGAGATGTCACCGGTTACCTGCATGCTGTTGGGGGAGGACGCCATCCGCAAGCTCGGCTCGGTGGGGAAGGTGATCCCCACGGTGTCGGCGCGAATCGTCGACGAGGACATGAACGACGTTCCCATCGGCGATGTCGGCGAGATCGTGTATCGAGCGCCCACGCTGATGGCTGGCTACTGGAACAACCCCGAAGCCACTGCCGCTGCGTTCGCCGGGGGGTGGTTCCACTCAGGCGACTTGGTGCGTCAGGACTCCGAAGGTTACATCTGGGTAGTCGACCGGAAAAAGGACATGATCATCTCCGGTGGCGAGAACATCTACTGTGCCGAGGTCGAGAACGCGCTCGCCGCGCACCCCGACATCGTCGAGGTCGCCGTCGTCGGTCGAGCGCATTCGAAATGGGGACAGGTCCCCTTGGCTGTCGTCGTCTTGCGGACTTCGCCGGGAGTCACCGACCGACCATCGCTGGAACCAGCCGATCTGAACGACTTCCTGACCGCCAGACTCGCCCGATACAAACACCCGAAGGCGGTGGAAGTCGTTGACGTGCTGCCACGCAACCCCGCCGGCAAGGTACTCAAGACTGAGCTGCGGGCCCGGTTCGGCGGTTAAAGAAGGTGTCTTGCGGTGAAGTGATCTCATGACAGCAGCTCTCGACCCAGTTTCGGAGGCCCCCGCCGGGCGCCAAGGGCCGGATGCGCCGCTGGCTTCGTGGCCCACTGGTTCGGGTGCCTTCAGTGTGGACGTACTGCCCGGCTTCGGGGTCATCGCGACGATGGCGTTGCTGGCGCTGATCGCGCCCGCCGATCGCTGGCTGCGGTGGGTCTTCACCGGTCTCGGCGCGACGACGCTGTTCGCGATGGTGCTGAACCTGCTGGTGCTGCCCCGCCTCATCGGATGGACGTTGGGCCGCGCCCTGTTCGGGATCGGAGTGCGACGCGGCGCGCCGAATGGTTCCGGCGCGAACGTCAGCATCTGGCGGTTCACACTGCGGGAAAGCCATATCCGCCGACTCGCGGCGGGGACCCTCATCGTGGCTGCGGTGCTGTGCGCGGCGGCGGTGAGCCTGAGCTACGCAATGGTCTACCGGCAGGAGCGTGCGGTGGACCAGGCACGAGCACAGCTAACCGAACAGGGGCCCCGGATCGTCGAACAGATCCTGAGCTACAACGCCAACACCCTGTCGGAGGACTTCAACCGTGCGCAGGCGCTGACCACCGACGGCTACCGGCAGCGGTTGATCGTTCAGCAGCAGGCCGTCCGGGACGCCGGCGCTGTTACCAACAAGTACTGGGCGGCCAGCAGCGCGGTGCTGGCCGATCCTTCTGTGACGACGGATCGGGGGTCGATGTTGCTGGCGATGCAGGGCCGGCGTGGCGCGAATCCTGCGGACCTCAAGTCGGTCACTGCCACCGTGCGGGCGGAGTTCGACAAGTCGGCAGACGGGCAGTGGCTAGTCGCCGACCTCACAGTTCTGAAGAAGCCCCCGATGAAGTGGGCAGGGCCGTGAGCCCAAAACGCAAGTTCGACGACGGCACCGATCCTGTGTCGAATGCCTTGCACCCCGACTATTTCGGGGTGTCGCCCAAACCGGCTCGGCCGTGGGGACTTCCGCTGGTAGCCGTGCTGGCCGCGGTGGTGGTGGTCTCAGCGACCGCAGCCAGCACCCTGATGCTGTTCCGGCTCGAGATCGATCGCTGGTCGGCGCTCAAGGACTCCGCGGCAATTGGTTCTGCGCGCGAGTTCATGACCACCTATCTGACCCTCGATCCGTCCAATGCCGACTCTTATTCCGACCGTATCCTCGCCCAGAGCAGCGGTGAGTTCGCGAAAATGTTCACAGAGAGGCAGAACGAGATCCTGCGGCGGGTGACCCGCTCCGGGCCAGCAAGCGCAACGGTGGTGGAAGCCGGGGTGCAGCAAAGGAACAGCGATGGCAGCGT
>Ga0209991_10000312_pt1 | contig 21609 bp, 21 predicted proteins | sample ChitaG_FD_183167 | JGI IMG/M metagenome (GOLD analysis project Ga0209991, IMG submission 183167) | Deep subsurface microbial communities from South Pacific Ocean to uncover new lineages of life (NeLLi) - Chile_00310 metaG (SPAdes)... | ecosystem: Environmental > Aquatic > Marine > Oceanic >... | reverse complement strand
TACTTTTTTAGTAATGGCATAAGGAGATAACGGCTTTCCTATTCTATCTTCTGTTTTTGGTAAATTAGGTTCATCACCGTATACTGAAGAGGAGGAAGCATAGACAAACTTTTTTACTTTATTATCTCTGGCTGCAATCATCATATTTAAAGTTCCGGTTATATTTACATCATTAGTAGTTCTTGGATCATTTATAGAACGAGGGACAGAGCATAAAGCAGCCTGATGAAGTATATAATCCATACCATCACAAGCCTGTTGACAAGTAAAAAGTTCTCTTATATCTCCTTCTATTAACTCGAAATTAAAATTATCTATAAATTCTTTAATATTTCTTTTTTTCCCAGTAGAAAAATTATCTAAAACTCTTACTTTATATCCTAAATCTAATATTTTTTCCACCAAATTAGAGCCGATAAAACCAGCTCCACCGGTAACCAAAAAAGAAGAGTCCTTTTCAAAAGAATATTCTTTATCACCTATCACCTTATAACCTCCAATATAAATAATTCAAAGTTTCTGCTTCTTTTTTGTTAAATATCCCTTTTACATCTATTAATACTAACTTATCGTCTTTATATATTTTCTTTAAATCTTTAAGGCTTATATCTTTAAATTTTTCATGAGGAACAGCGAAAATTACTGCCTCCACATCAGTAATATCTTCTAACTTACTAAGTTTTATTCCATATTCTCTTTGCACTTCACTTTCCTCGGCAAGAGGGTCTACAACCTTTATCTTCATTCCATATTCTTTAAGTTCATTAATAATATCTATTACTTTACTATTTCGAATATCGGGACAATTTTCTTTGAAAGTGATCCCCATAATTACAACTTTACACCCTTTAATTTGTCTATCTGCTTTAATAAGTTGCTTTAGGGTGTTCTCAGCTACATATCTCCCCATATCATCATTAATCTTTCTTCCCGCGAGAATAATTTGTGAATGATGTCCTGCCTGTTCAGCCTTATAAGTTAAATAATATGGGTCTACACCTATGCAATGACCTCCTACTAATCCGGGGGTAAATTTTAAAAAATTCCATTTTGTGCTAGCAGCCCGAAGCACTGCCTGGGTATCAATATCTAATTTACTAAAAATAATAGATAACTCATTCATAAAGGCAATATTTATATCTCTTTGGGAATTTTCAATCACCTTTGCTGCCTCTGCCACTCTTATGCTTTCCGCTTTATATATCCCTGCTTCAATAATTAAACCATAAACTTTAGCAATAATATCCAAGGTCTCTTCATCCATTCCAGAGACTACTTTTTTTATCTTCTCTAATCTATGAGCTTTATCCCCCGGATTTATTCTCTCCGGAGAATATCCTATCTTAAAATCAATTCCACACTTTAATCCTGATTCTTTTTCCAAAATAGGCATACAAATATCTTCTGTAACTCCCGGGTAAACAGTAGATTCATATACCACAATAGAGCCCTTAATTAAATTCCTTCCTACTATTCTGCTCGCCTCAATTACTGCATCTAAATTAGGAGTCTTATCAAGATTGATAGGGGTTGGTACAGTAATTATAAAAAATTTTACCTTTAGTAATTCTTTCTCATTGGAAGTTAAAAAAGCTTTAGTTTCTCTTAGACTCTTACTGCCTACCTCATTAGTTACATCAATACCCTTTTTACAGGCTTCTACTTTTTCTTTATCTATATCAAACCCTATAACTTCCACTTTTTTGGCAAAGCATATGGCTAAAGGCAATCCAACATAACCTAAACCAATAACTGATAATTTTTCTTCTTTATTTTTTATCCTTTCATATAGATTCATTTTAATAACCTACTTAATGTAAAAGGTCTAATCGTTTTTTTTACTTTCATATCATTTCCCTCTTGCTTTGCCTTAAATCGTGGTAACATTCATTTAGCTAACCAGCTTCGCGTAATACCTAATGATGAAACAGCGATTATTAGCCCAACTATTTTTTGCCTGTGTCTAATAGCTGTTCCAAAGTTTGATACTCCCCAAGCAAAAGTTCCTATTATTATTAGTAACATCAATATTACCGCCCAAAAAGCTGGATTATTATATTTTTTAAGATACTTTAATCCACTTATTGAATAAAATACCAGTAGTAGGTATAGTAAAGCATCTATTAAGCCTAATATCTGGCCAGGCGATGAAATCATCCATGGAAAGGGAGCCAACAAAAAGTACACCATTCTTACAGGGGATTGTATAAATATATCTAATGTTGAATTAGGAGTAAACCCGACCAAATATGCAGAGCCGCCCTTGGCTGCAAGATTTACTTTGTAACTCATATAGTCTGGTGAAAATACCAATCTTATATCAGTTGGTAGTTTGTCCATTAAAAAAGAACCAAACAGTATGATCCCTAGTGTTACTAGTGTTACCATGAATAAACCAAGAAGACTCTGTTTGCTTATAAGTCTCCATCTCTTTGTTTTCACTTCATAAAAAATGAAGAAAATGGCATACATAACTCCTATTACAATCATAGCTCCAAATAGAGCACTAGATAATAACAGAAAGGCTGATGTTAAAACTAATTTACTTACCTTGCCACTATTTAGCCATTTAAAAAAATAGAAAACAGATACTATCAAAAAAAAAGAGATAAAAGTCTCTCTTAGGGTTATAGCTGAGTATAAGCATAAAGTAGGAAATAAAGCTGTTATTACACTACCAATTTGGGCACTTCTTTTTATTGCTCCAAGCTCTATAATTATTTTATAAACGTAATATACTATGAATACACCTAATACAACATTAGCAAATTGTACTAATAGAGGAACTCTGCCTGAAATGAAATAGATTACTCCTATTATTTTTGAATAAATAAGAGGTGCAACATGTGTAAAAGTAAAATTTGCTTCCAGGCCCGTATTCCACGCTGTAGCATATTCCCAGCCTGTTAGCTCATAAACAACAGTATCATTTCCAGTATCAGGAAGGGGTAAAATGAATGTGTTTACTAAGGCTAACCCAATACGCAAAGCAAAGGCAATAATTAGTATATTTTTTAGAACAGGGTCATTTACTTTAAATAAGATTGTCATAAATATAAAACAGCAAATACTGATAAAAAATAATCCAAAGAGATCTGTTCCACGAGCAATTGAACCTAACCCTATAAAAATGCCAACCATAATTCCTAATAGGATTATTGAGCTATTATTCATTTGACCATTCTTTAGATCCTTGCAGTAAGATAAATTCAAAAGGATTTCCTCCTACATCATTGCTACTTCCCATAATAAAACAAACCAACATAACCAAAACACATCATATTAAGTCACATAATAAAATCATTTTTAAGAATATCATTCTTTAATTTCTTAATGTCTTCTGTTTATACGAAAGGATACCAAACATATTCTTGGCTAACCTGCCTGTTATTTTCTATTTAATTGTCTGTCGTTTTGAAATTTATAAATTTTCCAGTATCTTTAATAACTTTGGAGCAGTCACTTGGAGACAATAGTTTTTTTCAACAATTTTTCTTCCAGCTTTACCCATTTTCTGGCGTAATTTAGGATCATCTTTTAACTTATTTATAGCCCAAATCCATTCATCGATATTCCTAGCCTGGTATCCATTAATGCCATGCTTGATTATTTTTTTATTTACACCAACAGGTGATCCAATTACAGGTTTTCCACAAGCCATGTATTGTAGTAACTTAAATCCACATTTACCTCTTTCCCAAACATTATTTGGTAATGGCATAATCCCTACATTAAATTTTTGAATTTCCTTTGTTTCTGTTTCTTCAGACCAAGAAACATATTTTACCGGTATATTTGTTGGTAAATCTTCTCTTTTTGCTCCGATTAGCACTAATCGAGCAGTATTATTTTTACAAATTTCTTCCAAAGCGGGGATAACCAATTTTAAATAATGAGAGGTAATAGGAGATCCGATCCATCCTATTGTAAAAATATCGTTATTATTAAAGAAAGTACTCGGATATTTTCTTAAATCAATAACAGTAGGTAATAATTCAATCCTCCTAGCACCAGCTTTTTTTGCCCTTTCTAATAAATATTCATTTCCAACTAAAACAAGTGCAGCATATTTCATAATATGATCAATTTTTTTCCCTAAAATCCATCTAATTAATTTAAAATGGTGTTGATCATAGCGATGAAAAATTGCATCATCATAATCTACTATATAAGTCGCCTTAGTTAATCCCAACTTATGTTCAATCCAAGCAGGAAGCCAGGGAAGTGCTTCTTTCTCTATCCATATTACGTCGAAGTCCCTTACATGATATAAATTTATAATACGCTTAGCGTATACTCTTAAAACTTTTAGAAGATTTTTTTTTCTACCAGCATATAAATCTTTAATATAATCATTATCAAATAGAGGAGCTGCTGTTATTTCAATCCCTTCTTTGAAAAGGTATGGAATATACTGATAACTCCGATATCTACTACTTGCGCCCAGATTATCATATCGACTTAATAATAATATTTTTGTTACTTTCATATTTTTTTCTATTTTTGTTTCCAATTCCATTTTCATAATATTTGTATTATTATAAATTTAAATATGTCCTGATTTATTTTTCTTTTTCAATTTTCTTTAATAAATGAATAGTAAACAAAAAAAGGATTAATAATAATTTGTAATAACATAGCCAAATTTTGAATCAAACAAAGAAAAAAAATAATAAAAAAGAAATATATTTTATAAAATATATAATTATTAGTTTGCTTTTCAATGGTTTTTTTGTTGGACAAATAGTTGATCATATATTAATTTATAATAATTTACTCCTTTTTCCAAAGAAAAAATATTCTTTGCCGTTTTGCAACAACGACCTTTTATTTTCCCTATTTTTAACATGGCTAACATTTCTCGAATAGCAACTTTATATTCATCTTCATTAAAACTTTTTATTACAACTCCCACTTTATTGTCCGTAATTATGTTTTCTACATCTCCAACCCCAGCATTGGTAATTACTGGAACACCACATGCTAAATATTCCCCCAATTTAGTAGGCGCAGAAGCCTTTTTGGCAAAACCAGGTTTATTAAAAAAAATACCAATCTGGCACAAGTTTATATATTTTGGTACCTCTTCATAACGGACATCAAAAAGCGCAAAATCACTTTTACAAATTTCGTATTTATCCAACTGCTTTAAGATAAAATTATGCTGACCTTTATTTAATATAAGAAAAAAAGCATTCGGTACAATGTCTTTGACTATTTTAAAACAATCCAAAACCTCATCAAATAATTGCCAACCTCCAACTGATCCAATATAACTAACCACAAATTTATCAGTTAAATTAAGTGTATTAAAAAGATTTTTATCTGGAAATTGTGGCTTAAAAAGGGAAATATCCGTACATGTTGGAATTATTATATAATTTAGAGTACAATTTTCAAAATATGAAAACTTTTTAATCTCTTCGACAGCAGAATTAGTTAGAGAAACAACTATATCTGCATTTTTCAAGAAACGTTGTTCAAACCATTTGCCAATTTTATAAAAAATTGAATTATGCTTCCATTTAGCCGCTGCTACACGCTCATCAACCCAAAACCCACGCATATCAAAAATATATTTAACCCCAAAAATCTTTTTAAAAATAAGAGCAAGTAACGAGGCTACATAGCTTCGCGCATGAATAACAGATATTTTTTTTGTTATAATTATCCAACTACAAAAAAAGAAACCTATTAATAGATCGTAAGTTGTAGCGAATAATGATGGACTTTTATGATAATGTAAAGGCCGCCAATCAATTTTGACCTTTCTAGTTGTGCATTTAATTTTTTTAAGTTTTATTTGGTCTTTCCAGTCATTATATTTTTCATATGTTACAAGAGTTATATTATAATCTTTTGCAAGATAACGCAAATATTTAAAAATTTGAGATTGACCTAATGGTTCCATAAGTCCCGTATAACAAATATATAAAACATTTTTTAAATTAACTACATGATCAGTTTTGTACATTTAAAATTCCTAACATTCAAATTCGCAGTGTAAAATATTATTTTCTCCGATGCAACATTATTTTTATAAAGGAGTATCCTTTGTATTAGAATTCTGTCTCCTCTTATCCTTACAGATGCAAGATTTAATACACGATGAAATAGCCGATTCCCCTTAGGAATATAATTTTTCCCTATTCATTTCCTATGTTCCCCGCTTCTTACTCTATCTACCCAAGCTTGATTATCTATATACCATTTTATAGTGATATCCAGACCATCTTTAAAACTATATTGCTGTTTCCAGTTCAATTCCCTTTTTATCTTATCACAGTTTATGGCATATCTTCTATCGTGTCCTGGTCTATCTTTAACAAAGGTAATTAATTTCTTGTAATAATCTTTATCTTTTCCTTTTATTTTAGCTATCTTTTCACAAAGATAATTAACCAATTTAATATTTTCCCATTCATTTTCTCCGCCAATATTATAAGTCTCTCCGAACTTTCCCTTATTTAATATCTCCCAGATTGCCCGACAATGGTTTTTCACATACAACCAATCCCGCACATTTTTTCCATCTCCATATATCGGCAAATTCTTCTCTTTTAAAATATTTAATATCATCAGTGGAATCAGTTTCTCCGGGAATTGATAAGGACCATAATTATTTGAACAATTAGAAACTGTTACAGGTAAGCCATAAGTTTTATGGTAAGCTCTTACCAGATGGTCTGAGGAAGCTTTGGAGGCAGAATAAGGGCTATTGGGTTTATAGGCAGTATCTTCATAAAAATAACCACCCTCTTCAATAGAGCCATAGACCTCATCAGTACTAATATGATGAAAAAGTACATCTTCTCTGCCTTTCCACCTTTCTCTTACCACCTCTAAAAGAGTAAATGTCCCCATTATATTAGTCTGCACAAAATCCTTCGGCCCAAATATAGACCTATCCACATGTGATTCTGCAGCAAAATTAACTACAGTATTGATATCATATTTCTCAAATATCCTTTTAATCTCATCAAAATCACAGATATCTGCCTTCTCAAAACAATATCTCTCTCCACCGTATTTATTTTCTATCTCTACTAAATTCTCTAAATTACCGGCATAGGTCAGTTTATCTACATTAACAATCTTTCCTTTAAAAGGAGAATTTTTAAAAACGTAATGAATAAAATTTGAGCCGATAAATCCTGCTCCCCCGGTTACTAAAATATTTTCTAATTTTCTTTTCATTATAAATAACCCTCTGGTAAATATTTATCAAAACATATACACCACTATCGTTGCGAGGAGTGATAGCGACGTGGCAATCTCAAAAACCGGGATTGCTTCACTTGGTTTGCAATGCCAAAGTATTTAAAAAATCTTCCAATGCTTCATCCCAATCTCTAATCTTTAAATTAAATTCCTTTATTATTTTCTCTTTGGATAGAATTGTATTTTTGGGCCTCACTGCTGCCGTTGGATATTCTTCTGTATTGATCGATTTTACTTCTATACTTTTGTTTCCATTGATTAAGCCAAATTTATTTGATTTATCATAAATTGCTTTAGCAAATTGATACCGGTTAATTACTCCTTCATTAGTTAAATGATAAACACCATATTTTTCAGATCCGGTTACAATTATTCTGAAAATTCCCTCAGCCAAATCAACAGCACAAGTAGGAGAGCCCCACTGGTCTTCTACTACTTTTACAACATCTCTTTCTTTAAATAGTCTTAACATAGTATAGACAAAATTATGTCCATTTACTCCATATAACCAGGCAGTTCGTATGATAAAATATTCATTTAATATATTTCTAATTTCTTTTTCTCCGTCTAATTTACTTTTTCCGTAAATACCCATAGGATTAGGTTGGTCTTCTTCAGTATAAGCACATGTTTTATCTTTTTTCCCATCAAAAACATAATCTGTAGAAATATGAATGAGTTTTGCTTGCTTATCTAAAGCGATTCTGGCAAGATTTCCAACTCCATCCCGATTAATACGATAAGCCTTTTCAATTTCTTCCTCTGCCTTATCCACTGCGGTATAGGCAGCACAATTAATAATCCAATCTACTTTTTTATCTTTTACAAACTTTTTTAATATTGAATAATCAGTAATATCTATTTCCTGATCACTGGCAACGTAAGAAGTTTTTTTCTTTTTTAATAACTTTTCTACTTCATATCCCAACATACCTTTGTTACCAATAAGCCAAATCATAAATCATTCATCCTCTTTTATAAAATCCAAATAAAATTCATCCTCTTTATCTTCGTGTCTTATTTCATCAACCTCTTCCTTTCTATCCCAACCTCGATACAATTTATTGGGATAATTTAGCACCATTCCATCTACCTCTTTAGAGATATTTTTATAACCATGGACTACCCCGGGAGGAACAATTACTCTGATAAGATTATCTTTTCCACCAACTATCTCCGTGCAGTATTCAAAAGTCCTGCTCTCGCTTCGATTATCCCACAGCTTTATTCTAAAATTTCCCGGCCCCATAAAACAGAAAATATCGTTCTGCTTCTTGTGTTCATGAGGACCCCGAGCTACTTCTGGTTTGGTATAAGAGACATAACTCATTACCGGCTGTAATTTATCCGGCAGATTATCTATTCTAAAGGTCTCTACCAAAAAACCTCTCTTATCGGTAAATTTATTTAATTTTTCTATTATTACCCCTTCGATATCACCTTTTTTAAATTTCATAATCATCCTCTACTTTATTTTCTATTTTCTTTCAAAATCATTTCCAAATATTTTCTATAATCATTTACCGGCAACCTCTCAATTGTTTCCCCAAATTGTTTCTTATCAATATAATCCATTCTAAAAGCCACTTCTTCTATACAGCCAATCTTTAATCCCTGTCTTCTTTCCATAGTAGCAATATAATTTGAGGCATCAAGCAGACTGTCCGGAGTACCGGTATCCAACCAGGCATAACCCCGACCTAAAAGTTCTACTTTAAGATTCCCTTTCTTCAAATAAGTAAAATTTACATCAGTTATCTCCAGCTCCCCCCGAGCAGAAGGCTTTAGATTTTTAGCAATATCTACTACCTTATTATCATAAAAATATAAACCAGGTACTGCATAATTTGATTTAGGGATTTTTGGTTTTTCTTCAATACTTAAAACTTCATGATTAACATTAAATTCAATTACTCCATACCTTTGCGGGTCAGATATCCAATAACCAAATATACAAGCCCCTTCTCCCAATTCAACAGTCTTTTGTAAAATTAAAGAAAAATTATGGCCATAAAATATATTATCGCCCAGTATCAGACATACCGAATCTTCACCGATAAATTCTTCTCCGATTATAAAGGCTTGGGCAATCCCCTCTGGCCAGGGCTGTGCTTTATAGGAGATATTAAGCCCCATTTCCCGCCCATCACCGAAAAGCTCCTTAAATTTTGGTAAATCCTGGGGAGTAGAGATAATTAAAATATCCCTGATTCCAGCCAACATTAAAGTAGATAAGGGATAATAGATCATCGGTTTATCATAAACTGGAATTAACTGTTTGCTTATTACTTTGGTTAAGGGATTGAGTCTGGTCCCTGCACCACCGGCCAAGATTATACCTTTCATTATTTCCTCCAAAAAAATATTAATAATATAATTTTAGTAAGATATTTTATTTTATCTTTCTTAAATATTTACATGAAATAATTACTTGCATTTTCTATTCTTTTTCCTAATACCATATATAAATTCAATCAAATTAGCTAATTTTATCGTAAATTTGCTTATATTGTTTATCAATAATCTTTGTAGAAAATCTGTTTATTACAGTTTTCCTAGCATTTATTGAAATTGATTTGTATATATTTTGATTACTTAAAACTTTTTCTATAGCTAGTGCAATCTTATCAGAATTTTCTTCATATAGAATAATGCCATTTACTCTATTTTGAATGATATATTCTGTAATACCAGGAACATTTAAAGCAATAACTGGTAAACCTGTGGACATAGCTTCTACAAGAACAGTACCAAAGCCCTCATTGCGTGAAAGAAATACGAAAAGATCACTTATTTTCATATATTCATCAATATTATCTCTCGTTCCTGTAAAAATAATATGTCTCTCAATATTTAAATCTTTTGCTAATTTCTTCATTTCTCTATAAAATTGTAAATTTTCCATAGTATCATTAGTAGGGCCAACTAATACAAGCATTATATTAGAATATTTTTCCTTATGTTTTGCAAAAGATTTAATAAGTAAATCAATCCCTTTTCTTTTTATGATAGATCCAACGCATAAAATAATAGTTAGATTTTGTTTAAAGCCTAAACGCTTACGTAAGTTCATCTTATCATTTTTATTTAACGGATAGTATCTATTAATATCCACTGGATTTGCTACTTCTTTTAATCTATGAATTGGCATTCCAGAGATTTTATATGCTTTGGTAAGAGCCGGGGATATACTAATAATAATATCTGCTTTATAAAAAAGCCATCGTCTAATTAATCCTAATAATGCAATCTTGCTTTTTCCTACTGAGATAGGGTCATCGCTACCTAATAAAGTCATCTCAAGTATTGTTTTTTTTCCAAATACTTTACCCATAGCCACTGAGTATAAATTAAGCCAACTACTTGCTCCAATACAATGCATGATTTTAAATGAATCTCTTTTTTGAAATATCTTCCAAAATAAAGAATATAATAAATTAAATTGCCATATTATAAAAGGTAAAAAATATTTAACTTTATTTTGGTTACGCATTTTACTCTTATTGTTATCGGAAGGGAAAGTTAATATTTTTTCTTGGGGAAGCATATTTTTATTAGTTATTGTATAAATTTTAAATTTTTCTTCTATATTTAAATTAGCTCTTTCAGTAAATATAAAAGCAAGTTTCTTCTCTTTGTATAAACGTTGAGCATACCTGTAAGCTCTTAATCCTCCGCCAGCAAAAACAGGTGGAATTGAAGCAGATACAATAACTATTTTTTTCATTTATTAAATATACCTCTTAATGTCCAATTAATTCCTAAAGGTAATATATCTTCTAATATTTTTTAAACTTCCTTAATATAGTTCAATTTTTATTTAGATTATTTTATACGTAGCCTAAATCTATTAATAGACAAACTAATCATTAGTCAAAACCATCATTGCGCTAATGCTTATGAGATTAAACACCTTCCAGTTGCAAGAACTTTTGTTGCTTCCTCAATATTAATAATTTCACGAGTCAATTCCAATTCTTCTGTAAAATTAACAAGTTTTTCCTGAAATTTCATAAATAGAATTTTTTAAAATAATAATTCGGTCTTGTTTTATATTCTAAATAATTCTTTTATTAATTTCGGTCATTTAAAATATTTTCTAAGACTTGACTGTAAATAATCACATCGAAAAGTTATTTTCGAAATTCATATCTATGATATCAAGTCTAATATCACAATTCATTAATGGATTAAAATCTCCACTAATATATTCAATATATGAAAAAGATTTTAATATATTCCGCAAATTTTTCTCTAGAGCAACATGTAATAATCTTATATTTTTTGACGAATTTAAAATATTAAACTTCTTAGTTATATACCAATAAACCAATCTCTCTCGATCTGTGGAATGACATCGAGGACATAAAGCATAACAATGTCCCCCCCCCTATAAGATTTATTGCAATATCGTTTTTTAGCCCCACAGGAAGAAGTCTCCTAAAATGACCCTTATAGAAAATACACTTATATTTAAAACCGAATAAAAACAGAGAGCGAAAATAATTATATAAAAATGATATTTTACTATGATATTTCCTTGGTATTATTCTTTTAATAAATATCTTAAACTTTTTCGTTGGATTACTTCTCTTTTTTTAATATAAAAAATCTATGACAAGGATTTTCAAAAATTCTGTATGTCTTTTTAATATTAAACCCTGAGCTTTCAATATCTTTAGTTATTTTACTTAATGGATAACCAGCTTTTCCTATCTCCCAATAGTGCTCTCTATTAAACTTGTGAATTGGATTTTTAAGTCTCGGCCACGATATTAACCTTTTAACTACTCCGATTTTTGGAATTTGTACGTAAACACGATAAATTCTACTTGCGTCTGGCAATGACAAAATTGCGTAAGACTTAGAAACTCGAAATATTTCAGAAAGAGCTTTTTTAAAGTTTTTATGCTGTATGTGTTCTAAAATTTCATAACAAGCTACGACCTCAAATGAATTATCTGGAAAGGGTACATCTAAAACACTCCCAACTATATCGGGATTTAATTTTTTATCAATATCTAAAGTTAAAACATTTACTTTTCTTTCTTTTAAATATTTTGAAACAAATCTATTTCCAATTCCTATCTCGAGTACTTTTTTTGGTTTTAAATTAATAATTTCATTAATTTGATGCCAATAACTAATAAAGCGCTCTTTTGAATCATAAGATTCATTAAAATAATGATTTGGTTCTACCTGTGACTTCATTTTTTCACTCCAACAATCACACATGCTTTTCTCACTTTTACATAGAAAGATTGTAGTGATCTAGGCCATTTAAGTGCCTTCATCATCCGTATAATTTTATCTTCAAAATTTTGATGAAATACACATTCAACAGAAAAGCCATGTTCTTTAAAAATACTCTCAATGTCAAACCAATTAGTTAACCAAGTTGCATCAAAATCTTTACCACAAACATTTTTGTCTTCAGATAAAACAGGTTTCAATTTCACTTATTGGTTTTAAAAAATCACTTATGTAACTTTTTTTATATCATAAAAAATAGTATTAGGGGCATTCATGTATCTATTTTGAAAAAGCTTAAATATCTTAGATGTATCAAAATATCTTGGCACTTCTGAATCTTCTAACATTGCTTTTATTTCAGAAGCAAAAACTAATTTATTTTTTGACCGATAGAAATATAATGGCTTTATCCCCACATTATCACGGACAAGAAATAAACAACGCTTTTTTGTGTCATAAAGAGCAAAAGCAAACATCCCATCAATTCTTTTAAGAACTTCATCAATGCCCTATTCCTCATACAAATGAATAATAATTTCTGTATCTGTTCTTGATTTTAAAATATGTCCTTTACTTTTTAATTCATTTATATATTCAAAATAATTATAAAGCTCTCCATTAAAAACTATCCAAATAGTACCATCTTCATTGAACATTGCTTGATAGCCAGAAGTAGATAAATCAATAATAATCCATCTTCTAAAGCCAAGACCAATGTTGTAGTATGATAAACTTTACCTTCTATATTATCGGAATTTCTAAATTCCAATGCATTTAAATCTTCTAATTTAGATTTTAAGCTTAATAACATGTATTCCTCATCATCAGGTCCCCTATAAGCTTTTATATCTGTCATTCGTTTTAATAAAAAAGGCTCAATAGCTCTATTATTAAAATATATATTGCCAACTAGGCTACAGTTTTATACTAAAGCCCTCCAAAAGATATAAAAATATATCATTAATACTTATTTAACTTATTGATCACATTTTGATTTTAAGATATTACTATTTATAATGTTTATAATATTATTTACTGCATTAGGTTTATTGAAAGCATTTAAAAATTTTTCTTGTCTCTTTAATAATTCTGAATCACAACAGCCTTTTTTTATTAATTTTTCTAATTCCTTACAAAACATTCCTTTTTCCTTTATTATTATTCCTGCTCCAAATTCACTGAATCGTTCTGATTGATTCAATAAATTAAAAATTATTACTGGTATTTGTACAACCATTGCATCAAAAGCAGCGGTAGAAACATTAGTTACTACTAAATGACAATGCTTCATAGCTGCAAAAATATTTCCTTCTTTAATAATATCAACTCCTAATTTTTTAAATCTATCTTTAACCTCATCCTTAAAAGAATATAAATTATGAAACTTTATACTCCAATTTATTTCTAGAAGTTTAATTATTGCCGTTTCAATTTCATCCCAGAATATTTTCTCGCAATCACGAAATAATAAAGAAGATACAGAAGGGGCAATTAGAATTTGATAAGATTGCCTATTTTTCGATAATAACTCTGTATTTGGAGGTTGATTGGAGTTAGTTAATTTTTCATATACAGGATTACCGACAATTTTAATACACTTTTCCCTATTTTCAGGAAAAGCACTTATAAATGATTTTTTCATCTCCTCTCCCCAACATAAAAATATATCGGAATCTATTTTATTTTCTGCAAAGTCAACACAACCACCACTTTGAATGCCATGTTGCAATTCCATAAAGTGTTTATTATTCATTCTACACCAACTGTTAATGAATTGATGAGTATTTCCCATCCGATTTATGCATAAAGCTGCATTAGGCTTTATTTTATCAAAATTTTTCCAAATATAAAAACCAACAAGAATCTCGTTCTTTACAATGAATTGTAAATAATTAATAAAATCTTTTAATGTTGATTCTTCCCAAAATTTATTACTATTTAAAGGATATTTAGAAAATAAATAAATCATTTTCTCACTTAATTTATTGGTAACTTCTTCTATTCGAACTTGGTAAGAATTGTTAAACAATCTTTTACTTATTATAGAATACGGTTCCGTAAAAAATTTAATATTAGTTTGTGCCTTTAAAGATGAAAACAAAGGTAGTGTTTGTCGATGTTTATCAATATAAAATATTTTTTTATTTCTTATATATTGATGAAACCAAAGAGATGTTTCATCTACCAATATATTAAATATTTTTTTTAAAAACGATATTAATTTTTTCTTTTTTTCAATTTTCACATATATTTTTTGTAAAGAGACTTTTTTATTGGTTATTACGTTATCAATCGAGGCAAAAAATATTTGACTTTTCCCAATAATAATTAAATTCTTATCTTTCCAAATAGACAATTCGTCATTTAATACTCTATTAACCAACAGAAATAAATCCCACCAATGTATCAAATGATACCGGCATATTTTAGCCACATTTATTTCATATGGAAAAATATTCGGCCATGGTTTAAATTTAGCCTCTTTCGCTTCTTCTAATTTATCCCAATAAGAATATATTTCACTTAATTTCAGCCTTTCCTCAATTGGCCAATTTATTCCCCCACATTTTACAACATTAGAAACTCTCTTCTCTAGATATTCTTTTTGCATAGGTGACAGGCAAGTTATAACTACCTCTTTAGGATTTTCTTTGCATATTTTTATTATTTCCGAAAAATCTGTCGTTGATAAAGTTGGATCAATTATGATTGCCATTTTATATTTTTAAAACTCCATTTATTAAAATTAAATTTACAAATTATTAAATATAAACAAATGTTAAAAAAATTAAAAATATATAGAAATTTATTATCCATTTAACATCCGAAACTATATTTATTACTTTTAAAACGATCTTAACGATAATTAACAAATCGTATCTTTTTATTAATTGTATTAGTAAAATATTTACTTCAATGCCAATATTCTTTCTTTAATCAATCTATATATCCCGTAATCAAAAAACTTATCAAAAAAATAAGCAATCACAAAATAAATTGCCGCTCCGCCAATTACCAAAGAAAAAAATTGTCCAAAACCAACCCGGACAAAAAGGTAATGCTTTACTATAGAGACCGCAATCATTATTCCTGTATTTATCATTGCCAATAAAATAGGCAATTTTATCATTTAAAAATATAATTCGCTATTTTAAAATACAAACTAAAATTTTTTATTCTAGTACTTCCCAAGTTAATGGAGTACCTTTTCTGATATCTTGGGTGGCTTGTTTACCTAATATATTTTTTAAATGTTTTGGCGGCAATCCATAACCTGGCCGTATGGAGCGGAAATTTTCTTCGGTAAAGATTTCCCCTGCTTTTATATCTTTTACTACAAATAGTGAGCGGGACAATTCCCTACTTTTTTTCATCTTTTCAGTTAAATCATAAGAAACTTCCCCCAAAGCCTTTTCTACTTCTCTCACTGATTTTACCATTGCCTTAAATTCTTTTGGCTCTAAAGAAAAGGCAGTATCCGGTCCGCCTAATTTTCTATCTAATGTTAAATGCTTTTCTATTATACAAGCCCCGAGGGCAACAGAAGCAATAGGAACAGATATACCTAAACTATGGTCAGATAATCCTACTACTGTTTTAAATGTATCAGCTAAATTAGGAATAGTCCGCAAATTCACATCTTCTAAGGGTGTAGGGTAAGCACTTACGCATTTAAGCAAAGCTATCTGATTATTCCCCATCCTTTTACACGCATTTACAGCTTCTTCTATATCAGAAAGAGTAGCAATTCCTATGGAAATAATTACAGGTTTTTCTTTTGAGGCCACATATTCAATTAATGGAATATCTGTTATTTCAAATGATGCTATTTTATAAGCCGGAACATTTATCCCCTCTAAAAAATCTACTGAAGTTTTATCAAAAACAGAAGAAAAACATATTAAGCCTTCACTTTCTGCAATTTCTCTTAATTTTGGCTGCCATTCCCATGGGGTATAGGCCTTTTTGTAAAGTTGATAAAGGGTCTGACCATCCCATAAAGTCCCTTGTTTTATCTGAAAATATGCATTATCACAATTAATGGTAATAGTATCGGGTGTGTATGTTTGAAATTTAACTGCATCTGCACCTGCTTCTTTTGCTGCCTTAATAAGCTTTACAGCATTATCAAACTTTTGAAGATGATTTCCTGATATTTCAGCTATTATAAAAAACGGGAAATTTTTACCTATTTTTTTATCCTTAATTTTAATTTTTAACATAAATCTAAACCTCTTTTATATAAACCTTTGATTTGCTTCCTTTGATTATTTGGTTATTTAAAAATATGAAATTAGCTTTTTTAAAAGATTTAATTGATGGAATATTCTCATTCTTAATATATGCCTTAATCAATTTTATGCTTTTTATCTTCAACAGTTCATTCACTGCCTTATCTATAATAATGGGAGATAAACCTATTCCTCTTATATTCTTTTTTAAACTAATCCCTATTATTGCAATTTTATTTATTGGATCTATATCAAATCGTACTAGTCCATAAAATTTGTTTAAGTCATTAATAACGGCTAAATAAATACTATTTTCATCTTCTAATTTCTTTTTTAACCATATTAAATGGTTTCCCCATTCTATTTTTTGGGGATTAAAAGAATTCTTTCTTACTACGTCATCATTTGATAAATTGAATATTTCTAAAGCATCTTCAAAATTAACTTTCCTTAAAATTAAATTCTTTTTAAATAAATTACATAATGATAATCTAATTATTCTCAAACTACCTTTGCCATCGATAAATTTTATTCCTATTTTAGATTTATTCTTTCTCACTTTTGCATCTTCTAAAATTTTTATCAAATTTTTAATTTTTTCGAGTATATCTCCCTTACTATGCCCCCCAGCATATTCTAAAAATCCAACTTTCTCCCATCCTTTTACATTCCCTAATTGATTCTCTGCTATGCAAACTCCTATTGTAGGTACTCCTATGCTTGCAAGTTCATTTAAGGTTTGTCCACACGCAGAAATAGCTATATCGGATTCAAGCATAACTTCTTTCATTTTTTCTGCATCTGGATAATAAATTAGATTAGTATTTTTGTCTGTATATTTTTTAATTTCATCTATGTTTTGAAACGCTCTTCCAATAATTATATTCTTAATTAAATTTGGATATTTTTCGTTTAAAAATGCCAAAACCTTGGGAGTCATATTTTTGGCATCATCCCCGCCAAAAGTAACCATTATACTCTCAATCTTTTCTTTTATTTTCTTTTTTGGTACTTTCCAAAATTCTTTTCTTAATGGAGTGTATTTAGTCCCTAACAAATATTTTACTCCATCTTTTTTAGGATATTTTAATTTTTCTGCATGGATATTTCCGTTTACTACAATTCCATTTGGATAATCCAATCTTTTATTATCATCGATATAAACTGAGTTTTTTACTAAATTAACAATTTTATTATAAAGAGAAATATCTGCTAAGTAGGAATCGATAATAACAATATCAGCATCTTTTATTAATTCAAATAATTTATCGCGTTTTTTAATCCAATTTGATTTTTGATAATTTATCCCTTTTAATAAATATTTAACATTGTCATCACTATTTAATATAAACTCTGAAATTATTTTTTCCTCTTCAAATGCCTGATAAAGAGAAAGGCATCGGGTCATGTGGCCAAAACCTGTATTTTTGCTACCTTCAGTAATTATAAAAACTTTCATCGCTCGATGTATAAATCCTGTTTTTTTAAGAGAACGATTGTACCCATATTATCTATATCTATATCTGGGGAAAGCTCATGAGTATCATGATTAAACCTTAATTTTGCTATTTCTAAATATTTTCCTGTTTTTGTAAACAATTCCAAGTATGGCATTTTCCATGTGTAAAAATTAGCATTTTTTAAATGATGATACTTCCTTTTAAAAAAATATTCTGTTCCAAAATCTCCTATTAACAGATAACCTCCTTCTTCCAAAGCTTTATCAATTTTTTCTATACAAATTAATAATTTCTCTCTATAAATCCAATGAAAAACAAAGTTCACAATTATTAAATCAAATTTTTTCTGGAGATTAATATTTTCACATGTACTCCTAATAAATTTTATAAACGGATATTTGCTCTTTCCATTTTCTATTGCTTCTTTAGATGTTTCTATCCCAGTGACATCAGAATTATACTTGTTATAGATTTTTGCTAATCTATATCCATTTGCTGCACCAATATCTAAGACTTTTTTGGGTTTTATCAAATATAATTTCAATAAAAACAAGGGTATATCAAAGCCTTTTCCCAAATGATCTTTATTTCTTAAAAACCAATTATTTCCCTCGAACTCTAGCCATAAATTCTTTTTCATACAAGCCTCCTAAAACCAGCATGGCAAACAGGACCTTTTAAATATTTTTTAGTATCTCCCACTTTAATTGTTTTAGATATAAAATCAAATACTTCATCTGCTCTTTCTAAATATTTTTTAACATGTTCGTTTTTATGAGCATAAGAAGCATAAAATGAATTTGTAGCAAAAAACCCTTTCTCGAGCATTAATTGAGTAAACAAAGTTTTTAGAACTAAAGGATTGTCATATTCAAATGAAAAATGTCCTAAGGGATTAATCCCAGAAACTTTTATATTAAAATCATATTTTTTTGATAACTTTCCCCAACCTTCTTGAACTTTTTTACCAATGCCTACGAGATGTTCTGGAACACTGTCTCTTTTAAGTTTTTTTATTGTAGCTAATGCTGCAACTGGACCTATTCTCTCTGTCCAATAAGTACTACTAATAAAACTATCTTGAGCAGTTTCCATTACATTTGATTTCCCTATTATTGCAGCCATAGGATATCCATTGCTTATTGCTTTACCAAAAACTGCGATATCCGGTTCTACGCTAAAATTTAAGTGCGCTCCACCTACGTTCAGTCTCCATCCAGAGGTTACTTCGTCAAAAATTAAAACTATTCCTAATTTTTCAGTTATTTCCCTAACAGTTTCTAAAAATCCTTCTTTAGGATAATAATTTCGAATAGGTTCCATAACAACCACACCAACATCATCTTTGTATTTAGCTATCAACTCCAAAAAAGCATCTCTATCATTATAATTAAAAGGAATAGCTGTTCCCTTTAACCCCCTTGGAACTCCTTTGGGCTCTAATCCCGGTAAAAGATGGCCATCCAAAGCTTCATCATCTGCGAGATTTGCAGATAAATACCAATCATGCCATCCATGGTAACCACAAAATAAAACTAGATCTTTACCTGTTTTTGCCCTTGCAATTCTTACCGCTATAGACATTGCTTCTCCACCAGTTCGGGCATATCTAACCATTTCAGCCCAAGGATGAAGTTCGCACAATAATTCAGCTAATTCTACTTCTTCAGGACAATTAAGAGTACTCATATTTCCTTTATCTATAGCTTTTTTCACAGCAGTATTTACACCTTCATCAGCATAACCTAATATACAAGCACCTATACCCATGGAACTCATATCTATATATTCATTACCGTCTAAATCCGATACTTTACATCCTTCTGCCTTATCATAATAAGCAGGCCAAAAATCAGGAAGAAACATTTCCGGTCTTTTAGATAATAGTTGTGTTCCTCCGGGGATAATATTTTTTGCTTTTTTATATAAATCTTGTGACAAACCCATTTATTTATTCCTCCTAAGATCCAAATTCAATATTCTATCTTCTTTTAAAGATTTTATATATCCTTCATTTCTTATAATATTTTTGTTTATTTCTTCTATTTCTGGATGTTTTTTCAAAAAATTTAGTATTTTTTTCATTCCAAATAGTGAATCCTCGGAATATAAATTTTTATAAATTATTTTTACAAATTCAAAATCCTTAGGTTCATCTATGGTCCATCTTTTATTTTTTAAATCACTATTACACTTAAGATTTACTAATTTAAATATATTAGGATTTTTCCTTATATATGGAGTAACATGTTCCCTCTCTGAAGTAAGTTTAGCATTTTCCCAAGCTATTTTTAATGTTTTAAATGAAAATACCTCGGTATCCAGTCCATCTGGATAAGTTTCTATCATAGTGTTCGATGCATAATCAGCTTTTTTTTGAAAATATATTTCGATTACTTTATCTATCACCTGTGGATCAATCAAAGGACAATCTGAGGTTATTCTTACTATATGTTCTGCTTTAAACAACCTTGCTGCTTGGTAATACCTATCAAGAACATCATCTTCTGAACCACAAAATACACTAATACCCAATTTTGCACAAAGCTTTACAATTTGCATATCTTCTTTGTTTACTGTAGTTGCTACTACTATATCATCTAAATTTTTGGCCGCTTTTACCCTATTTACTATATGTTCTAAGATTGTCTTACCTTCTATTTTTTTGAGGACTTTCTTTGGTAACCGTGTGGATCCAATTCTTGCCTGACTAATAGCTATTATCATAGGAAAACTATCTCCTTTTTTCGTGCTGATTCATGACACGCTAACGCCACCTCTAAGACTTTTTTTGCAAATAGTATATCATTAATAGAGTGTTCCTTATCTTTTATACAATTTATGAAATGTTTGACTTCGTCAATAAACATTATTTCTCGATTTATATTTATGCTTTCTTGGTAAACTTTCCATTGATTTGTTCTTTTAGAATATAATTCGACATTCTGTTTTATATAATCCCAGATGACAATTCCTTTTTCTCCAATGAATTTGTAGTAGCGTCGATATGTTCGTTGTAAATAGTCCAAATGAATTTGTGCGATAATTTCCGATTTAAATTTCAAAAATATTTCAGCAAGATCTTCTGTATCAATATCAAGATTACTTACCTTATCAGCAAAACAAAACACTTCTTTTACTTCACCAAAAAGCCAATATAGCAAATCGATTTCGTGGATATCATCGAAAATGACTCCACCACCTAAATCTTTGTTAGCACTGTATCTTTTAGAATAATCTTCATAAGAGTGCCAATATGGGAGATAAAAACCACACTCTGCCTTTATTGATAGAACCTTTCCAATTTTGTTTTCATTAATTAATCTTTCTGTAAGTTTAAAACTTGGCAGAAATCTTGTATTGCAGCCTACTAAGACAACAAGATGTTTTTTATTAACAATTGTTAATAGTTCATCTATTTTTTCTAAACTATTAGAGAAGGG
>Ga0209991_10000311_pt1 | contig 21629 bp, 17 predicted proteins | sample ChitaG_FD_183167 | JGI IMG/M metagenome (GOLD analysis project Ga0209991, IMG submission 183167) | Deep subsurface microbial communities from South Pacific Ocean to uncover new lineages of life (NeLLi) - Chile_00310 metaG (SPAdes)... | ecosystem: Environmental > Aquatic > Marine > Oceanic >... | reverse complement strand
AGGCGTAGCCGTCAGGGGGGCTTTTCCCCGCACATGTGTATCCATGCTCACACTAGAAGATCTCAATCTACCCTATCTACTTACCGGACAAACAGCCTGGAAGCGTAATCAAGAAGCGTTAGGGCATCCAAGTCTCCGGTAACGCACATGGCGCTCTTAGCCCCATTTGGCCAGCGCCAATATCTGACGAGGGGACCTGCCGACGCCTCGATGTAATTGATGAGTTCCACCTCGCTTGTCAGTCCGGCCAGAGTAGCAGCGTCTATGTACGTTCCGCAGCGCGCCGCCGTTTCACCAGTGTCCAGGATGTAACCCTGTTCCCGCAGAAAAGACACAATGCGCTTGGGCGCGTTGACGGGCAGCCCCACAAACGGACGGGGCTCAGCGGGTACATGCAGTGCTCTGGTTCTCAATTGGTAGTACGCCCCATCCCATCCTTCGACAGGCCCCTGGTCCTTTGGCACTGTACCGGACCCTTGGTCCCCTGTGTCCTTGGGCCACAGGACCAAGGGCTTGGGCACCGTACTGGACCGTACGGTACAGTGCCCAAGGACCCAGGGCGGTCCAGTACAGGGCCCAGGGACAAAGGGCTCAGGACACCGCGCACGCTCTGGACCACAAGTACCCAGACCCCTGACCAGGATTGTGGCGCGTTCAGAACAGGTGAAAGAGATATGCAGACCTGCCGGAGTGTGAGAAATGGCAACCGCAAAGCTGGATTTCTCTCGCCACCAGTTGCTGATGTCTCGCAGCCTGGCAATCCACACTGGGGGGTGGAGGCGTGTCGCCTCGTGCAATACCGTCATAAGCGGTTGCTGACAACGCCAGGCCAGCTCGGGATGGAACATAAGGACGAACAATTCACCGCGCCGATGCGTCCGATGTAGGATCTGGCTCCACGCCTGCGTCATCCCTTCAGGGCCAAGTCGCAAACCATCGTGGAGTTCCAGGTCATCGGGCAAGCAGACCGGGATCTCAACCACGTTGGAGCGTGTCCACGGCGTGCATACCGTATCAAGTGCGGACGTTGGCCTGTAGAGCCGGTGGAGAACGTCTAAAGTCGTGGCCGCGTTACGGACGCCAGTGGACGAAGCCACATCCCACCAGATTGCTTTGTTACTGCTATAGTCAAACACACCCTCCGGCAATACATCCAGCAAATCATCGGTGCAACTCAGGTACGGGCAACGGAAGCCGTACACCTCGATTCCATGGTGAGCAAAGACCTGAGCCGCTCTCACAAGCTGTTCACACGCCTCAGTTGGCGGATAGACTCCGAGATCCACATGATCATAGCCGTGCACCGCGATTTCCGCTCCGGCGTCCTGCAGGTGGCGGAGGAATTGCGGATATCGCTGGACGATGTAACCCGGTGTGGGAAGTGTAGGCGCACAGCCATATTCGGCCAGCGTCGCTATCAAGCCTTCTACCCGATCTACGGCCTTGGCAGGTGTGATCCCGTATCTGTCCAACAAAACGGCCGCCCGCTTATGGACGTATGCGGGCCCTCGCAAGGCGAGCCATTGCCTCAGCTTCAATGTTCTATCCTCCCATCGTTCACTTCGTAGCGTGCCAAAACAGAGAGGCCAGCCTTGACCCGGTCACCAGCTTTCACCTCAATCTTCACATCTCTTCTTTTCGGCAAGACAACCGCGGCGAGTGATCCGAACCTTATCATGCCGAGACGCCGACCTATTCTTACCGTCTCCCCCACATTCAAGTAACTTTCTACGCGTCGGACAAGCCTTGAGGCAACCTGGACCACCGCCACGGTCAGCGATGCATTCTCGATGATCGTGGTAAGACGCGCGTTGACAAATGGTGCTATGTCTTTTCTTAAGGACATGAACTTGCCTTCGATATCCTTCTGCAGTTTCACCTGACCGGCGATGGGGCACCGAGTCACGTGAACATCTAGATAAGTCATCTCCACCCCGATGACGTAGGCGGTACTCGCCAGCACACTAGTCCCTGTCAATTCGTGGAGCAAGTAATCCCTACCGGCTTTTGTCACCAGCGGCGTCGAACCTTCGTCAACCGTCTTGACATAGACCACTTTGCCGTCGGCAGCGGACACAACAATCCCGTCTTCCTCAGGGGAAACGCGCTCTGGATCCCTCCAGAAACGCAGCATGATCAGAGACAAGGCTAGGACAAGAGCCACTGCTATCTGACCGAAGACGGCTATTGCCAATTCCCAGCCCGTCTCACACAGGGGGTAGATCCAGAAAAAGGGCAGTGCCGCTGCGAGTGTGGCAGCGGTTATGCCAGCTAAAGTGGGCAGCTTTGGTAGCTTCCACTTCATTGCCAGAGGCAGCATTAAGAGCACGGAAGACGCAGCGCCAAGGGCTGGCAGTTCCCAAGTCATATCATCCTCCTAATCATTTATCATTTTCCTATACCAAATTCGGTTAATGAGAGAACGCGTGAACATATTCTTGAAGAAGAGCCATTGACCAAGTTGGCTGGCAAACAGCCATCCCGCGACTGTGCGAATGACGGGCAGATTCTCGAACATTCTCTCCACGGCGCGTCGCTTCACATCCTTTTCGATTTTTCGGCAACGCGTAAGAATCTGCTTCCGCACCTCTCGTGTTAACTCGGGCGTCTCAAAGACCGGCGTATCGTCAGTCTCCCTCACGTTGTTCAGGTATTGCTCTGGGGGAATCACGAAACAATCGTGGCTTCGGACCCACTCGAAGAGCTCCGTCCCAGGATAGGGAATCGGGTTGTTCAGATGCAGCCACACAATCGGGTAGCGCTGAGCGAGAGCGAGCGAATCCTCGATGTCGCTCAGTGTCTCGCCCGGGTGTCCAACGATGATGAAAAGCTTTACTTTCAGCCCCAGGTCGCATGCGTCCTGAAGTGCCCGTTCAATGTCCTCGATGGTTTCCCCTTTGTGTACGATGTCTCGCAGCACGCGGTTATTGCCCCCATCCGCCCCAAATGCTACTTCTCTGATGCCCGCTTCTTTCATCCTGGCCAGCAGGTCCCGGTCAACCCTATCAGCCCGAATGCCGTTGGCACATCGAATGAATAACCCACTCAGCTTGCGTCGTTCGATCTCGTCACATATGTCGTAAACGCGTTTCTTAATCAGTGTGAAGTTATCATCGTTCACGTTGAACTGCTTGATGCCCCGCGAATACCAATACTCTAGCTCATCTACAACGTTTTCTGCACTTCTGGCTCGAAACTTTTTGAACGTCAGGCTGTTGGGACAGAAGATACACCGGTAGGGACATCCTCGACTCGTGACAATATTTATCTCTCTTGCGTATCGCCTTAGATCGAAGTCTGCGAAACGGGGAAAAGAGATGCTGTCCAGATCCATCACGAGCTCTGGCGAAGGGCCAGATAGCACCTCCCCATTGCGCCGGTAGAGTAAGCCTGGAATCTCCTCATTAGGGACTTCCCCGTGGCAAAGTTGCACAATCGGCCGCTCACCGTCGTGAACGATGCCAAGATCTATATCGGGACATTCCTCGAGAACGGCTTTCCCCAGGACGGATACGTGTGGGCCACCCACGATGATTGGAATCTGGGGGTAGGACTCTTTGATATCGCGAATCAGTTTGTAGGAGCGCTTGTATTCAGAACTGACCAGGCTTACTCCGATCAGATCTGGTTGAAAGGCGAGTATTCTTCTTCGCAATGCTGACAGGCGGCCATGGACACGCATGTCCTCTACTGCGCACTCGATTCCTCCTTCGTGCAGAGATTGGGCAAGATAACCAAGGCCAGCGGGTGGCATGACAGCGCCCAGATAACTGGATGACGGAGGAGCGATGAGAAAAACCCTCTTGAACATGGCTAGAACCCCCTGTGCTTCACATATTGAGGTACGAGGAGTAGATCAGCAACGAATGGCAGCGGATCCCTGAGCGATAGCACTGCAAACTCCGTATCGCCAGACAGCGACGCCAGGTACTGGCGCACGGTCAACCTTCCCGACAGGATTTCCAGGACAGCGGTGGGAACGTCTGTCACGAGTCGAACCCACTTCACGCCCTCGCGCGCTGCTCCCACGGTGACTTCCTTTCCAACAGCGTCGGCATACGCCAGGTAGGGCAGATCGAGTCCCGCGCGAATAGCAATGGAGTGCCAGCCCCAGATTCTGGGGTTGACCTCCAGAAGCTCAAAACGCGCATCTTTGTGATCGTACATGAATTCGACCTCGGCGAGCCCAGAGTAAGCAATACCCTGTAGGAATTGCGTCGCCAACGTCTCTAATTCTGGAACGTTGACGGTCTCCACGAACGTGCTGGCGCGACCGAATTCCATGGGGTGCTGACGTGGCCGCCTGGCCGACAGGCCTGCAACCGTCACGCCATCCTTAAAGAACCCAACGAACGAAAACAGGTTCTCTGCTCGACCGGGGATCAGTTCCTGGATCAGGATCTCGGACGGATCCATGATTGCTGCCATCATCTCATAGAGATCCATCAGTTCGTGCATATCGTTGGCTCGATACGCTTTCTTTTTGGTAACAGAACTGAGATGCGTGCTGATAGCGGGCTTGAGGACCACCGGGAAATCCACATTCAATGAGATAAGGTCGTGTACACTACCAGGATTGTAGGTTTCAGGAACGGGTATCCCCTGTCGAACGGCCAGGCGGTGTGTCAACCGCTTGTCGTATAAGAACCTGACAATGTCCCATGGAGGGGTTGTCACGACGTAGCACTCGCTCAAGCGCCGCCGATGCTGGGCGAGTATCCTCACGCCCTCGTCGGTGCTGGGGAAAAGCACCCAGTCGTTCATGTTCCTCTCTGCCGCAATCCGCAATAGGAACTCGACGAATCTAGCTTCATCAACCGCTGGTGGGCACTTGAGGAAGCGCTTTGCACATCTCGAGAACCGGGCAACACAAACCTCGCTGTCCAGAATGTAGACAGGCACACCGTGTTTGGCCAGATTACGAGCCGCTCCCAAGCTCGAAAAGGTGCCGCCGAGGATCACGGCACCGGGATTTCCGTTTCCTCGATCCATGGTACGGACACCTCGCGTATCAACCTGGCAGGGGAACCGCCAACAATGGTGTATGGGCTGACATCCTTGGTCACAACGGAGTTCGCGCCGACAACGGCACCTTCTCCTATCTTAATGCCTGGCAAAACCACTACGCCGGTCCCCAGCCAGACGTCGCTCTCAATGGTAATTGAACCGTGCTTGACAGGCACGTACGGTGCTATCCTTGAGAAATTCGGTCTTGACGACACGACCAAGGTCACTCGCGGGGAGATAGCAACCCGATCCCCGATACTGAGCATCCCCCAGTCGGAAGGCTCATCCACGATGATCAAGTCCTCACCGATATATACGTCCTTCCCAACGCTGTATCCACACCGACGGAGCATAGCCGCACGAAGTTGATAGATGGGCATCTGTTTCACCAGCAACTTTAGCAGTTTTTTGATAATTGCTCTCATTAGCCGTCTTCCCCTGAGAGTCTGGCCCGTCTAGCCCCGACTGTACCCCGTAATTACTGATCTCCTGGATCAACTCAAAACAGCCAGCAGGACTTTCTGCTTCACGAAACAGTGTATGTGATTATCACGGATTCTGATTTGCGACTCTTTTGATTTTCAAATTATTCGAATGTTCAATCGCATCCAGAATATTGGAATCATATACCGTCTTTAGAATCTTCATGTTTGGCATGATACAATGTCCGCCGATCACGCCGGGAAAATATTTTACTGGTGGAAAGAAATTGATTTCCTCATAGAAGGATACGATTTCATCGTAATCCAGCGAGAACTTGTCACAATACCTTTCAACCTCTTGGGCCCAAGCAATCAGTACCGCGAAATACGTTGTCTCAGTAAGCTTCGCCAATTCTGTGTCTTCGGGGCACGAGAGTATCCTTGTCTTCATTCCGATGGATTGAAAATGCTCCGCTGCTCTTCGGCTACATTCTGCGTCGATCCCTCCAATAAACCTGGCGTAATGGAGCAGCTCCTGCTTCATTCTAGCATGTTTTCCGCGCACCGGACTATGAACGATCGGTGCACAACTTGCTTGATGAATGGCTCGGGTAGTGCCAGGAGCCACAGTGCTATTTACTATAGTCAACCGCGGCTTATATTTGTCGATATAGCTCACAGTCTGACCAACAAAATCGTCAATCTCAAACGGATAGCAAATATGCATGATCTCACATTCGCTTTGAATCTCAACTGGCTCAAGGTCGACACCTACGGTATCGTAACGCTTGCGGATCAATTCCAGTAGCGGTTTACCTATTTCACCTAGGCCTATGACAAGTATTAATCCCTTCATTGACATGTTACTCCTTTCCGGACGCTTCATTCTTCCACGGTGGATTCATCTCAACTGGCTTTCTTTTTTTGGACAGTTAGGTCCACGATGATATCTTGGACCAACTCTATGAACACTTCTTCCTGCTTAAATCATCTATCAACCGGTAATATAGTTGTTTCTGCTGCTCCCAGGCGTGATCTCGATTAAACCTGTCCGCATTTGCTCTTAACCTTTCTCTCTTATCCGGGTTTCGGTACACATCCAGAACTTTCTCGGCAAGATCATCGGCATTGCCCGGTTCGAAGTAGTGAATCATTGAATCATCGAAGTAAGCCTCGATAGTTTCTGTCCTTGAGGAGACAACCGGTATCCCCAGCATAACGTATTCGAGCAGCTTCACCGGCAGCATATACTTTGTGAAATCATCATACAGAATCGGTACGATTCCAACGTCCGCGTCCAGAATGATTGGTACTAGCTCTTCCATCGGTACAAAACCTTTACTAACATTGACGCAATCGGTCAGCTCCAATTCCTTAGCTAAGTCGATCAGACGAGGGAGATCGTCACCATCTCCGGCAATTTTAAGTTCCAGACCCTTGATCTCTTTCTTCAAACTTGAGAGCGCATGCAGCGCCACACGGAGGCCATGTCGCCTCGCCACCGTGCCGTGGTATATCAGCCTAAAGCTGCGATCACTTACCGAGCCAGCCTCGGCCCGCTTTGAGAATATCTTCGGATCGGGCAAATTGAGTAGAATAATGAATTTGTCTGCCGGGTTTCCGTGCCTGACCAGGGCATCGAGATGCGGTCTGTGGACGGCGATCGCCTTATGAGCGAAGCCGATGCTGTGCCGCTCAACCCAGGTAATGAATCGAATCAGCCAATGGGTTTCGTGAATCCCAAATTTTGACTGATAAAGTTCAGGCATCAGGTCATGGACATCCAAAACAACCTTTGCACCGAAAAGTCTGGGAATGATCGCGACAAACACCATGAAATCTGGCATAGTATGGACTTGAATGATTTGATAGGGCTTCTTGAGGTGGAGAAAAGCAAGCCGGAAGGAGGCAGCAAGAAAGAATTGGAAATATCTGGCCAGATACATCGCAGTGCTTGAACCACGATATCTATCCGTAGTCAGTTGGAAAAGCCTGACACCATTGAGCATCCGGGCTTTTTCCTCGCCCTTTTCTCTCAGACATATCACGTCCACCACGTCGCCACGATCCACAAGGGCCTCGGCCTCTCTGCGGACCCTTGCATCCGTGGGATAATGCGTGAAAGCGACCATACAGACTCGTACCATCAAACCGACTCCTGGTCAGCCCAGCGAAATTTCCACAGAAGACTCTCCAGTCCATGGAATGTCAAAATAGGTTTGCTCGGCATACGATTCCATAGATCCAGCCCTCCGAGGCCTATGAACCCGCAGAAACAAGCGCGCCCCGGATCCGCCGCCTTCGTGCTTCAGGCGAAGTCGAACTGTATTTCCCATAAAGCTGTATTCTTCAAACGTCACCGAGCGTCTTTGACGAAACCATTGAACCACCTGGCGGGCCGTGCCGAACCACGCACCACGGTCCCGGAGCTCTTGCAGCAAACGGAAGTAGAACTCACCCCAGAGTCTTTCCGGAGCTAGACTCCTCATGTGCCACAAAACCGTCACGACCCCGCCGAAACGAGCCCCTGTATTCAAAACGGTCTCGCACAAATCCCACGCTTGAGCCTCGGTCAACCCCAGCCTATGTGGGTGAAACAGAGCCATATCCTGAATGTGAAGTGAAAGCTCGAGCAGTCGGGTCACCCCAAGGGGACGGAATACCTGCGTTGTTCCACCCTTATACCCTATCGTTTCGTTATATCCAAAAGTCGAGTCATAATCGAATCCTGCCTGCTCGAGAACGGCGGGGGAGCGGCGATCGAAACACAGCCAGTGCATCCGAACACCGACGTCTCTTTGCCCCGTGACCTCACTGATTCGATTCAATTCCTGCTTGCCTTTCTCCGTACTGTGCCAGGCATCAATGCCGTGCAGGCCTATCTCAAAGCCTCGTTTTGCCAGGCTATCCACCTGCAGTTTCACGTCGCCGATATCATACCGGGTGGCCCGTCGGGCTGGGAATTTGCCCTGCACCATTTCCCCGGCTCTGTCCCTATAGGGGCTCAAGAAAAACGTCGAGGCAAGATCCTTGTCAATTTCAGCGTACCTTTCAAACTGATCCCAGAAATCCTCAACTACTCCGAGATAAACAAGGGGCAGCGAGATAACGGCTCTCCAGTTCTTTATCAGCCGAGCTAGGGAGCTTCTACCATTAATGAATCCTATTAGTGAACCAGCGAGAGCCCGATAAACAAAGCCCCAAAATGAGCGATCAAGCTTGTGCCGGCGGACACCTACAAAATCAACATCATGAGTGAGACAAGCGATAAATTCGTGCCCCCAAGGAACCGGAGGAATCTCAACTACCGGAATCCCAGCATCAATGATCCAGCCTCGCAACAGTGCAATATGACATTCAAGCGTCGGAATCAGAGCATTTTCGACGGGTTGACCCTCAGATAGTAGGAAAGCAACCTCGCGGAATAGATCATATCCGACTCTCAAGATTCTCCCGTGAGGCTCAGAGAACTCTACAACAATGACCTCAGAATTGGTTTGGTTATAGCTCAAGGGCCGCCCTTTGCCGCGAAAGCTCGCCAACTGTCCGTAGATCGGGAGTCGGGTTCCATTGTGACTAATGAGATGATCGGAGACGGCCGCGTCTACCAATATCCCTCTGAGATCATCAAACTCCGTTGACTTCGACGAAAAAATGGTTAGCAGCTTAGCACTCACCTCCGGAGTTTCCTGTAGGGTCGAGATAACCACCTCATAGCACCGCTCTGCGATAAGAAACTCCCAAGGTGTCTTGAAGAGTTCGAAGAATTCTCGAACAATCTCCCTTTCGCTTTCGTTACAGAGAATGCCGATCATCTTCAATGCCTCGCAAGACTGTGTATTCTATATCCATATATGGCATGATGTGATTTATCCAAACAAAAGCCACTTACGTTTTATACTTAAACCAAGAGACCAAATCCCAGCTCAATGGACCGTGCTGCCGCTGCAGTTTTAGATAATGCCAGGCAGTTTCGTTACTGATGGGTTGTCTTTGTTCCCACAGGGCAGGCAACTGCCGTACGACGTCAAGCAAAGCCTGCAGAACTTGTCGCAAGTAACCTCGTCTAGCGCCTCTGATCAGCGATGCTCCTGTTTTCAAGGGCACAAAAAGAATCAGCATCCACCAGGGATAGCGCACCAGATAGATGTATAGAGTGTTCCTGATGAAGAGGCAGTCCCGCTCGCCACCGGCCACACGCATTCGTGGCGATACTCGATGATAGACGATAGCTTTGGGATAGTAGAGTACCTTGTAGCCGGCGTCCCAGACCCGCAAGCTGAATTCCTGTCCTTCGCAACCGAAAAAGAGAAACTCCCAAAACAGACCAACCTGATCAAAGACTTGCTTACGGATCCCAGGCCCGACCTCGGAGAGATTCCAGCTAAGGAATTCCAAATCCTGGTCGGCTTTGACCTTCTCTGTATAGACCCAGCCCGCAGTAGGGTCCAGTTCCTTGGTGTAAGCATTGACGATTTTACTGTTGATGACGCCTACCTCCGGCTCAGCCTGGAACTTACGCACGATGTTGGTCAGAGTGTCATGGCCAGGGCTGGCGTCGCTGTCCAGACAGAAGATGATGTCTCCCCGGGCAACGACAATCCCGGCGTTACGTCCTGCGACGCCCAGATTTCGGTCGAGTGCGACGAGCCTGACCGCGGGGTAAGCCTGGCGCAGCGCTTCTACGGTGCCATCAGTTGAGGCGTTATCGACCACAACGATCTCAAAGTTTTGGTAGGCCTGGTCATAGACAGACTGGATGGTCTCCAAAACATCCTCTTTGCGGTTCCAGGTAATGATAACGACACTTACCAGGGGAGGGTCCATCTCACGACCTCCAGATAGTTTGTCCTGTCAGCAGCCAATACAACCTTGGGCATTCGATGATCTCGGTCGGATCCTCCGGCCGCTGGTCAATTGATCTAAGAGCGTGTTTTGAAAGTGTCCGATGGGGTGAATTACCCCATATTGAGCGTCGTTCAGCAGCCACCAGTGGGGTTTTTGGCCCCAAGACAGCTAAGAACGCTCGCTCTGTAGGGGCATGGACCAGATTCGCGATCCTATCGGGACTTTCAAAACACCCTCTAAGGCTTGTTGATGTCAATGAACGTACCCTTTTGGCCGTATGCTGGGCAAGTACGGGCCGGCCCCCGCGTTGCCCTGCAGCGCTATTTGCGCAGCCGCACCGGCAGGTACACCCGCCAGGTGACGGCTCCCACCAGTCGAATCTCATCTACCCAGAATGCAGTTGATGCTTCATCATTTCGATTTTGGATGGCAATCTGGGCCAATGACCGCCCGCCTGCATTCAAATCACTCAACGGAATGCGAACTAGCTTCCAGGTTCCCGACTCAATGGTTCCTCCCTCGATATAGCGGCAGTCATCCACCGGGCGTTGGCGCAACCTGGTACCGTCCTCGTCAAAGAAGGAAGCCCACAGATGTTGTTCTCCCGATGAGGCGCCACGAATGTAGAACTCCAGCCAGTAGAACGGGTCCGAATCAAAGGCGGGATGCCAAAAGGAAAGAGTCTCCCACGCTCCCAGCGTGACCGAAATTGCCTGCGTGCCACTGTACACCTGATCGGTTGCAGCCAGATTGCGCGTGGCGTCCCAGGACCAATCTTCCCAACCGGAGCCTAACCCATCGGTATATATGCCCATTGTCAGGCTGTAATCTGGCTCTACCGGGGTGGGCCTGGGACGTGGCGGAACACCGTACCAGGCGCGTAGAACATCCTCGGCTGGTTTGTCGTCGGGCGTGAAGCCATCATCACAGGGCCCACCCTCAAACGGGTCTGTACTCCAGTACCACCAGAAAATCCCGGCCAACCAGGGCTGGCCGTAAATACTCTCAAAGGCGGCTTGATAGAGATCAACCTGTTCCTGAAGGTCAACGGTTCCCTCACTCCACCAGTCCCAGGGCTCACGGTTGGCTCCATCCAGACTACGATAGCCGATCTCGGCGACAAGAATAAGTTTTCCCCACGTGGAGGCGAGATTGGCCAATGTGGCCACGTGCGGGATCCAGGCTGCCTTCAATTCATCCAGAGTTGGATCATTCTTGTCCGACAATCGGTAGAAGGCGTCCACGCCGATGTAATCCACGGCGTCCCACCAGGTAATACTGGTCACCTCACCGCCATGGAGGGCCACGTAGGTAATGGAGCCGCTGTAGCGAGCACGTACTCCTGCAATCACCGCACGCCAGTCGTCAGCCCGATGTGTCGTCCCGGCCAGCTCGACGCCTACGCTGAATTGATCTACGCCATAGGATTCTGCCAGGTCTGCGTAGTGTTCAATGAACTCTCGATAGGAAGCAAACCAGGCGGCCCATTCTGCTTCGGTCGTGAATGCCTTTCCGATTTCCGTGTGCGGGTTGGTCGGACTTTGCTCAAGAAGATTCAGGTGAGGCTTGAGCATCATACGCAATCCCAGATCCCGCGCCCGTGCAATGGCGTGAATCAAGTCGGCGTCGCTAGTATAAGTGGTGGTGAAGATGGTGGTAGAAGTGATAGTATCCTGATAGCCAGTAACCTTCAGGCTGATCCAGTTAGCGCCAGTAGCTGCGAGTTGCTCTAAGGATAGATCGGTATCAGGTTCAGAGTACCTGACAGGCCACCAGTCACAATAAGCGATGCCCTTCTGCATAGATGGCTGGACGTGGGCCTTCGATCCCTGCACTGCCACAACGAGCAACAACAGGCCGGCGGCAAAGGCGAATATGGATAACCATCGTGTTTTCATAAGTGTGCTCTCCTTGCAAATTTTTGTTAGGCGCTCCCACAGAGCCGGCTGGCTCAGAGTCTTAGACATAATCATCGTTCTCCTGTACTGGTTCAGTGTGAGATGGAATTTCACCTTGTTCTGCTAAGATAGCGGAAGAACAGGCGTTGCTCAGGTAGCCTCCTATTCCTGGGAGACCTTGAGCGTTCTGATGGTATGTCATCTGTCATGGCTTTGCAGCGGGCAACTTCTCGTGCCAGACGAGCTAACACCGATTTGCGACGTCGCTTTGCCAGGATCAGCCGGTCGCGGGCTTCAAGACGGTCTTTTGACGCGGTGTAGCCCATTCCACTGTGCAGACGCACTATGGTGTACTTATTTGGTGAGAGCCAACCCCGTACTTCTGCAAACCGCTGTAGCAGCCGAGCGAAGTCGTCGGATCAATGTTCCCTCAGCTTGACATCCAGAATGGCCCTTACCTTCTCCTTGTCTTTGGTGCGGTAGTACCAGTCAATCGTGTGGTGAAGGCCGGCCACGAATCTTGCCCGAGGCTCCCATCCCAGCAGTTCCTTCGCCAGTGAATTGTCCGCCACCCGGTTCATCGGACCGGTTGGCATCTCCGGGTGGAACTCCAGTTCGAGATGCTCTTTGCCAGTGTAGCGCAGCACTTCTCTCACGGCGTCGACCACACGAGTCCGTTCCATTGTGCCAAGATTGACCGCAGTACCGTCGTCAATCCTTTCCGCCGCCAAGATTGTCCCCTGCACAATGTCGCCTACGAAGGTCCAGTTGCGCACCTGCTGCCCATTGCCCCAGACTACAAAAGGATTCTGATCGATGAAAGATCGCGCGATCATAGCGATGACAGCGTGGTTCTCGTGCCCACGCGGACCGAAGACAGTGAAATAGCGACAGCACGCTGACTTCATGTCCCAGTCTTTGTAGTACGCTCGCAGCGTGAGCTCCCCCATCAACTTCGCCCAGCCGTACATATTGTCGGCATCGTAAGGAGGCCTAACTAAGTCCTCGGTGAGGTAGACTTCTTCTTCTGGATCAGTCTGCAGCGAATTTGGGTAAACACAGCCGGACGATGCAAAGACCACCTTTCCCACCGAGGCTTTGTAGCACGCGTTGAACAGTATGCCATCGAGCGCCAGATTGGTGGCGCACGCCGCCTGGTGCAAGTCCACGTATCCACGGCCCCCATGATCGGCAGCCAGGTGGAAAACTACATCCATACCCTGGGCCGCTTGCTGGGCTACGCCAGCTTCCAGGAGGTCGGCTTTGATGAATTCCACCTTGTCACCACATAGGTGTCCCTTGATGTTCTCCAACTTGCCACTACTTAGGTTGTCCACGACACGCAACCTGGCACCGCGTTCCACCAGGGCATCCACCAGGTGGGAGCCGATGAAGGAAGCCCCACCAGTCACCAAGACCTTGCGCCCTTGCCAGTTCATAGAAAACTCCTTCCCCATTTAGTCTAATGCGTTCTGGTGAACACAAATTGCTCTTTGATAAGCTTGTAGGGTTTGCGTGGCAATGTTGTTTCGTTGCTCGCTCACCCAGTGCGTTGCGTTCTCCCCCATGCGGTGGCGCAGAGTATCGTCTGAAAGCAGTCGGACTATCGCGTCGGCGAGCTGTTCTACATCGGAGGGGCGCACCAGGAGACCTGTAACGCCCTCCTCGACATATTCTGACAGACCGCTGATGTTCGTAGCCACGACGGGCTTGCCGAAGACGTAAGCCGTCATCAGGACCCCGCTGCTCGCAGCAGAGAGGTACGGTAAAGCCACTAAAGAGGCCCTCTGGAAAAAGGTGGCCATCACATTGCCAGGCACAAAACCTTCGTGAATTTCGAAACGGCTGCTATCCTTGATCATCTGCCGACAGCGTTCCAGGTCTTTGCCATGGGCTGAGATCAAGATGCGCGCGTGGGGGATCTGGCGGGTGATGATAGGCTGGGCCCGAACAAGACACTCCAGTCCCTTGTGCAGGTGTGCACGCCCAAAAAAGAGAATCGTATCCGGCTCTTCAGGCACCGCCCTGGCAGACCACCTGAAGGCTGTTTTGCGTACGCCTAGCGGCACATAGGCTATCCGGCTGGCAGGGATGCCATAGAGCTTCTGCACAAGCGCAACCTGGTCAGCGCCGTTCACGATGACCACGTCGGACCCGTAAGCGAGCAGCTTGTAGATCGCCAATACTACAAGCGTCGGCAGATCCTCTCCGACATTCGGCTTGGGAACAATCATTGTGGAGGTCACAGGTATATCACGCAAGAGGCAGGCCAGCACGGCGAACCAGAGCTCTCCGGGGGTTACTAGAATATGCGCCACGTCGATTCCGTCGTCGCGCATGGTTTGGCTAAGCCTATGGAACAGCGCAAATGAGCGCGGGTCGCGCATGCGGGGAAGCCGGATCAGGCGCACCTTACACTCCCGGGGTATAAGCCCCACTTCATAGAGGCGCTCTACCGGCCGGTCAGGAGTGTCCACTTCCCGCACGGTATGTGCATGGCACATGTACAAGGTAACGGACATGCCTGCCTCATTGAGGTCGTTCGCCAGGTCAAGCACATATTCGACTTCGGATCGAGTAACCAGGCCTACATGCATGCTTGATGTCTCCCTTGTTCCTCTGCGCTCAGCACATTTCGTTGTGCAGCTCAGGTTCTTGTATCATTTCAGAATAGATGTCCAATAGTTGCCCCGCGATCACATCCCGGTCGTTCCTGTCCATGGCCAACCTTCTGGCCTTGGCAATGATGTGTTGGTACAATGCCCTGTCCGTCAGAAGACGCACCGTTCTCCCCGCAAACGGCTCGGGGCTGTCGGCGATCAAGAGATGCTCACCATCAACCACATCTAGCCCCTCACAAGCTATAGTCATTAAAACGACCTGGCGGCCAAGCGCCATCGCTTCCAAGATCTTTAGCCGCGTGCGTCCGCCCGCCCTCAAAGGGGCCACACAAGCGGCGCTTCGCCCGTACTACGGCAGCACATCCTCTACTCGGCCCGTGACATGCACACCGTCGCCGCCAAGCCGCATCACCTCAGGCAACGGATCCCTTCCGACAATCCACTGAACAACACTGCTCTAGATTGTTGGTTATAGGCGTGTCCAGTTTCTGGGGTTCACTACAGTTGCCAAGTCAATGCTCTCTGGCCAGGCACTCCCATCTTTCGACACACTTGCTTGGGTTTTGATGATATCGAGAATATAACGGCCACTTTTTCCATCACCGAAAGGATTGAGCCAGTCCCGTGTAACAGAAAGCATCCTTTCCACGCATCTTACAATCCCCTCAGGCTGGATTCCAGCCACAACATTGCTGCCGACTTCAACCGTTTCGGGCCTCTCTGTGTTGTCTCTTAGTGTGACACACGGAACCTGGAGTATGCAGGCTTCTTCTTGTATCCCTCCGGAATCGGTGAGGATCAACTTAGCGTTTGCTTCAAGTTGCAGGAAATCCAAGAAGCCTAAAGGCTCGATAAGACGAACACACGCCGGCACAGCTAGGTCGAACATTTGCAGCACTTTGCGTGTTCTTGGGTGAATGGGAAGAATCAGAAGTGTCTCAAACCGGTCGTATATGACCCGGAAACTTCGTAGAATAGACGCTAGCCTTTGCTTGCAATCAACATTCTCTGGGCGATGTACCGTGATCAGAAAGTAGTTGTTTTTTGATAACTCCAGATCGTTTAGCACACTTGACTCTTTCCTTGCGATTTCAAGATTCTGTTGGACTGCATCAACAATAGTGTTGCCTGTAACAAAAATCTTGTCAGCAGAAATGCCTTCCCTCATTAGATTCTCTGCGGCCTCTGAAGTTGGCGCAAACAAGAAATCAGCCAGGTGATCGGTTAAGACTCGATTCGTTTCCTCTGGCATATTGCGGTCATAACTTCGCAAACCAGCCTCAACATGTCCTACCTTGATACGGAGTTTGGAGGCTGCCAGGCCGCCGGCTAAGACCGTATTCGTATCACCTTCGACGAGCACAATATCTGGTCTTTCATCAAGAAGTACTTGCTCAATTTCCATCAGCAGCCTGCCAGTCTGTTGCCCGTGGGTTCCTGAGCCAACCTGCAATTGATAATGAGGAGAGGGTAAATCTAGCGTCTCAAAGAATATCTGATTCATCTCATAATCGTAGTGTTGACCTGTGTCTATAACCAAATAACCCAATGCATGGGCTTCACACGCTCGGATAATGGGTGACATCTTGATTATTTCCGGTCTCGTGCCGAGGATTATACCCACTCTCAAGCTACCACTCCCATATCGCTCATGGCAGTCAGCGCTGAAACATCAGACGCGACGGATGCTATCTCTTCCAACATCAAGGCGTCAAGAAAGAACTTGGTCGCCCAATTCGGATAGGCATAAGGCATGTAACCTCCCTGGATGGGATGTGACCCCTTGATCCCACCTCTTACGCCTGGATCTTTCGCCCTTAGGTTGTGGGCCTTTTCCAGGAATGCATTGGCCTTCTTGGCTGCTGCAAAGTAAGTCTTGTTCCCGGTTAACCTATACAGTTTCAGCCAAATAATGGCAGTCTGAGCGTTGCCAGTTAGACAAGTCCAACCGACTGTAGGCCGCCAGTCTTGATCGTATTCGCCGTGTAGGGCACCATCCTTCCGTTGTTTTATCAGCAGCGCATCTGCTGTCTTGGTTGCCGCTTGTATGTACCGTGGTTGTTGGACAATCCTCCCAGCCTCCAGCAAGCCTCGCGTAGCATAGGCAATCGTATGAAGTGAGGGAAACGCGTCGGCGGCGAAGGCATTATTCTGGAACCAACCATTCTTAAGCTGTTGTGTCATTGCCCACGCCAGGTTCTTTCTAGCTGCCAAGAGCAGTTCGTTGTCATGCAACTCCCGATAGACCTCGAGTAGTGCCCAGGCTACGCGGGTATGATAGGTATGGCCAATCCCGCCACAACTGTGCCGCAGCCAGGCTCCTGTTGGTTCCTGGATCGAGACTAACCATCGGGCTGCTTTTGTTGCGCTGTGAAGATACTGCCTCGCCCCCGTCTCGCGGAAGGCACTGATAAGTCCGAATATCACCTGTCCTGTATCGAACACGACAGGGGTTGCGAGATCAGACGAGAGTGGAAAGGCCCCATTGCTCAATTGTGTTGAAAGTAACCAGTCGGCCATCCGTAAGGCTCTGTCCCGCCAATCGTTCTGCCCGGTCAAGTGGAAGTAGTTGAGAAGCGTAGGGACAATATAGCCCGTCGTCTCCGGATAACTGACATCCCAGCCTTTACTTAACGAAAACTGAGCTGAAACACCAGCGTCTAGCGTGGCGTCCTGTGCAGCAGCCAGCCATTCAGCGGCAAACCTCATGTGCTGCTGGTTCTCTAAGAGCAGGCTACGACGTCCGTTGAAGAAATCTGCTAGAAACGCCTTGCTGACCTTCAAGAGTGCTGTCAAGCGATTCAATAATGCCATTTGACTTTGTTTCTCAACAACCATTGCTTACCCCTTTGCCCCGTGTTGTAATTGTCGCGTAGACTCGGATGGGTGGCTTAAAAGGGAGGTCGCTACTCGGTTTCCACACAATTCGGTATACTATTAGTTCTTGAAAGCACATCCATAGATGTTTCAATATCAATGACGCCAAGTAGACGGGAGAACAGCGCGCTCCAGTCATATCGTCTGGCGTGTTCCTTAGCATTCTCACAATACTTTGCTAGTCTAGCACTGTCATTGAGTGTGTTGATTACCGCGCTGGCGAACTCCTCAGACGAACATTCCACAGCTCTGCCGCTCTTAGCCTCGAGAATCAACTTCTCAGTTTCTCCAATCTTTGTTCCAACCACAGCCAGACCTGCCGCCATATATTCCACAACTTTCAGAGGGAAAGTGTATTTCATCAGTTCGTTCGGCCTGAACAGAGCCACACCGATGTCTGCTTCGGCCAGGAAGCAAGGAAGTTCCTCATATCGCTTCTGGCCCAGAAAGAGGACGCTATCGCTTAGTTTGAGCTCATCTACCAGGCTGTGCAAATAGCGGGCGTGTTGTCCCTCGTCGTAGCCAATGATGAGATACCTTGCGGTTGGTATCTTGTTGCGGACCTGGGCAAATCCTTTTATTGATATATCTATGCCGTATTCTTTGGCCAGTTTTCCCAAGTAGACCAACGTTGGTGGGTGCGGTCTCTTCTGTTGCGCCCTCGCGAAGAGGTGATAGTCAACACCATTGGGGATAACAAGCGTTCGAGTCGCTCCTTGACCTTTTCTTAACTCGGCCAATAAGCTGCCAACTGAGATCACAACATCAGCAATCGACACACAGATTCGCTCTCGCCACTTCATCAAAAGCTTCCAAAGCAGTGATTGATCGAATCCATAGTAGTAGTCCCAATCATCATAGATTATAGTTCCAACAACACCTCTCTTCTTCAGAAGTAGTGGCAGCAGGACATTATCGGGATTACCAAAGATACATAGTTCATATCGCCGACCAGCTAGTGGCCCTAAGTGTAGATAGGCCCACAGATCTTGTGCAACAGGGTCCAGGCGACCGGGCAACTTACGTATGACTACCTGGACGCCGGTTTTCTTTTCAATGACCTCGACGCCCTTGCCAATGCTGTCGCGTAACCCACACCGGAGTCTGGTCCAAGGGCCTGCGTGCCACGGACCTGAATAGAATCTCGTCAGGGATATAATGTCCACTCGGGTGGCATGATTCTCGAGAAACGCAACAAAATGGTGAGCACGGTGGTTTTGGTGGATCGTAAAATCGGCGCCTCCAATAAATAGAACATTCATTTTGTTCTCCTTGTGTTCCGTTTTTAACAAAGGAATGTATCAGATAAGAAATTCGTGAGAATCAATATCCTCATACTTTGGCACTCCACGAACGTGATCTCTGTAGTGCCTTAAACAGTGTCGTTTTGGCTTCCCTTGAAATGGCAGCCAGGTCCTCTATAGTGATGACAGACAAAAACACACAAGTCAATATAAACAGCACGACAATTGAGATCTTCTCCAGCAAAGTGTTTGGTTTAAGGAAAAGGATAAGCAGCCAATACGCCCCAAAAATCAGGATAGGTTTTAGATAATCCCCAATCTTCACGTCTACCCTTCTTCTCCGCAGGAACAGCACATCGAGAGGGGAACCTACCAAGTTGCCAGCCACGTTTGCGAGCGCGGCACCAACGAGGCCGGAGATTGGTATGAGGAGCAGATTGGCGAGCAAGCTTACGGCCGTGTGTACCACATTGACAATTGCCGGTTTGGCCGAGTCGCCTATGGCAACTAAGGAATAACCTAAGGTATATTCGACAAGTGCGAGGTTCACCCCAATCATCAGCAAAGCGAAAACAGGTACACTGGGGAGGTACTTTTCAGAAAAAAGCAGGCTAATTACATCATTTCCAAAGATCAACGCGATTAGCGCGCCGAAAATGCTCAAGAAGGAAATCCAACGTGTGGAATGATTTAGCATTTTTGCTGCTTCTCTCTGCTTACCAAGAGCAAAGAGCCTAGACATAAGAGGGAAATACACTGAGCTGAAAGCCTCATACAACCGAACGAGGCTGTCCGGGATCTTTCGGGCAATTTCGTAGTACGCAATTCCGGCAGGACCGAGAAGGACGCCGATAATCAAAGTGTCAATCCGGGAAAATACTAGAGTCATGATGTCGTTGATTTGCAGGGGAAAACCAAACGCCAGCACTTCCTTCAGTATGCTGAAATGGAATTCGAGCTGCTTTTTGATCGGGGTGCAAAAGTACATAAAGGCGCACGATAGCGATAGTGATATCACTCTCGCATAGATCAACCCAATAACACCTCGATTCAGGAACACCACAAATGCCACTATGAGAAGGAAGTTTGAAAGGCTAGCGATGAAATCGGTTATACTGATTCTCTCAAAAAGAAAAAAGCCTTGCAGTACGGATTTCAATAAGCCGCTTGAGCTTTGCAGCAAGAACAGAAGCGGAACAAAAACAGCAAGATTAGGGAGCAGGGATGAGCCAAATACTGTGGACAGTGCTGGCCTGGCAATCAAGGTCACCAGGCTCACGACAAGGATTGTGAAAAGCCGAAAACATATGGCTGTATTGATGAGTCGACGCCTGTGTGGTTTGCCCTCGGTGCCGGTGACGAACTTTGTTACAGAAGCATTGAGACCAAAACCGCTGACTTGTGTCAAGAAGCTGGCGGCCACCTGGAGTAATACAAAGGCCCCGAAGGCCTCCGCGGAAAGATGGCGGGTCGCGACCATGGTACCCAACAGGCCCAGCACCATTGCAGAAAGGGCCCCCAAACCTAAAGAGATCGTACCCCCGATGAAACGGGAGAAAAGGGAGTCAGACAATTCCTTCTCCAATCAATCTATTAGTTTCTAGTTCCGCGCCCTGGACAGACTGGCTACTCGCTGCAGCGCTGATCAATCCTGACCTCTCTCGAACAACCTTCCTCAGAACAACCTCGTTGATCCCCATCATAATCCCAATAACCGGCGTCCAGGACCACTGCACAAACATAGGGTTAACAACTGCACCAATCAGAACTCCCAGGTAGGTGAGGGTGAAGCCCAACACACAACCCCTCATCCGGGAGTTGGTGATCAGCCGCCAGTGTCTAAACCCGCGAATTAGAAAGGCAAGCGATAACCACACCAGGCAGAGATACCCCAGCAGGCCAGTTTTCATCAAGATCCAAAGGTGCGCGTTGTGGATATACCCTCTGGCATCCCACTTCATTCCCCTGTGGTCAATCCTTGGATCAAATGGTCGGTATCTGGCACCCAGGCCCAAACCTAGCAACGGGTGCGACGCGATCTGAGGAAGAGCATATTCATTTTCAACATATCTCCACTGCAGGCTGCTTTCTCCAAGCGTCTTGCCACTGACGAGTGTCCCCAGCCTCTCAAAAGATGCTCTTACCAAGCTCGTTGCCTGTGACTCTGGCTCATCGAAAGCGGGCAACAGGACTATGGCTGCCAAAAGCAGGACGACCAAGCCCCACCCCACAAGCCTTTGCCTATCCTGTCCCTTGACCAAGCATGCTAAGAGAAACAGCGCAAGACTTGCTTGCACCCAAAAACTGCGGGTGAAGGTGAACACGACTGCCAACCCCAACAAGCCCCATTGAAGGAACTTCAACGTGTTAATCGGCCTCAATTTGCCCAAGACTAATGTAACGCTTGTGGCAATGAACGCGACCAGCATGATTGATTGCCCTGGCGGTAGTATTCTAGTAATGCCGCCATAACTCGTGCCCTGTGTGTACAGAGTCTCAACGCGGTCGGGCAAGAGGGGGAGTGATGCCCCCAGCAGAAACTGGGCAATCATCGCCACAGCAACGATGGTCGCCAGGAGAAAAAGGCCTCTCAACAAAAAGCGGAGTTGGCGGTCTTCCCGCACCAGATTGGTGACAGCGAAAAAAGTCAGGTAATAGGTTACAACCCGGATCATTCTTCTAGCCACGTGAAATTCCACGGATGATTGGAAG
>Ga0209991_10000310_pt1 | contig 21637 bp, 17 predicted proteins | sample ChitaG_FD_183167 | JGI IMG/M metagenome (GOLD analysis project Ga0209991, IMG submission 183167) | Deep subsurface microbial communities from South Pacific Ocean to uncover new lineages of life (NeLLi) - Chile_00310 metaG (SPAdes)... | ecosystem: Environmental > Aquatic > Marine > Oceanic >... | reverse complement strand
AGAAGGATTCCTCATCGAAAGTTCTTGCTGCATCGTTCGCAGGCGGGTTTTCCCTTAGATGCCGGTAGAGCCGTTCTATCGGATCTGAGCGGTCGTACTCCTCTGCGAACAGTCGCAGAATCCGCGGCCAGGTGCCCCACGCGGCTCTGTCGTCATTCTTTACCCCAGAAAAGTGAGCGAAGTTGCGTCCGATTACGAACAGTCTCACAATTCCGACCCGTGCCGACAGGTCCTGCTTTATCCCTATGAGCTTGGCCAGTCCTTGATTCTGGGTTTCTTCAAGCCACCCGGCGATAGCATCAATCCATTCTACGGAACGAGATTCAAGATTCTGCATGCGCGATTGACGTTCCTTCAACGACATCCCAAAAGGCTCCTGCCATTTTAGTTGAAACAGGCCAACGGTGCCTGTCTCCTTGTCAATCACTGCTGCATCGATGTCCGTAACTGTCTCTCCACCACGCCTTATGACGATTGCTCTATCAGCCTTTACGAATCTCTCACCGGGAAACAGCTTACAGAGTTCGTTCCGAAACACTGTTTCCCTGCCGTTGACGGCTTTATCCCAATCGCGCGGATATCTCCGCCTCAGCTCTCGGAGCAGAAAATAGAATGGTGTAGTCAGAAGTCCGGTCACCGAGCGGAGAGCCTGCCCTTCACCGATCTCGATTAACGGCGTTGCAGGTCCACAAGGAATGCGACAGTGCAGATCCCTATTATCCAAAGTCAGGGTCAAGGCTCCAAGGGCACATGAGGTGACGTCTTCAGGGACCTCAAGGGCGATCGCGAGGTTTGATACGAGAACCTGCATCGGGGTGAAAATGGAGAGGATGTTATGTAGCGCGATCCTCTTATCCCTGCCGACGAGGATTCGGCAGAAGTCTACGTGTTTCATGGTCCATCCGATGAGAACCACAACCGCGGCGCGGTACAAGTTGAACTCATTCCCTCCGATTTCGACATCGCCTGGGAATGAGTCTTGTCCCTGCATTTGGCGACTTTCGAGCAGGCCGAGCTTTTCATAGTGAGCGTCGATCTCCGGATCTGTCGTGTACCTGATGTAATGGCAACGCCATGGTTCGACTCGTCGCCCCATTCGTTCACGGATGCGAGGGGAACTCGCCTCAAGACTGAGACGCAACGAAGAATCATGCAGTCTGACGAGGTCCGATACCCAAAAAAAGTCAGAGGCCTCGACAGCCTCCACACCCCACTCCTGTCGGGCTGGAGTGAAGACGTAAGTTCTCTGCAAAGCACGGGTGATGTCTGCGAGGTCGTGCTTGGCCAGTTCAACCAATTGCTGGAGACGCTCCAAGTATCCACAGTTGACCAGAAATTGATCTGCGGTTCGCTGGCTCTCTGGAGTCGACACGAACAGCGGTGCGCCTATCCGGCGACAGTCCTCATCCACGAGGAATGAGATCGCGCCATTCCAGCCATAACGGTAGCAGGACGCTCTCGGCTCCCGAAATCCGTCTTCGCCCTTCCATGATTCCTCGAGAAAGTACATGTCGAGTCTCCGTGCAACCTCCAATACTCCTACACGTCCGGTGAAGGGTCGCGAATCCGACATTCGCCTTCTCTCCAAGGAGAGGAATTCATCTAGCTCCCTGCAAAGGGCGTAACGTCCCGCGTCAGTTACGTCATATCCCATAGCTCAGCTCCGCAGGTCTTTGTAACGGTACCTGTCTCATGTTCGCCTACCTATCTAGAGTCATGCATCCGGCAAACAAATTCTCAAGTCGACGTGATCAGACAAGCGGTAGAAATTGTAAACACTTCGAGTACGATTCACATACGACGATTGCAGCCGGTGCATCGAGAGAATCTGCCCAGGCCCTGACATGATTCCTCACTGACCTCATAGCCTATGAGTTCCCCCACGCACCATGGCACTCAATTCTCAAGCCGACCCCGTTCCTCGAACGGGGCGACCTCTCCGCGCTACGCGCGGGACGTTCTAACCAGATTGAGCCCCCAGATAGTAAAACTCCCGTTTCCGGAGTGCTCGAAATATGGCGGGGCCGACCCCGCTTCTTGACGAGGGCGATCTTCCCGCATAACATGCGGGGCGTTCTAAACGAAATCACTACAATCTTTGAAAATCGGTGTTCGAAAATCCGTTAAATATGGCGGGGCCGACGAGACTTGAACTCGCGACCTCCGGCTTGACAGGCCGGCGTTCTAACCAATCTGAACTACGACCCCGCTAAACTCCAATAGTTCTTCCCCGGCAAAAAATGGGCGGTAGCGGATTCGAACCGATGACCTCCTGCTTGTAAGGCAGGCGCTCTTAACCAGCTGAGCTAACCGCCCGTCCCCTTGTGCCCCAACGACTTAGCAAACCCGACACGCGGCGTTTTGCCAAAATCAGGCGGCCACCTGGCCCGGACTCCTTTCACAAAGCAAGGTACGGCGACCAGTGGGCAATGTCAAGCGATTTCAGGGGGCAGGTTGGGCAGATCAAAGGTGGGGTCTGGGGGATCGTCAAGGGCCGTTATCTTGCCGGGTGGGCACCACAACAACCTCGACAACACGTTGCCGTTGACCTCTGGCATTATATGAACGGCTCTGGAGTTCGCCCTCGACGTGGACGTGAGCGCCGACTTGGAGATCCAGGACAGCGTCAATGTGGGGATCGCGCACGACAACAAAATGCCAGCCCTTTGTTTCCTCGTCTCGGATCGTACACATGGTGAAACGCGCCATGCGGCGCTCACCCTCGCCATATTCCTGTGGAGTTTTCCTGATCTCACCTTCAAGGATTGCTTGGTTCATTCGTTATCCTTTGGAGCGGGGGGGGGCGGAGTTGAACCGCCATCTCCGAGCTGGATGCCCGGCGGCGTTTGGAGTAATGTTTCCTCGACGAGCAAGATCGCGTCTTGTACCTACACTCGGAGTATCTGGGAATTAAGACAAATAACCAGACGGAGATGTTGGCAATTAAGCATGCTCTCGAAAGAGCGGTTTCATGTACGCGAGGAGAAATCCATCTACATTCAGACTCCCAAAATGCAATATGTTGGCTGAATGGCGATTACCGGGTCGGGCATCCGAACATTAGGCCGATTCTCGAAGCGATTCTCTCTTCTCTGCGGGAGAATGGCTTCAGGATAGTTTGTTTTCATCACGTCCGACGCGATTATCCACATATAAAGATTTGTGATCGCGAATTAAACGACTGTCTGGACAAGCACACAGGCAAGAGGAAACCTTGGAGAGTGGCCTCCTGAAGAAACCTCTGGCAGATTGAACGAGATCCCGAACCCGGTGGTGTTTTCATTGAGTGACAAGGAGTTAGAGGGCTGGCCGAGGAATCAGACCATCCGGCAGTTCGAGTCCGGTCCGCCTCGGAGCCCGCAGGACAGGCCGAGAGTCCTGTCGCTGGGATACCTACCAGAGGCCGTCTGAAAGTGTCGGAGGGGGTGTCGGGGAGATTGGGTGGCCGGATTGAAGGACGGAAACTGGGCTTGACACTCGTGGCGCGCCCGCATACCATACGCCATGTTATTTACGATGGCCTTTGGAACGGGTGGAAGCATACGATGAGCGCCAGGAAGAAAGCGATGCCGAAGACCGGGGAGATCAACTTGGTAAAAGAGATCAGGGAGTTATGTTCCAAGCTGGACCTGACCCAGGAGCAGTTCGCCGCCAAAGTCGGTGTGACCTTCAGCACCGTGAACAGGTGGGAGAGCGGAAAGAGCACTCCGTCGCCGTTAGCGATGAGACGGATTGAAGAACTTCGGGAGGAATTTCAATGAACAAGAAACTTACTATCGCTATTATAGTCACACTATGCCTATTGATAGCAACAACATTATTCTTGGTATTACGGCCGAGTTCACAGCCCAACGAATATCGCATTGGGGTCGTCCTCTGTCTCACCGGGCGAGGTGCCACCTATGGACATCGGGCACTCAATGGTATGCAGCTCGCTGTGGAGGAACTCAACAACACAAAGCCATTTCGCTCTCATCCTATTAGCTTGATCGTAGACGATTCTCAATCATCTGCTCGGCAGGCACTCTCGGCCTTTCGCAAACTCATAGATATTGACCGTGTTACTGTGGCGGTTGGATTTGTTCTCAGTGATGAGGTGCTCACTTGTGCTCCCGTGGCAAACGAACGCGGAATCGTGCTGTTGAGCACGGCGGCTGGCAGTGACAAAATCAAGGATGCAGGCGATTACATCTTCCGTAACCGAGAGAGTGCGACGCTTCAGGCAGACGCAGTAGCTGAGGCTTGTATCCATCGCTATGGTACTAAGGAGATTGCTATCCTGCACTCGAATGCTGCAAATGGAATCTCCTATCGCGACCGCTTCCGGGACGCTATCCAGCGTCTCGGGGGAAGCGTGATCATTGCCGTTGGATATAATGAAGGTAAGACCGATTACCGTGCCGAAATCGAGCAACTCCGGTCTAAGTCTCCCAAAGCCGTCTATCTCGCAGGACTAGACAATGAACTAGGCCTCATCTTGAAACAGTCCAAAGAAGTTGGCTTCTTTCCACAATTCTTCGCCAGTGCTGGTGCGATCAGCCAGAAACTCCTTGAGATTGCAGGGAGCGGAGCAGAAGGCCTAGTTTGTGGTAGTGCACCCTTCAACGTCGGGTCAAAAGATCCACGCATCCGTCACTTTGTGTCAGCGTTCAAATCCCGTTCTGGGGAAGCGCCTGATTGGATTGCCGCCAACTCATATGACGCTATCTACATAGTTGCTGCGCTATACAAGGAAGGCACCATAAATGCAGAGGATATCAAAGCAGGCCTATACGCTACGCGAGATTTCCCAGGAGTCGGCGGACGAACCACGTTCGATGCTAACGGAGAAGTCAAAAAACCCATCGTCCTTGTTGTCATACGCAATGGCTCCTTTGTGCCACTTCAGGCTGAGAGAGACTGACGATGATTGGGAGCGTTTCAAGTTTTGATGATTATCTGACTTATCTTGCCTCAACAACGGCTTTGCCCGGCGATGCGAGTGAAAATGATTGGCTGGCCTTGGAGACGTCTATTGCTCAAATCTTCTTGCGAATTCTGGAACCTTTCGTAAGTAACGCATACTACAAGCCGTCCCCGCACTGGGGGGATATTTCGTTCTCTTTAGATGAAGTATCTGACGCTGATATTCGTCTCGCTGCCCTCAATTTCCGCGGGCTCTATCAGCGGAATGGTCGAGAAACCCATTTGGTTCCGTGTGGGAACTTTTATCCGAAGGCACCGGACAACGAGGATAAGCGCCATGGAATTCTCCATAATGTCTATATGTATTTGGTTGATAAGGCTAACAGTATCAATCAGCTTTTCCTGGCGAACACCACCTTAGATGGCCTCTTAATCGAGTTTGAGTCAGAAGATGGCGGACAGTCCAAAATTATCAAACATGATACGCATTTATCAGTCAAGATCTCGCGGGAATTTGCGTCTGACCTAGCTCCCTCTGATATTCGAGAAAAATGGACGGAGGCCTTCAGCTTTATACTGACCGCCTCATGGGACGAATTACGCTCACTTCCGGAGGAAATAAAACGGCGTAGATTCCCTCTCTTTTTTGCTAAGCTTCATGATTACTCACGCCTCCACGCCCGTGAGAAACTCAATGCGCTGGTTTTCAAGGACCTGTCTTTGTTTGATAGCTGGCACAAGTTCTGGGCATCCCCCGATTCTTCGCGTAGTCCTGCTGAAATCCTGCTACAGTATGAGGAATGGTTAAGAAGTCTCTGTTGGCTTCAATTCTACTGCCGCGATGACCATGCTGGAAGGTACTTTTACACTGTCAGGTTACCTCCGTTGACGGACAAAACAGGCATCTTGCCCGACAGTTCCTTATCAATAGTCTCCGGGCAGGTCCTGCCGGACTCTTCCCAGCAATTGTTCCTACGTTTGAGAACAGCTCTTGTTAGCAACACAGGTTTCAATACTCTACTTGATACTGCGAGGGTTCGCCTTGATGAATTTATGAAAAACAGATTGGGCTACGAGTCACAACCTGATGATCAGGTCCGCCTTGCCAAGATATTTGAAGACCTCTCGGGGGTCCTTCCTTTAGACTTTGACCGGGCTGTGTTCTTGATGAAGATGGCGCGCAAGCTTGTGGGCCAGAGACACGAAGGCCAAGAGTTACACTTTTGTTTTATTTTTGGATTTAGTCGAGAGAGAATCGATGCCGAATCTATGGGCCTTCTTGAGGAAATAGCTAGCGATCTTGGAACACAATGGGAAGATTTCGAGAGTACCTGTGCAGTAGATTCTCACCCTGAACGTATTGCTGAAGCCATGGCCTTGTGGATAAAAACGAATGACCTACAACTACAGCCATGGGATACTGGATTGTTTTTCGAAGAAATGCCGGCAAAGCGATACGTAATCCCCATCAGCCTTGTTCGGGTTTTGTCCACATTGCCGCAACACCCAACTACAATCGGAACCGAATTTCAACTGCGACACGCTGTGAAACGGATAACGAAAAGGAGCAAGAGCACTCTTTGCCTTCTTGTCGGCAGGAAGGGGATAATAATGTTTCTAGACGGGAAGACGTTCATATTATCTTGCAGAGCTGATGATGGGTGGGAAACATCTGTTTCGCCTGAAGGATTGGGACTAAAGAGTATTGAAGATAAGATTAGTACTTTCCTTATGCAGCAACTCAGAATGGTTTTCTCTGAGAGTGTTGATGACGCAAAGATCAAGACCGCGTGTTCGTTAATAGATAAGCTTTCCGAGGTACTGGTATGTATGGGGCATGGCGCTCTTATTCTGGTTGGTACAAGGGGGGAGGGAGATGATACTATTCCTCCCCTCCCCCCACTTAATCCTGTTTGGCGGTTGAGAACAGCAGTAAGTGATGATGCTGTGGAAAATGATTGTATCACTTATGCCCTGATGGCAGCACTGGATGGTGCTACCGAGCTCATTCTTCCCAGAAAAGACAGCGGTGAAGATATACTCTTCGGTTGTCGAAAAGCCGTTCAACCAAGAACACAAATATGGACTGAGGATCAGCAAGGCCGGTATGCGTTAGCCGAGGGAATCGCAATACATCCATTGAAGCTAATTGGGAAAGGAACGCGTCATCACAGTGCCCTAGCCCTATCTAAGGACTTGGAGGATAGAGCCATCGTCATTACTGTATCTGCAGATGGCCCAATAACGCTTTGGCACAATGGAGACAAACTGGACCCCCCTTCAGATGTAAAACTAAGGTACTCACCATGACAGCCCAAGCGATGTCGCAGGACATTAAGGAAGTCGAGTTATTATCAGTACCATCATGCTATGGGGAAGGCGCTAATGATGGGGCCTATTATCCGATCGGTTTACTTAGTATAGGCACTCACCTGACAAGTGCGATGCCTAATCTTAATGTATCAATTATTGACCTTCACCATGAAGCCGATTTCGAACCAAGTGCTGAAATAGTTGGCCTCTCCGCAAGTAGCACTTTGAATTACCGTAATGTCCTCAGACTCGCAGAGCGTGCAAAAGCCAGGGGTGCCACTGTGGTAGTTGGAGGTGCACATGCAACACAGCTAACCGAACAAGTACTTCGTAACAGGAGAGGTCTTATAGACTTTGTTGTGAGGGGATATGGAGAGAGAGCTTTCGTTTCTCTCTTGATGGCGATGCAAACCGGCTCTGATTTGCAAAATGTCCCAAACTTGAGCTGGCATACCGGTCATGAGGTAATACATACGACATCGACTATGAACCGATGGGAATATGATAACTTTAATGATCCTTTAGATTTCTCTCTTTTACGGTGCGGGCTGAGACCCTATTGGGATGCTTTCAAGCGTCGGATAGATCCCAATGTGGATGCGGCGTTCGTTGTCTTCACTCATTTCGGGTGCGGATACCGGGAGAAGATGCGAGCGCAACGGAATAATAGGAGCAGTCGTCCATCTTCATGGTGTATCTATTGTTCGCTAAATGACCCGCTATTGAGCCGGAGTGGCGAGGCAATCGTTGCAGAGGTTTCTGACTTACTCAGATCAACGAGTATAAACTCTGGGGCGAACATTCTGCTCAAGTGCTACGGTGACAATGTTGGAACACAGCTAGCAATGCTCCGTGACCTTGCATTGGCGATTGAGAAGAACGCCGTTTGGGGAAATTACTGTATAGGCTGGACTTTCTATGCGCAAAGCAGCCGAGTTACGGTTCAACTTGTTAAACTTCTCGCACGTGTAGGAACGAAGCATCTTTTCATCGGATTTGATACCGTCAACAATTCAGTTCAGCGATTGAATGGTCTGGGAACATCGTGTATCACCCATAGACGGGCTGTGCGCCTTTGCATGGATTATGGCATCCGAATCCAGGCCGGCTTTGTGCTTGGCTGCGCTGGAGAGACGCAACGGTCTTTGGGCGAGACCTTAAGGTTTGCAGAGGAGCTGGCGTCGCAGGGCGTTTTAGAACGGATAAATTCAGCAGTTCTATTTATTATCCCGGGGTCGCCAGCTTACTCACTTCTCGCCGAAAGGGAGCCTTGGATAAGAGAACTTGATATCCTCCCAACCGAAGAACTGCAGTGGCAGTGGGTTCGACATTTTTGTCCACACCTTGGCAAGAATCCTTCGGATGGATTGGCGATCTTGCAGCGAGCGGCAAGCCGCTTAGATGATTTGAGCCCGGGCCCCCATGCCAGCATGGGCTACATCAGCAGCCGTCTTGAGGACGATTGTCTCAGAGAAAGCGCTCGATTATGATTACGCAGGTACTCATAAATGGAGTGATTGCTGCTTCGACTTGGGTTCTTGTTGCCTTGGGATTTAGCCTGATTTATTACACCAGTCGATTTTTCCATTTTGCCCACGGTGCAGTTTTTATGGCAGGGGCTTATTTTACGTTGATATTCAACATGTTTTTAGGCATATGGCTTCTTCCATCAATGCTTCTATCCATTGCTTCAAGCGCATTACTCGGTTGTCTGATGTACCTATTCATATACCACCCGCTTGAGCGCAGGAGAGCCTCTCCTTTGATCCTTATGCTTTCATCCCTTGGTATATTCATTGTTGTAGAGAATATTATATCTTTGGTTTTTGGAAACGAAATAAAGATCATTCGCTCTGGACTGGTAGAAGAGGGTTTTCCTCTTTGGGGGGCACGTATTACCTCGGTCCATATTCTGATCGTTTGCGTTAGCGTGTTTCTAGTTGTAGCGACAGGAGTTCTACTGAGAACGACAAAGGTGGGAAAGGCAATGCGGGCAGTTGCCAACAACCGCGAACTCGCTAAGGTTTGTGGAGTTGAAAGCTATCGGGTAATTCTTTGGTCTTTTATTGTAGGCTCTGCGTTGGCAGGGTTAGCCGGGGTACTTATGGCCCTCGATGTTCATATGAGTCCAGCTATGGGGTTGAATGCTATCATGATGGGAGTGGTAGTGACCATTATTGGTGGCATTGGCAGTGTCCCTGGGGTAGCCTTGGCGGCGCTGCTCCTTGGCATGGCACAGCACTTGGGGGTATGGATGATCGGCTCCCAGTGGCAGGATGCCATTGCTTTTGTTATTCTGCTGGTCTTCTTAGTCTTCAAACCAGAGGGCTTCATGGGTAAGAAAATCAGGAAAGCGGTCGTGTGAGAAGGGGAATCAATGGAATATCTGTTGCACATCTTGATACTGATTGGTATTTACGTCATCCTGTCAGTATCGCTCAACCTGATTGCTGGTTACGCTGGCCTGCTTTCCATCGCGCATGCGGCTTTCTATGGTGTGGGTGCATACGTGGCCGCGCTCATGGCCCTCAATTTACACAGCCCTTTCTTAGTCAACGTCGTCTGCGCGGTCATCTTCAGCGGCCTGCTGGGGGCGCTTGTAGGTATACCGTCCCTCCGCATCCGTGACGATTACTTTGTCATTGCGACCTTCGCCTTCCAGGTAATCATATTCAGCGTCCTCAACAACTGGGTCTCTTTAACCGGTGGGCCGATGGGCCTGCCCGGTATCCCGCAACCTACCTTCTTTGGGCTGAAGATATCATCGCACGTTGGCTTCTTACTGACAATTGGCTTTTTCTGCGCCGTGACCCTGCTCATAACGCGCCGTATCGTGCAGTCGCCTTTTGGCCGTGTGCTGAAGGCGATCCGCGAAGACGAGGTGTTTACGCAGGCTGCTGGTAAGAACATCGCCACATACAAGGTGCTCGTGTTCGTGATCGGCGCAGGCATGGCCGCCGTGGCCGGAGTAATGTACGCCTACTACATCAGTTTCATCGATCCAACCAGTTTCACGGTGATGGAATCGATCTTCATCATTTCCATCGTCATCATCGGCGGCGCGGGAAGCCTTTGGGGGCCTGTCGCGGGCGCTGTTGTGTTGGTGTTGCTCCCTGAGATTCTTCGGTTCCTCGGATTGCCTAGCTCGGTGGCCGCAAATGTCCGGCAGATTCTCTATGGCGGGCTACTGGTCGCATTCATGATGTGGCGACCGCGAGGATTTCTAGGAAAGTACGCTTTCCAGAGCGGGGAGGCTTCAGAATGAGCAGTGAATTACTGGAGGTTCAACAACTCGAAAAGAGCTTCGACAGCATCAGGGCTCTTGCAGATTTCTCGTGCTCACTCCGCCAGGGTGAAATACTTGGACTTGTCGGGCCCAATGGTGCCGGCAAAACCACCCTCTTCAACATCATTAGCGGGTTCCTCGCGCCCGACAGTGGAGAAGCTATGTTCCACGGAACGAATTTCATTGGTTTACCTCCCCACAGGATTGCAGTGGCTGGTATCGCCAGGACCTTTCAGAACCTCCGACTCGTTCGGCAATTGAGTGTCCTTGACAACGTTTTACTGTCGTTCAGGAACCAACCGGGCGAAAGGTTAGGAAACGTTTTCTTCCGATGGAAGACCAGCAAGGAGCAAGAGGCGGCCAACCGGAAAGAAGCCATATCTCTTCTGGAGGAAGCTGGGCTTGCCGAGAAGGCGCACGACCCCGCAGAGGACCTTTCCTATGGGCAGCAGAAGCTACTGAGCCTTGTCTATTGCCTTGCAGCCAAAGGCGACCTCCTGCTGCTTGACGAGCCGGTGGCCGGGATAGCCCCCGAGATGATCGAGAAGATACTGGGGATCATTCGCGATCTGCCCAACAAGGGGAAATCAGTGATCCTGATTGAACACAACCTCGACGCAGTGATGCAGGTCTGCGACCGGGTCATATTCATGGATGCGGGAGCCAAGGTTAGTGAGGGTACTCCGGAGGACGTCAGGAACGACCCGAGGGTCATCGAGGCTTACATAGACTGAGGATTAGAATGCTGGAGATCAGGAGACTTGAAACAGGATACGGCAAGAAGCAGGTGCTTTTCGGCTTGTCCTTGGAAGTCCGCGAGGGTGAGATTGTTGCCCTCATCGGACCCAATGGAGCCGGCAAGTCCACTGTGCTGAAAGCTGTCTGCGGCCTGATCCCGGCTTGGAAAGGTGAGATACGCTTCAACGGGAACATGACCGACGGTTGCACTCCAGCCCAGAATGTTGCGCGAGGTATCACCTTTGCCCCCCAGGGCAGCCGTGTTTTCGCCGATCTCACCGTCATGGAGAACCTGGAAATTGGCGGATTTCAGCTTCCTCGAAACGAATTGAAGAGCCGGATCGTACAGATGTTCCAAATGTTCCCAGTATTGAAAGAGCGGATGCGGCAGGATGCAGGAAAACTGTCCGGCGGAGAACAACAGATGCTGGCCTTGGCCAGGGCGCTTGTCCCAAAACCGAAGCTCCTAATGCTTGATGAACCGTCCCTTGGCTTATCGCCCAATCTTGTGAGAGACGTGTTCGAGAAGATCGTCGAGATAAACTGCGAGGTCAGCATTAGCATCCTGATCGTTGAGCAGAAGGTCCGCGAGGTTCTTGACATCTGCAAGAGGGTCTATTCAATCAAGCTGGGCAAAGTGGCCTTTGAGGGCTCACCCAGGGGACTCAAGGAAGATAAAGCCAAGCTTAAGCAGCTTTTTCTGTGAACCCGCTGCCCTATTCCGTCTCCCTTTTTTTGATTCCGTCGAGAACCGCCCGCGAGCAAGCCGTAGCCGACGGGTATTCGTCAGTCTCAATCGGAGGTCCGCGTGTCATGGATCGGGCAAAACCGTCCGCTTAGGGTCACTTTCAAACCGGCCATTTTGAGTTAGGAGGGATTCGCCATATACATCCACGGAGGAGGTAAGCGATGGCGAATTATCTCACAGTGGCTGTTGTACATGCCATTATAGGCTTATTAGAACAGGGTTTAGGCATAATGGCGCACCACCGGGGAATTGATTGTCTCGCCATTGACAGAATTTGTCACAGGTCCCGAGACATTGGTCTGTGTCTCGGGTGAGACACATGATCACTGTTCGTTATGGACTATAGGGATTCCGACCAGAAGTACTCGACTCTCTGCAGGGTATGAACTCATGGGAGCACGCCCGGCAACAGCCGGTTCCCTGGAGTCAGGCGGAAAATGCTGAATTTCATGGTTCACTGATTCTGGAAAGATGGAGAAGAAAATTGCCTTGTATCTCAACCTTACTGAGCCTTCTCGGCTCGAATCTGGTTGTAGACTTGTTTTAAGAGGTGTCGGCCGACGATGTTCTGGAAGTCTTTCTCGTTCATGAACTTCGCTGCGATCTCTTCGTTTTGATCCATCCTGTCGATGAAAAGACCTTCGAGCGCCTTCCGGAAAACATAGCCGAAGTTCTCCATCGTGTTGGCCAGCGCAGCTTGTTGCAGGTTGGTATCGGCCATCGCATCTTCTCGGATTGAGTCGAGAAAAAGCTGGTCGGCGGGCTTGAATTCCGTGCCGAAGCGCTCGTTGAGGATGTCGATCAGCCGCGAAAGCTCGATCTGCATATCGTGGGCGATACCAGTCCCTAGGGACGTCGGACCCGAGACCGTTTCGGCCTTGCCCACCTCCAGATTGATCGACCCTTCACTGATCTTCTGGAGCCGGTAGTACTTGAGCGCAACATCGTCGTCGAAGTTATAGACCGGTCCAAGATCGCCTCTCGGCAGTTTGGCCAGCAGGAATCGGATGTAGGAGTATAGCTTCTCAAGGTCGGAATCCTGAAAGGGAATCACCTGCGAAAGGAACGAATACAAGTTCCGGTATGCGACGAGCGTCTTACGGAACTCCTCCCGAACCTCCTCATCAAGCTCATTGTAGCGGCCCACGGCCGGATCGATACAGGCGTTCATCCGCGCATGGTCGGCATGAGTTTGTTGACGACTCGGTCTGTAAAAGACTCTGCAGAACTCCTCAACCTCGGCTTTGAAATAGACCTGATAGGCATCGAGCTTGGCCTGGAGTTCGTATAGCTGGCGCGCGTCCGCTCGCTCGCCCACGAGCGTCTGTTCATAGTAGGGTTGGAATGCGGTCAGGATTTCATCCGGTTCGTTCACGAAATCCAGGATGAACGTGTCTTCCTTGCCGGGATGATGGGTGCGATTCAGCCGCGAGAGCGTCTGCACCGCCTGGATGCCCGCCAATCGCTTGTCAACGTACATGGTATGCAAAAGCGGCTGGTCGAAGCCGGTCTGATACTTCTCGGCCACGAGGAGCACCTGGTATTCGTCCATACCGAAGCGCTGGGGTAACTCCCTCTCCCGAATGCCCTTGTTCATTCCGATTTCGGTGTACTTGACATTCGGTGCATCCGGATCGATCACCGTCCCGGAGAAGGCCACGAGCGTCTTGATGCCCTTGTAGCCCTTCTCGAGGATGTACTTATCGAAAGCCTGCTTGTAGCGGACGGCATGGAGGCGACTGGAGGTTACCACCATGGCCTTGGCCTTGCCGCCGATCTTGTGCATTGTGAAATGGCGGAAGTGTTCGAGCATGACCTCGGTCTTCTGTGCGATGTTGTGTGGATGCAGGCTCATGAACCGTGCCAGCGCCCGGGCGGCCTTGCGCTTGTCTACTTTGGGATCGTCCTCGATGGACTTGATCAACCGGTAGTAAGTCTTGTACGACGTGTAGTTTTTGAGCACGTCGAGGATGAATCCTTCCTCGATCGCCTGCCGCATGCTGTAGAGATGAAAAGCCTGTGGCTTGCCGTCCGGCCCGGCCCGACCGAAGACTTCCATTGTCTTGTATTTGGGTGTGGCCGTGAACGCGAAAAAGCTGATATTTGGCTGCTTGCCCCGCTTGGCCATGGTGCGAAGGATTTCCTCTTGGTAATCCGGCAGGCTTTCTTCAACGGCGCGCTTCGCCGCCTCTTCTCGGATAGCGGCGGCCGCCAAAATACCCTTCAATTCCGTGGCTGTCTCACCGCCCTGAGAGCTATGAGCTTCATCAATAATGACTGCATATCTGCGTAAAGGTAGATCCCCGATTTTCTCGGTCAGGAATGGGAATGTCTGCAAAGTGACAATTATTATTGGTGTGGTACTCTCAAGTGCGTGTGCGAGTTGAGATGATTTGCTACTCTGATCGATCTTCTCTACTACACCCTGTTTGTGCTCGAACTGGTAAATTGTGTTCTGAAGCTGCTGGTCGAGCACCACGCGATCGGTCACCACGATTACCGAATCATAGACCCTTTCGTCCTTATCGTCGTAGAGGCTCGCCAAGCGATGCGCGAGCCAGGCAATGGAATTACTCTTCCCGCTTCCGGTCGAGTGCTGAACGAGGAAGTTAGTTCCTACGCCTTTCTCGCGCGCGTCGGCGACAAGCTGCCGCACACAACCAAGTTGGTGGTAGCGCGGGAAGATCATTTTCTCTCTAGTGACCTTCTTGCCGCCGAGTTTTTTCTGTTCGACCTGGAGGTGGATGAAGCGTGCCAGGATATCGAGGAAGCTGTGCCGTTCGAGCACTTCTTCCCACAAGTAGGCGGTTTTATAGCCGCCGGCGTTCTCGGGGTTACCCGCGCCCGTCCCGCAACCCTTGTTGAAGGGCAGGAAGCGCGTATTTCGGCCGGCCAGGCGTGTCGTCATGTACACCTCGTCCGTATCCACGGCGAAATGGACCAGTGCTCGTTTTTTGAAGCGGAACATCAGGTCCACCGGATCGCGGTCGTTTTTGTATTGGGTGACGGCATGCCGCCAGGTCTGACCGGTCATCGGGTTTTTGAGTTCGGCAGTAGCAACTGGGATACCGTTAAAACTCAAGGTTACGTCGAGCGTATTGTTGTGCCTGTTCGAGTACCGGAGTTGGCGCGTGATCGTGAGGCGGTTGGCGGCGTAAAGCCGTTGTGTATCTGGATTAAGGCCGCTCGCCGGGGCGAAATAGGCTGCGCGAAAGAGCTTGCCAAAGCATTTGAAGCCGTGGCGCAAGACAGACAAACATCCTTCATGCTCGGAATTTAACGCCCGACAGAGATCGTCGAGGAGGGTCTCCTCCGCATTGTCCTTTTGGAGGTCTTCAAGGTATTGCCACTCTTGGGGTTGAGTTTCTTTGATGAAGCGCAGCAGTACCATGGGGTCAAGGCACCGCTCCAAGTCGAAAGCCTCGCGGTCGCCTTTCTCATAACCTCCTGTCGTGGCCAGGTGATATTCGATGGCGGACTCGAAGGCCTTTTCATCGGTTTGCGCTGTCATGGCTCACAACTCATGACGCGAGATCAGTCCTGCCTTCTAAAATATGTCATACCTGTCGGCTCATCGCCGGTACTATCCTGACGTACGAAGTACCACTCCTCAGGATGAAGCCAGACCGCCTCCCAGACCAGCAGTCCGAAGAACAATCTGGCTTGATCGAAGTCTTCTCCTACCGCAAGCCAGATGGGAAAGTAGGGTGTACCAGTCCAATCCGATCCGGGAAGGTAAGAGGATTTAAACACACCGTCACGATCCATGACCTCATGGACCGCCTGTACAATTCCTTCCCAATCAGCGTCATTTAGGCTCGCGCGCCAACGATTGTAGTCTGCCTGGTGAATGATGCGTGACTGTCTCTTGCCTTTGATATCAAACAACACTATTATCCTCCTCCCATACATCAATCTTATCCGTCACCACGGTCGATATGAGCGGCATGCGCCAACGGATATTGTTCAATGGCGGTTTCAAAGGTTGTTCGCTTATTCGTGTCATCTGGTCGGTTCCAAGATGAACCGTGCTCGTTCATGTCGGAGCATCTCATAGGGTGTCATGAATTTAATACCTAGGCCGATGCAAACATTGGGAATCTTGATTTTTTTGGTTGAAGGTGATGCAATTTCATGAGTCACGACCGTATGTTTATGGGCCAAGGCCTGAGCCACCAAATAATAGTCGGCGACTTGCAGAAATGTACTCACAGCGGCAGGTTCGTAGCGTTGACTTGTTGACCAAGTGCTGACTGAACCTAGAGCGGGCAGTATTGCAGAATCTGGCTTCAGAAAGAAATTCGACCCGCGCTGTGCGACCCAGGTCGCGAGATCATCGCCACCGCCTTCTATCTCATCGCCAACCTTCTCAATACTGAAAACCCGCTGAGCCATATTGTTCGCAATAAGCCATTCCCAGAAGGCCGGACAAAAATCGAAGCCATAGTGGAGATTCTTCGCCTGTATGAACACATTTGCGTCAAGCAAGTAGGCCATCAGAGCACCCCCAGGCTGTGTCCGAGTTCCTGGAAGGTTGCGAGCTTCGAGAAGCCGAGCAAATGGTATGCGTCCCGATGTAGTGTTTGGCCCTCGAGTGTGCTAATGACAAGTGCGCGGGCAAATCGCCTGCTGACCCGGGCTGCTTGAGTCAAATAGAAGTTGCCACCGCTTCCCCGGGAAATCGCTCTCAGTCGGTCAAGTTCCTCCTCATAGGCATTCCAGAGCGCTTCACGGGTAAGACCGCCTGCGTCATGGATTCGACGCAAAATGACCAGCGTGCTCACCTTGAACCGCCGGGCTAGGCGGTTCATCTCGAAGCTCAACTCGGCATCCTGCTGGTACTCATCTTTTATAACCGAGAGTGGTACCAGGAGTTCTGCCGCGACCTGGTTGCACCAAACTTCGACATGGTGCGATGGCGAAGAGATCGGGCCAATATCAGAGAGCGCCGATTCACCCAGCCAAAGATGGGCCAGTTCATGCGCAAGCGTGAACATTTGAGCGGATTTCGTGTCAGCACCATTGATGAACACGAGCGGTGCAAACTCATCTGCAAGTGCAAACCCTCTGAATTCCTCCGGGTCGAGTTTGCGTCGATTGTTGCTCCCTACGACTCCGCTTACCATCACCATCACGCCGAAGTCGTCCGCCTGCTCAACGAAGCGGCGCAAAGCATCGGTCCACGTGGGTAGTCGTCGCCTCTCTTCAATGTCAAACTTGAGAGAATGCCGAATGGTTGCTGCTGCTGTGATGATGTCACTTGTCGAATCAGCGGAGCCGACGAACGAAAGCGGCTCTTCTCCTACGGATCGAGCGAAATCGCAATACCACTCCTGACGCTGTTGGCAGATGTAAATCGTGTCGAGCAGATCCGGGCTGGGGCGGCCAAGATATTTGTTGCCGATTGTACGGAAGTCAGGAATAGGTACGGTCTCGACTGGCGGTTCCGGGAGAAACAGGTAACCGACAGGCAAACGAGTCGCCTTGGCAAAGCTTTCGAGTTGTTTGAGAGTCGGATTAACCTCACCTCGCTCCCAGAGTTCGAGTCTAGGGAACTTCCGAGCCAGGCTACTCGTTGTTTGCCTGGAACGTTCGCATGCCCAGCGCAGCAATTCGGGTTTGACATTGACACGTATCATACCACCACCTCCCGCACATCAATCTTGCCCGTGACCGCTGCCGAGATGAGGGCTGTGCGGTACTCGCGGAGCATGGCGATGCTATCGTGAATGTTGGCAGTCATGGTGTCGGCCTTCTGTGACGCACGGTCAAGGTACTCGACAATAAGGTTTTGCTCTTCCAATGTGGGGAGAGCACAGGGGAGATACCCGACCTCTTGCTGATCCATGATCGGTAAGGTAGTGCTGGGTGCAACCCCACGCAAAACATGTTCAAGGCGCTTCAACTGGTAGGACAAGAATTTCCCTGACGCTTTCTTTGCGTTCGGTGTTATCGCAGTGATCTGTTGGTTTGAGGACGCGGGGCTTGCCAAGTATCCGACTTTGCCAATCGTTGCTCCGATACAGACAACCATGATGGAATCAGCGGCAAACAGGCGTGCGGCGCCCTCGCGGATGGCAGCCTCATTCAGAAGTTTGACTGGTTCGGAAAGAACAAGATTCGTGCTAAAACTCCCAGGGCCATACCATGGCACCGTGCCATCCTCGTAATAGCGTTCCTCCGAAGTCGGCGGCGTGCACCCGGTCTGGATGCGCGTGGAAACGCGTTTGACAGGACACGCTTCCCAATGCGCTGGTATCTCGCCCAGCCACTCGATGCCAGAGTCCTTCATTTGCACATCGGGATCAAGGCCCTTGGTAACGGCGTGGTTGATGAGGGCGGCGCGCCTTTCCTGCAACAGTTCGATCTGCCGTTGTTTCTTTTCGATCAGCGCGTCAATCCGTGCCGTCTCGCGGTCGAGGAAGGCGGCGATAACGTACTGCACTTCGAGGAGTGGTATCGGATGCCTGAAATTCCTGATGAAATCACCTGGAACACGCTTCTGCCCACCCGCTCCGTACATGTAAGACATCCCTATTAGCCGGAAGGGGTTGCTGATTGTTAGATAGAAAAGAAAGCGGCGGTCCATATCATCTACCGGACGCATGACGTGCAACTCCGTTGTTCCAAACCCAATACCATTTTCCAGGTTCTCGGCAATCGATCCTTTGCCATTCTCAAAGCACGGCGTGATCTTGGCAACGACAACATCACCCTCCTTGAAATACGTGTAGCCGTTGGCAACATCACCGAGAGGCTTCGTCAGGTCGAGCTTGAGGCCCCCGTATTCACCGACGGCCTCCATTGGAACAAAGGATACATCGGTATCCCCAGTAACCCCGTTAATCTCTAACTTCGACGGGTTGATCTTCGCGTGGAAGCGCAGTCTCTCCACGGGCCAGCCGCTCGGGACTTCGCTCAGCCACTCGACACATGAGGACTTGTATTTCGGATATACCCGCCACTTCATTCCGTCACCTCCGCTAGCGTGTCGGCAATTTCCTTCTCGATCTGTTTAAGATCCGCTTCTATTTCTTCAAGCGGACGCGGCGGAGTATACTTGTAGAAGTAGCGATTGAAGTTGATCTCGTAACCGATCTTGGTTTTGGATTCATCAATCCAGGCGTCGGGCACATGAGGTAAGACTTCACGCGCCATATACTCTTCAACATCTTTCCTGAGCGGCACGTTTTCGTAATCGCGTAGCTCCGGATCGGGCTCCGGGTTGCCCTTGGCGTCGGTACAGACGTCCGCCGTCTCGTCCCGCTCCGCCAGGGCCATAAGAATCACCTTAAAAAGCGGCACCGGGATCTTGACGCCGGCATTCTTAAACGCGGATTCGATTTTGGTTTTGAACGTTTTGCGATTCTTGACCACGCCGCCTGAAAGCGTCGCCAGCGCCGCCAGGATGGATTCTTGCACTTTTTTACCCGCGGCGATTTCCGCCTCGGCCGCCTTTGTGTTTTTTCGCTTTTTGCTAGTCGCCAGATTGGCAAACGATCTGACCTCTTTTAGGCGGGCTAGGTGATCTTCAGTCACGGCGAAATTGAGCCGTAACGGACGTTCAACGGTAATCCGTTGGTAGCCAAAATCCGTATTGTCGAAGACGCGCACAAACTCACCCTCTTTGAAGTTGCCGTAAAGACGCGTGATCTCGTCCCGTTGTTCTTGGCAAACCTCGTGGCGCTTGTTGCCGAGGCTTTTGCGCATCTTCTTGAAAAAGCTCGTCGCATCTACCAGTTTAATCTTGCCTCGGCGGTGCCTTTTCTTACGGTTGGTGACTATCCAAAGGTAGGTGTAAATGCCGGTGTTGTAGAATAACTGGTCGGGCAGGGCAATAATGGCCTCCAACCAATCGTTTTCGATGATCCAGCGGCGGATATCGCTTTCACCGGAACCGGCCCCGCCGGTGAAGAGGGGAGAGCCGTTGAAAACGATGGCTAGGCGCGTGCCGCCTTCCTCGGGGTCCTTCATCTTGCTGATCATGTGCTGGAGAAATAGGAGCGAACCGTCGTTGATACGCGGCAGCCCCGCCCCGAACCGACCGCCAAAACCCTGTTCATCATGTTCTCTTTTTATAAAATCCGCTTCGGGTTTCCACTCCACGCCGAAGGGTGGATTGGCCAGCATATAATCGAAGGTCTTGCGGGGAAAGTTGTCATCGGTGAAACTGTCGCCGAACTTCATATGGTCGATGTTCTGGCTTTTAATCATCATATCCGAGCCACAGATGGCGTAGGCCTGATCATTGTAGTCCTGGCCGAAGACTTCCAATCGGGCATCGGGGTTAAGTTCACGCACATATTCCTCGGCGACCGAAAGCATCCCACCTGTCCCGCAGGCGGGATCAAAAAGCGTCTTCACGATACCTCTGGTGGTCAGCATGTCGCTGTCGGATAGAAAAATGAGGTTCACCATCAGGCGGATTACCTCGCGGGGAGTGAAGTGATCGCCCGCTTCCTCATTGCTGGCCTCGCTGAACCGCCGGATCAGTTCCTCGAAGATGTAACCCATCTCGATATTTGGCACGACGTCGGGATGCAGGTCGATCTCACAGAACTTGGCGACCACCAGATACAGACGGTTGGCTTTGTCGAGTTTCGCGATATGTTCTTCGAAGCCGAAGTGATCGATAATCTCGCGCGCGACGCTGGAGAATCCCTTGATGAGGTTGGTGAGGTTGGCGGCGATATTGTTGGGATCGCCCTTGAGCTTCTCGAACGTGAAGCGGCTCGTGTTGTGGAAATCCTGCCCGGCCACTTTGTTCAGGATCGGTTCCAGATTCTTGACCTTGCCGCCTTTCAGGCTTTTGCGCTTGGCTAACACTTTATCCTTGGTGGGCTCCAAGACGCAGTCCAGACGACGCAGGACGGTCAAGGGCAGCATGATATCCTTGTACTGGTTGGGCCGGTAAGGCCCGCGTAGGAGATCCGCCACCGACCAGATAAAGCTAACTTTTTCTCCGAAGTTGTTCACGTTGTTCCCTTTAAATTCCAGACATCTTCCATCGTTTCGATGTCACCAAAGAAATTGGGCAACCTACCCCAAGAAACGAAGGATTTCCATTCGTCGCAAGATGCTATTCTCATAGGCCATCAACGAGCCTGTTATTTCCTATTACCGCAATCACACCGCCCCACTTCGCGTAATCCACGTGACGCGGGAGGGTATGATGAAATTGAAAAGGGCGATAGCGAGATTTGACCGCCAGTTGGCAGCTAATGGACGGAGTGCACACACCCGGATGGCCTATCAGCGGGATTTGCGAAATCTGGCGCAATGGCTTGGAGATCAATGCGTTAGCAGGGTGAGGCCAGATGATTTGGCCCGGTTTCTGACCTCGGATCGAGTCCTCTTGCGGCCCGACAGCCAACCCCGAAAGCCGATCAGCGTAAACCGCACGAAGTCGGCCTTGCGGTCGTTTTTCGCCTTTTGCGTGGAATCCGGGTGGGTAAGAGAGTATCCGGCGCGTCTGATTCGGTCGTCGCCGGCGGCGGCAAAGGAACCAGCTACCCTGGACGAAGCCGAGATTCGAAAGCTGAGGGCAGTTTTGGACGCCCAGGACGGACCGTTGGCCCTTCGCGACCGGCTCGTCTTTGAGCTACTCCTTGGCACCGGCATCCGGCTGGGGTCGCTGGTAGCCCTGA
>Ga0209991_10000307_pt1 | contig 21788 bp, 23 predicted proteins | sample ChitaG_FD_183167 | JGI IMG/M metagenome (GOLD analysis project Ga0209991, IMG submission 183167) | Deep subsurface microbial communities from South Pacific Ocean to uncover new lineages of life (NeLLi) - Chile_00310 metaG (SPAdes)... | ecosystem: Environmental > Aquatic > Marine > Oceanic >... | reverse complement strand
AGTATCTCAACAGATTTGATCAGAGCAGAAACATAAATATAACCCATATCACAAATGAAGAATGGGAAAAGGGAAACGGCTTATCTGTTCTTAAGGCAAAAAAATTATTAAATGAGAATTTCATTCTATTGATGGGGGATCATATCTTTGAGGAATCGATACTGGAAAAACTAAAGAATGAAAAAATAGCCGATGACGAGGTTATGCTGGCTGTAGATTATGACACTAGAAACAATGAGCTTGTCGATGTTAATAATGTTAGCAAAGTTGTTGTCGAGGATAGTAGGATTCTGAATATAGGGAAGAATATTAGGGAACATAACGCTTATGATACAGGGATTTTTCTTTGCTCTCCGGCAATATTCAGCGCCATCGAAGAAAGTCTATCTAATGGCAATGATTCTCTTTCAAGGATAATAGGAGTGATGGCTGAAAAAGAGAAGGTTAAAGCCATCGATATCAAAGACGCTTATTGGATTCATGTGAATACAGCAGGTGATTGCAGAAAAGCCACAAAGCTATTGTATAGTAAGTCAATAAAACCTGGTGGTCCAATTACGCGATACATAAATGCGACATTTGCTACCAGGATCTTCACACCACTCCTTCTTAAAATATATAAGGGATTTACTGCTAATCAGGTCTCTATACTGAGTTTTTTTGTAGCCCTTATAAGCAGTTTATTCTTTATTCTTGGCCATGCGATTATAGGAGGATTATTGATACTACTATCAAGTGTACTGGATTATTCTGATGGCCAAATAGCGCGACTCAAGCTTATGGCGTCCCGTTTTGGACATTTCGTTGACATAACCCTTGATCGCTATGCCGATGGTTTCATACTTTTAGGGGTGTTTTATTACTCCCTATCTGTAATAGGCGGTAAAGAAATACTTGGAATTTATTGGAGTCCTTTAATTATTAGTATCATCTCTATATTGGCTATCGTAGGAAACTTGATGGTCAGTTACACTTCAGCAACGTCAGTAGTTAATTTTGGCTATGTGTATAAAAGGACAGGGATTGCTGCTGGAAGGGGGAGAGACATCAGGCTATTTTTGCTTTTCATCGGGGGAATAATGAGCTATTTTCATCCGATTTATGTATTCCTTGCCTTGTTTGTTATAGCCCTGCAAACCAATACAATTGTAATATCCCGAGTTATTCTGTCATGGCGATATTTTACCAGAGAAGCTACTTTCAGGATGATAGGCAGGATTAAAGCAATTATTTTTGATTTTGATGGAACAGTAGCAGATACAATGCCTTTCTTAACGGAGTTGGCTGTAAAACTTATAACTGCAAACTATGCTATTTCTAAAGAAGAGGCTGAAAGAAGATATTTAGATACTACTGGAATAGATTTTGCGAGCCAGCTAGAATCCATTTTTCCCAATCACCCTGATAACCAAAAAATGGCTTCTATCTTTGAGGAAAGGAAGTTAGAAGGTATTTTTGACCATCCTGTCTTCCCTGATGCCATTCCCACTCTGAAGTATTTTAGAAGTAAGAACATTAAGACATTTATTTGCAGTAGTACAAAACAAGAGATTATTACAAAATATAACCGGTTAAACAAAATTGATGTCTTGTTAGATAACCTTTTTGGTTATGAACAAAATTTCAAAAAAGGCGAGCAGATTGATTTGATCCTTCAACATTACAAATTGCAACCCGATAAAGTGATTTTTGTAGCGGATTCTTTAAAGGATTGTGAATTTGCGAGAGATAAAAGAATAAATTTTATTGGGATCTCTAAAATTTTTGAAAAGAAAGAGTTTCAGAAAAAGGGAGCATTAAGCGTTAGTTGCCTGGGTGATCTTACAAAGTTTTTTGATACATCTGAGAAATATTCTAAATATATTGAACATGTAAGATGAAGCTATGAGAAAAGAATGTCTTGCCAGGATGAAACATATTGCCTTTATGGGCGGGAAAATCGCTCTTGAGCTAATTTCGAGTAGTAACTTTTCTTTGAAACCAGACAAATCTGTTCTAACAAAAGCGGATATGGAGATATCAAAACTTTCCCGTAGTGTCATAGATGATCTACTTAAAACATCGGATCATATACTAATTGATGAGGAAGCTATTGAAAGTACCGAAAATTTTGACCAATCTCATTTTGAAGACACACCTTATATTTGGGCAATAGACCCAATCGACGGATCAAGAGCATTCTCGAATCGCATGCCTAATTTTGGCATATCAATAGGCTTACTCAAGGAATTGAAACCTTGGCTCGGGGTGGTCTATTTTCCGATGTTTGGAGAGTTGTTTTATTCTGATGGTAAACAGTCATTTTTTGTGCAAAACGCCTTTACAGAACGTGAGGAAACTAAACTCATTTCTCCAGTTGACCACCAGATTTCAAGCCAATCCATATTTATCTGCAATGATTCTTTCTTTGAAAAGTTCGATTGGAATTCTTCTGACTGCCAATTAATGAATCCTCTTTGTGCAGTTCTAAGTTTATGCTGGCCGACTATTGGCCGTGGATGTGGTGCCTTTTTCGGCGCACATATTTGGGATTTTGCAGGTTCTTGGCCAATTTTTTTGTCCGCAGGATTAAATCTTCGCTCTTTTCAGACTGGTAATGAAATAACACAATTAGATACTGTATTATTTGCCAGAGAAAGTAATGATCTGTGGAAATTAAGAGAATATTATATCCTTTCCTCAGAGAAAAACTTCTCATTGCTCAGGGAAAAAATAATACCAAAGAATAACACCAAATCATTTAGAGAACCTGACATATGATTTGCTGTTTAAGGGATCAAGGATCCTAAATCATCACCCAAGGAACTGCATGGATATCCTTTCCAAGTGTCAGTAATTCAGGACCGTTATAAATGATCAGCCCGGCTCCCCAGTTCCGTCCTCTCCCTTCAGGGCGAGAAAGCACCTTATTTATCAGGAGATATTTTGTAAATGGAAATATAGGAATTTTGGGGTAGACGTTTGCCATTTGGCATGATATATTGCCAAAAAATGGAGGTTTGCTATGGAAACGACATTAGACAAGTTCGGACGGATTGTTATACCGAAGCGTGTGCGTGATGATTTAGGCCTAAAACCCGGAGCAGTGGAAGCGTGTGCGTGATGATTTAGGCCTAAAACCCGGAGCAGTGTTAAAGATCGAACAGAATGACCAAAGAATTCTTATGGAGCCAGTAAATGGGGAGCCGCACGTGGTTGTCAAAAGTGGGGTATTAGTATTTTCAGGCACTGAAACGGGGAATCTTGTGGGGGCAATCCATGCTCATCGTCAAAAACGCTTGAGTGAAGTAGTTTCCGGTATTAGAAAATGAAAACGTTATTTGATACTTCTGTTCTTATAGCTGGTATTGTTGAGCCTCACCCAATGCACTTTCGCGCTTTGCCTTGGCTCCAAAGTGCAAAGGCAGGGAAAATTGATTTCCTAGTGGCCAGTCACACATTGGCAGAACTTTATGCCGTGTTAACCACGCTTCCTCTGAAACCAAGGATCTCACCCCTAATAGCATGGCGTCTTGTTCATGATAATGTCGAGACCTCGGCCAGGATCGTTTCTCTTTCTCCTTCGGATTACAAAAGCACAGTAAAGCATATGTCTGAATTAGGACTAACCGGAGGCATTATTTATGATGCTCTTATTGTGAAAGCAGCTCAGAAATCAGGTGTTGAGCGTCTCCTAACTTTCAATGCGGATGACTTCATACGTCTATGGCCCGGAGGAGAAAGCTTTATTTATATCCCATAAACGCATAATGAGTGAAAATGAGAAAAGAGACTTTTTATGCCTTACTCAAATATTGACCCAAATATCAAGTTTTAATTGTTGACAAAATAATAGCTTCGAAGTATAAAATCATGCCAAATCATGAATACATTATTAGATACACAGGGAAAGGAGGAATTGGCCTTGGCACGAGGCCACCGATATAAACCCGCATCTTGACCCACCTTTTGAGGCGCTAACTCCGCTATGCGGGGAAGTACTGGCACCTTATCGATATATTGTTTTTATTGGCTCTTACCTAACTAACTGTATTATTTATTATTTCTTACTTTATCCTGCCTACTGTGGGACTAACAGTAAAAAGATCTCCTTTGCTGAGGTTATAGGAGTGCAAATCCCGCCAAGGGCGGAACTATTAAAAATGAAAGGAGCTTATCAATTATGGAAAGTCCTTTTGGTAAGCACATCTTGGCAGAATATTTTGAATGTGAATGCACCTATCTTGATAATGAACTCGCAATAAGGAATCTGATGCTTGAGGCAGCCTCAAGAAGTGGGGCGACGATTGTTGGCAATATTTTTCACCATTTCAGCCCCCAAGGTATTACCGGTGTGGTGGTAATAGCCGAGTCACATCTTGCCATTCATACATGGCCGGAGTTTAGATATGCATCAGTAGACCTTTTCACATGTGGTACCCGGGTGGACCCATGGATTGGCTTTGAATATCTAAAAGAGAAGCTGCAATCCAGGAAATGGGTGAGCAAAGAAATCATCAGAGGGACAATGGAAGAGGAGCTCGCTTCTCATCCAAAGGCGGTATCAGGATAGCACGTGTTCCCTTATATTTTTAGATACGAGATATCTCCTCATATCTCTGTTCATTTAGAGTGCAAGGGGATCTTGCATTCAAGCCGGTCAAGCTTTCAGAAGATAGAAGTGGTTGAATCTCTTGATTTTGGAAGAATGCTTGTTCTTGATGGTGTCATCAATCTTACAGAAAGGGATGAGTTTGTTTACCATGAGATGCTTGCCCATGTTCCTCTATTCTCTCATCCAGACCCATTAAAGATACTCATAGTAGGGGGTGGAGATGGAGGCACTGTTAGGGAAGTACTCAAGCATGAGGGGATCAGTAGGATTCAGCAAGTGGAGATTGATAGGGAGATAATTGCTATTTCGAAAAAGTATTTTCCCTCTTTATCTTCTTCCCTTGACCATCCCAAGGTAAATCTTCTTTTAATGGATGCCGTTCAGTATGTAAGAGATATTAAGGAGAAGTTCGATATCATCCTTATTGATTCAACAGATCCGGTTATTGATCAAAGCGAGGGATTGTTTACTGTGCCCTTTTATAGAGATTGCCTTAACGCCCTGACAGAACAGGGGATATTAGCATCCCAGGTTGGGGATATATCTTTCGACACAGGAGTTGTTTTAGATGTTTTCAGTAAACTTAAAGAGGTTTTCCCCATTGTCAGGATATTTCGTGCCCCAATCCCTTCCTATACATTGGTTCCTTACAGCTTTGCATTCTGCTCAAAGACTATACGCCCTGAGATGGGATTAGGGCCTTCACGTTTTCCCAAGAGCTTTCAAACCAGATATTATAATGATCAGATTCATAAAGCAGCTTTTGCCCTCCCTGAGCATCTGAGGAAAGAATTTGAAAATTAGCCGTTAAAGAGCTATTTTTCCAAACACCTTGATTGTTAAACTACCTTAAAGAACTTGGCGGCTTCGCCCAAATTGGAGCGATGGAGCACTGGAGTGATGGCCCGCCCTGGCGCGACTTTCAGGGGATAAGCTCCCATCGCTGTAGTGCTATGGAGGCATCGCCTGCTGAACTCCACCGTGCAAATCAGGCCTGCCCGCCATCCGGTAGGCGGGTCTGGGCCAGGGGTTCAATCCAATGGCTATTGAATAATGACTATTGAAAATTGTGAGTTTCCAAAACCAATATTCAATTGGCAATTATCAATATTCAATCTTTTACTACTCACTACTCCAGTACTTTTACCCCGTTAAATATGAGCTTTTAAACGCCAATATTTTAAGATAATCTTAGGAACATAATGATGGCATACCTCAATAAAAAAACCTATTTAACAAGGCACTCCATTATTCCATGTGAATAGCATGAACCGATTGCTAATCTATCATTTCAATAAGTTGCAAGAATTTCGAAAGGTTTACTCATGAAGATCATATTTCATCATGATTTTCACCAGGTTTATACATCAGATCCAGCAGCCGCCCCAGGGAGAATGCAAAGCATCTCTAATGTAATTTCCGGGAATTATGAATTTTTAGAACCCACACCTGCCAAGGAGGAGGATATTGCTGCTATTCACACATTGTCCCATATAGACTATGTTAAAAGGATTGGTCTCTATGATATTTCATCACTGGCAGCTGGTGGAGCAATTCAGGCGGCCTTTATAGGATTGAAAGAGCCTTGTTTTGCCATGATCAGGCCGCCAGGTCATCATGCCTCAGCAGATAGGTCATGGGGATTTTGTTATTTAAATAATATGGCTATTGCCCTGGAAAAACTAAAGAGAGAAAAGGCTATCAATAGAGCATTTGTTTTGGATATAGATCTCCATTTTGGTGATGGTACTGTAAATATATTTAAGAAAAAGGATTATGTGTCTATCTTTAACGTATCTTCAAACAATAGGGATAGCTATTTAAGGACAATAGCAAAGGAGTTGGGAGAACAACAATCAGACATAATAGGGATATCAGCGGGATTTGATAATCATAAAGATGATTGGGGAGGGTTGCTGGAAACCCAGGACTATACAGCTATAGGGAAAATGGTCAGTGAAATGTGTGAAAAGAAAGGGTGTGGCTATTTTGCTATACTTGAGGGGGGCTACAATCATCAGGTGTTAGGCTATAATGCACAAGCCCTTTTAATTGGTATGGAAGGAAAATAGAGATTTTTTTGTTGACTCTATCTCTATAGTTGGTATATTTTTATGATATTAAAGGAAAAAATTTTTTAATATATAAAAATAAGGAGGCCTGATATGAAAAGGAATTTTATTATTTTAATGATTTACTTTTTAAGTAGTTTTTTATTGATTAGTTGCGCTGGTGTTTCTGACATGATGGAAAAGAAAACCAAAGCTACAGCTAAGGTTGACACAACCCTTGCAGATGAGCTTGGTCCGTATAGTGGCCTCAAGGCAAGATTGGCAGTTGCGAAGTTTGAGTGGAAAGTTAGTAAAAAGGGGACTCGAATTACCATAAAAGGTCTGCCCGGTACACAGGGGATAACCATCAGCCGAGATGAAGTGGGATCCTTGCAGATGAGCTTGGTCCGTATAGTGGCCTCAAGGCAAGATTGGCAGTTGCGAAGTTTGAGTGGAAAGTTAGTAAAAAGGGGACTCGAATTACCATAAAAGGTCTGCCCGGTACACAGGGGATCACTATCAGCCGAGATGAAGTGGGATACATGTCAGGACTTCAAGATATGCTTACAACAGCCTTATTCCAATCTAAAAGGTACAGGGTAGTTGAGAGACAGGAATTAGGTGCGGTAATGCAAGAACAAAAACTTGCGCAGGCTGGAGTAGTAAGCAAAGAGACAGCAGCTAGGTCAGGGGCTGTTAAGGGCGCCGATATCCTTGTTGTAGCAGCAATTACCGGATGGGAGCCAGGCACCTCTGGTGCTTCTGCCGGGGGCGGCGGCGGTCTTATTGGAGGTAAATTAGGAAAGGTTTTTGCTATCGGTGCGGGTATTGCCGGGTCAATGAAAAAGTCTTCCATGGCAATGGATATAAGGCTTATTGATTCTACAACCAGCGAGATATTGGCTGCTACAAGCGTACAGGGTGTGGCCAAGGATATAAATTTTGGTGTACTGGCTGGCGGTTTTATGAAGGCTGCCGGAATGGTAGGCGGTTTGTCCGGATTTGCTAAAACGCCAATGGAAAAGGCGATTAGAACATGTATATATGAGTCAGTAAAATTTCTCGTAAATGAGACACCTAAAGAGTATTTTAAATATTAACATAAGCCATATTACATCTCTAATTTAGATAATAGAGTAATTCTTTCTAAGAGAGATAAGAAATAGATATAAAAAAAGCCACATCCATATAAAAATGGTTGTGGCTTTTTTGTACATAAACAATTTGACAAGGCAATAATCATGGAGTTATAGATAGCAACAGTGTGTTTAAGGAAGATTTTTTTCAGAAAATGTTTTTGTGTAAAATAATTCAGATAAAATTCTGGATTTTGAATGATTCACACCTTCACGTAAATCTCAAGTACTGGGCTAAAATATTTTTCTTAAGGTAATATAATAACCTGCGTAATATGGTGAATTTCATGCAAATCTTTTTTAGAGAAGGGAGGTGAAAAAGAAGGTTAAAGTAAAAGAGGCAGATAAACCTTAAAGGAGGGAGAGTCATGAAAACAAAGTTTTTTGCAACTATTGTTATGCTGTTAGCAATTTTGGTTATACTGCCAACCTCTTCTGCCTTGGCAGTTAAACCCATTGTTTTAGGATGCCCCCTTTCTACATCCTTTCTTTATGGCTGGGATGCGGAGAGGGCAATCACCTTAGCTGTTGAGGAGATTAATGCAGCTGGTGGTGTCAATGTGGCAGGCAAGAAAAGGCCATTTAAGGTGGAGGTCATTGATACCAGGGATTTAGAGCCAGGGGTGCCAGTGAGCGAGGCCCTTTTGGTGGTGGAAAAGCTTATCCTTGGAAAGAAGGCGGATTTCATTTTAGGAGGTCCTGTTAGATCTGAGGCGGCATTGGCAGCTATGGATCTGCTGTCCAAATACAAAAAGGTCTCAATACTTACAACTGGTGTCTTAACCCCTAAATACCACGCCAGGGTTGCCAAGGAATATGATAAGTTCAAGTACTGTTTCAGGGTAACCGGTGAGGCCTTGTGGATGGTTCGCGGAGAGATTGAACCCTGCCTGGTAGATATCGGGGAAAGGTTTGGACTAAATCGCATTTTTATCATGATACAGGATGTATCTCATGCCAGGGGAGGAGGAGGCTTAATAGCAAAGGATATGGCAAAAAAAGGTTGGCATGTTATAGGCAAGCCGGAGATATATCCTACAGGTACCACAGATTTTTCTATGGGACTAATCAAGGCCAAGAGGGAAAAGGCCCAGGTCATCCTCATCTGGATGGATATGCCCGAGACATCGATTCTTCTTAAACAGTGGTATGACATGAAGATACCGGCCCTTCCTTTTGGCTCCATCATTGCAGCAGCCGAGCAGCCTGGTTTCTGGAAGGCCACTGAAGGAAAGGGAGAATACTGCCTGGCCAATGTAGTCAATGCAGGTAATGCCCCAAGCGAGGCCACACCATGGACAATGAAGTTTTTTGAAGCATATAAAAAGAGATGGAATATAGAACCTGAAGGATATGGAACATCAACGAGTTACATGGGCCCTTATGTTCTAAAGGATGCTATTGAGAGGGCTGGTTCTCTTGATCCAGATGCTATAATAAAAGCCCTTGAAGAGACCGATATGATGGGTGTTTATGGCAGGATCAGGTTTGATCCAAAGAGCCACCAGGTCATCCCGAGTGTGGACCCAGAAGAAGGGGCTGTTGGTACTATTTTCCAATGGCAGGCCGGGAAAAGGGTGGTTGTTTTCCCCAAAAAGATAGCCATGGGTGAGATAAAGCTTCCTCCATGGATGAAGTAATTTAATAGTTTAGAAAATTCCTTTTGGACGCAGATAGACGCAGATTTTCAAGATTTTGAATATTTTGAGAAAATATCTGCGGATATCTGCGAGAATCTGCGTCCTAATTTATAAGAGGGTTCACAGGTACAGATGGACATCCTTATCTATGGAATTATAAATAGCATTTCACTGGCCTTGATAGCTATTGGCTTCGCATTAGTTTATGGAATCAGCAGATTAGCTAACTTCGCTCACGGTGCATTATATGTGGTAAACGGGTTTATTGTCTGGAGCATTTTAAATATCCTTCATATAAACTATCTACTCAGTATTATACTGTCTCTGATTATCATCGGATTGATCGGCGCTGCTATATATCAGTTTATCCTCATTAGGGTCAGGGGAATGGCTATCTCTGAGATCATAGCATCTTATGCAATTGGTCTGGCCATGCTGGAAGGATTTAGATGGGGAGGGTTTAAAGGTATGACCTATACCCTCCCCGTATTTATTAGGGGCTCAATTGAGATAGCAGGCATTCCAGTGGATTTTCAGCGAATTCTTTTAGTCCTGATCGGGGGTCTTGTAGTCTTATTCCTATGGCTTTTTACTCACTATAACAGGATTGGGCTTGCCCTAAAGGGGATGGCTCAGGATGAAAGGGCCGCCATGATGTTGGGGATAGATTCCGATAAGATGGCATTAATAGCCATGGGCCTTGGCTCCATTCTTGCCGGGTTAGCAGCAGTTGTTATATTACCCATGGGAAACATTGTGGTAGAGGCCGGATACGATAAGTTGATTATGGCCATAGCTGTATGCATTGTAGGCGGCCTGGGAAGTTGGGTCGGTGCAGTGATAGCCGCCTTTTTGATTGGCTTTGCTCAGATAATCACTGTAAAATATATCGCATCTCACTTCCATATGGTTATAGCCCTTTTAGCCATTATTATTACCCTGATATTAAGGCCCTCGGGTCTCTTCGGCAGACAAAAGGAGCTGGAGGAGAGGGTTTAGGTAATTGCTCAAAATCTTGCTTGCCCTGTTAAATTCCCGCTTTGCGGGATCTATATGTGGATTTAACAGGGTTAAGATTTCGAGCAATTAAATGCAGAATGCAGGTTTAAGAATGATTGAAGACCGGAGAAAGGAGAGGTTAGATAGGGGCATAAAGGTAACCACCGAGGGCATATACGCAATCTCCTCATGGCAGGAGATGGGTTATCTTTTACTCCCAAGGCTTGTCTTGATATGTGGGATACTTGCTCTTCCCCTGGTTATACCCAGTCTTTATTGGCAAAGGGTTATATCCATTGTATGTATATATTCATTGCTTGCCCTGGGCTTCGATTTCCTGGCCCATTTCGTGGGGTTGGTATCCTTAGGAGGTGCCTTCTTTATCGGGACCGGTGGATATATAGCAGCAATTCTTAATACATCATTTGGCTTACCACCAATATTGACTATTCCTATAGCCACCATTGCAGGTGGGGCTATCTGCACCTTGCTTCTTTACCCTTGCCTTCCCCTCAGGGGCGTTTACTTTGCCATAGTAACCCTGATGTACCCATTGGTTATGGCCCGGATCATAGAGGCATTGGACGTCCTGGGAGGTACGGATGGAATAATTGGAGTTGCCAGTTTTCCTAACAGGTGGATTGAGCAGTATGGTCTCCTACTCATAGTGATCGTTTCTCTTTTCGGGTTGAGAAGGTTGGTAAATGAGGATATAGGATTGGTATTCAGGGGTGTAAAGGATAATGACCAGGCAGTCAAGGCATCTGCCTTAAGCATAAATTTCTATAAATCCATTGCAGTATTTATTGCATCTTCCTTAGGCTGCCTTGCTGGTGCATATCTTGCCCATATCTACATGTGGTCTGGAATATCACAGTTCGCCCTGGACTTTTCCATCATACCTATAGCCGCCACAGTCATAGGTGGAGGAGGTACCCTGGTGGGCCCTATCCTGGGCTGTTTTATACTTGTGCCAATCTCGGAGTTGTTAAGAGCGTTTGGTACCCTGAGGATAGTCTTTTATTCCCTGATCCTGGTGGCCTTTATCGTATTCAGAAGTGAAGGGATAATGGTCTATGCCGAGCGGAAATATCATCAGTTTGAAAGGTGGGTAAAGGTATGAGTTTTGAGCCTGTCTTGCAGGTTAAAGATGTCAGCAAGGCCTTTGGCGGTGTCCAGGCCCTAAAAGATGTAAGCTTTGATGTACACGAAGGGGAGATCTTTGGGATTATTGGTCCCAATGGATCAGGAAAGACCACCCTTATCAACTGTATTACCGGCTTCATTAAGATGGATTCAGGTAAGGTCACATTTAGAGGTAGGGATATCAGCAGGCAGGCGCCGCACAAGATCGCTGCTATGGGAGTAACAAGAACATTCCAGATAATGAGGCCCTATTATACATTGCCTGCATATAAGAACCTTATCATACCACTATTCTCTCCAAGGGCAAGGAAGGCTGGAGGATGGAGAGGGGGAGGCAAACTTGGGGACAGGGATACAGTCTGCATTGATATCTTAGAGGAAATCGGTTTTGAAAGGGATTCCTTTGTGCCATATAAACTGGCATCCACACTACCCACGGGCTATCTAAAGAGGCTCGAACTTGCAAGATGCTTAGCACTGAGACCTGAGATAATACTATGTGACGAGGTCTTCTCAGGACTGAGTATGAGTGAGATAGCCAGCATGGTACCTCTAATAGAGAGGTTACAGATGGATGGTATTACCTTGATTATGATAGAACACCGGTTAAGGGAGTTGTTCAGGGTTTCCAAGAGGGTTATGGTGTTAAATTTTGGAGAAAAGCTCAGCGAGGGCATTCCGGAAGAAGTTATGGCGGATGAAGAGGTAAAGAGGGCCTACCTTGGTTCGGAGGAGGTAGAGGAAAGTGTCTGAAGAAAAGGAATACACCTTTACCAGATTTGACAAGATTTGTGCAAAATACCCTGACAATACTGCAGTTGTTTATCTTGGCGAGAGATTCTCATATGCAAAATTGAAGGACCTGACCGAGAGATTTGCCTCCAGCCTGAATAATTTAGGAGTAGGTAAAGGCGATAGGGTCATGATTTATATCCAAAACTGTATACAGTGGATAATTGCATTTTTAGGTACACAGCGGATCGGGGCGGTAGCAGTACCAGTGGCACCGATCTATACATCATATGAGATTGAATACATGGTAAATGATTCTGGTGCAGAGACCATCATCTGCCAGGATACAAATTTTGGCTATGTAAAAGAGATATTATCCAAGACGTGTCTTAAAAGGGTAATTGTTACAAACCTGGTTGATCTCCTTCCTGTCTGGAAGAGGCTAGTCGGTGCACTCTTTGACAAGATTCCCCACGGTAAGGTAGAAATGGATGAAGGAGTATATTCCTTTAAAGATATGCTGAAATCTCCCCCAACATGTCCTGAGGTGGAGTTAGACCCATGGAAGGATCTTTCATATATTCTTTACACAGGAGGCACTACCGGATTTCCAAAGGGGGTGCCTGGCAATCACATTGGCATGACTTCCTACGTTAACGACGTGACTGAAGATGTTGCAGGGGACTATCTTAAGGAAGGTGAGGATGTTTATATCGCGGTCAACCCTCTTTTCCACATTATGGCCCTCGGACTGTTTATGTCTATCGGGCTCAACAAAGGCAACACGACATTACTTATGCCTGTGCCCCAGATAGACGCCATCTTAAGAGCTATACAGAGATATAAGGTGAGATGGTTTCTCGGGGTTCCTGCCCTTTACAGGATGATCCTGGAAAATGACAGGTTAGAAAGATATGACCTGAGCTCTCTTCGCTATTGTTATTGTGGAGGTGATGTCCTGCCCGTAGAGGTTTTTAACAGATGGAAGGAACTATTTGGTATACCCATATATCAGGTATATGGCTCAACCGAGGCAGGTCATGTTACATATGGCAAGCTGGATAAGGAACCGGAGCTCATGTCCGTAGGGGTGCCATTAAAGAGCAGGCAATGTATAGTAGCAGATCCGGATACCTTAGAGCTGGTACCTACTGGTGAGACGGGTGAGCTTCTGGTTACATCTAACTATATTATCAAGAGCTATTGGAAAAAGGAAGATGAAACAGCCAGATCATATGTGGAGATTGACGGTAAGGTTTATTACAGGATGGGTGATTATGTCCGGCAGGATGAAAATGGAGAGATTTACTATATAGAGAGATCGGCAGATATCATAAAATATAAGGGATACAGGGTCTCTGCCTCAGAGATTGAGGCAGTTCTCCAGGACCACCAAACTGTAATAGGTGCATGTGTTGTTGGTGTTCCAGATCCTAAGGTTGGAGAAAGGATCAAGGCAATAGTGGTGCTAAAAGAGGATGCAAGAGGCGTAGGTGGATCTGAGTTGACTAAATGGTGCAGGGAGAGGCTTGCCCCTTACAAGATTCCCCAGTATATAGAATTCAGGGATATGCTTCCAAAATCCAAGGTAGGAAAGCTGTTGAGACGTGAGATCAGGGATGAGGAGAGGAGGCGGTTAGAGAAAGAAAAGAAGACGATTAGGGTTTAAAAAGAGGCAATTTTCAATTGCTTCTGAGTCCCGCCCCGTCCCGATGGGATCGGGATCACTTCGGGAGAATCGGGGGCAATAATCAATATTCCGTCGTCAATCCTAAAGCCCAAAGTAAGCAGATTTTACATCAGGATTTTCCATCAGCTCCTTTGAAGTTCCTTCCAAGACAGCCCCACCATTCTCTAACACATATCCATAATCTATAATAGGAAATATAGGTCTGGCATATTGCTCTGTTATCAATAAGGTGATCCCTATTTCCCTATTGATCTCCTTGACTGTCTTGGCAAGCATTGCCTCTATTCTGGGGCTAAGTCCAAGTAAAGGTTCATCCAACAAGAGTAACTTTGGCTGGGCCATTAAGGCCCTGCCAATAGCAAGCATCTGCTGCTCTCCCCCACTGAGAAACCCTCCCTCTCTGCCTTTAAGCTCTTTCAGGGCTGGAAAGATGGTAAAAACATACTCCATTGTTTTCTTTGCCTGCGTCTTTGTAGCTAAGTAGCCACCAATTTTCAGATTCTCCAATGCACTACTTTCAGGGAAAATCCTGCGCCTCTCTGGACATAGGATAATGCCTTTTTTGGCCCTTTCACTGGGCTTCATATTGATGATATCAACCCCATCGTAGGTAATGCTTCCGAGTACTGTAATCCTCTCTCCACCTCTCATTTCTTCTTTCTTCTTTATATCTAACATTATTCCGGAAATAGTATACATCAGGGTAGACTTCCCTGCACTATTAGCCCCAAAGGCCCCTGTGATTTCACCTTTCTTGCATCTCATATTAACATTATTGATTGCGATAGCATTTTCATAAAAAACCATGAGGTTTTTAATCTCTAACATTGTCTACCTCCTGACATCATGTTTTTCAATGGTCTGCTCTAAAAAACGTAAGACATATATACTATAATGATTATTAATATATAATACTATACAATTTGGCAATGCCTTTTGCCAGAATCTAAGGAGATGATTGCATAAAGAAATTATTTTGGTATTCTTAGCCTGGTGGATAGGTAAATATCAAAAAGAGATTACATTATGAAGAGAATTGAATAGATCTATAATTTTTTTAATCAAGAAATCTGGAATAGATTCCTCTTTAATATATTGGTCATCAACCATCTCACCCTTTACTGATATATGTTGAGGATTATGACCAGATCTAAGGAACTCTTCTTCAAGGCAGGCGTGCATGCATCCATTTATTAAAAATACAATATCAACAGATCTTTCCTTATCGGTAATGAAGTCTACTTGTAAGTCCTTCTTTTTTAGAAGCTCTTTTAGATTCCTTAATACCTTAGATCTATCTATCTGTGGATTACACCCACCGCAGTATCTTATACCAATTGAAGGCATAAAATTTCTCTGCCATATAGGTAAATAAAATTTTGAAATTAAGTTCCAAGAATTTGTTAATATATCTGTACCATTTTCTCTTTTATCTTCTTTTTCATCTCATCCCAATGCGTATTTTCATCCTTCCCGATAATACTTTCAAAATATTTGTCCTTGTTTATCCCTGCTACGGTCTTAGCAAGATCCATCTTTATGTCAATCCCACTCCTCCTTGCAATCATAATCTTTTGAGCCGCAGGAGAACCTGCTCCATGCATTGCCTCAGGAAGCCCTGCACCAACAGACATATTTTCTATAAGTCTCAACATCTTAATTATATCCAGGGGCGGAAACCCTTCCTTGCCTGAAAAACATTCCTCTATAATCTTTCCAGATTCAGGGTTATCAAGATCCTTCTCTGATGGCAGCGTTATAATCTTTCCGCCTGCTATATCCTGGGCTACCCTCATCCATTCATATACCATCCTGGTAATGTTTAGCTTTGTTACATTGGCCAGAAGGGGATTTATATGATACGCACCGGAAGGAGTTCGGTAGCCTTCATATGAGCAAGCTAGAGTACATGACCAGCAAGTCTCAGCCATTGCAATCATCTCTGTTAATTTATCAATAATATGGGAGGCATTGGCAATTCCATGGGCTTCGGCTATCCAGTTTGATCCGCCTATAACCACATCGGCCAAGCCCACCTTGCAACCACCATAGTTACTCCTGTGATATCCGGCAAAGGTCTCCACTAACTTGTTTGTAAAATCATACTCTCCAGCCATGAATACCCTCTCCCATGGGACAAATACATCCTTGAAGATAATCAAGGCCTCACCGCCTACGATGCCATACTTTGGATTTCCTGCATCGAGGACCCCATCTAAACGCCTGGTATCATTAGTCTGCCTGCTGAATACGTATGTTACACCCTTTGTATCAGCAGGAATAGCAAAGGAAAGGGCATAATCCTTATCTTCTTCACCCATTGTTCTGGTGGGCATAGTGAGGATCTTGTGGCTATTTATAGCACCGGTAATGTGTGCCTTGATTCCGGAGACGATTATTCCATCCCCCAACCTTTCTTTTATATGAAGATAAGTGTCGGGATGCTTTTGCTTAGAAGGACGCAAACTCCGGTCACCCCTTGCGTCGGTCATGGCCCCTGATGGCATCCAGTCGTTTTCTTGTACCTCAAGCAGGTATTTTTTGAATCGCTCATGGTAACTGGTCCCGTATTTTTGATCAATGTCATAGGTGGTAACGTAAATTGCATTGAGGCCATCTAAACCAACACACCGCTGGAAGCAGGTGCCGGTCTTTTTACCAAGGAGCCTCATCATGCGCACCTTTTTGACTAAATCATCTATATTTTGGTGTACATGGGTAAATCTGTTGATCTTTTCTCCTGTTAAATGAGAAGTAGCGGTCATGATCTCCGCATATTCAGGATCGTGTGCCAATTCGTATGTTATAGCCGCCGCATGAATATGCGGGTGAAACATCGGCTCATCAACGATACTTTTTATCTTCTGGCCAAAAAAATAAATCTCCGGGTTTAAGGCCCGGAGGGACTCTATATATTCCTTTCCGGTCATCATAGTCATTACTTCACCTCCACGTCATCCTCTATTCTGCAGGTGGGATTCCTCATCCCAACCGCGAGTTTGAAAATATTCCTGTAATAGCGTTTCCATCTCTTGCCCACAGCCAATCCACTACTAGGCTTAAATACATTTTATCCTCCACGCCGAACATAAATTGAATTTCCTTTCACCCTCTATGCCAAATATTTTTTGAATAGATTCCAATGAACTTTGGCAAAAAACATGATAGAGTTTTTCCTTTTGAAAAGCCAGATGCCAGGCTTGACGAATTGATTCTCTAATTTCGTTTCCGATTTTTTAATCTTACTCTTGGGCCTCTTGTATGATCTCCATTAGGTGTTCGGGAGTAATACCCACAGCGTTAACAAGCGTATTATTTCCTGATGCAGCATCAATCACGCTGTAAAGCTCAACGAATTCTTCGTCAGTAAGGCCTAGTGCTTTTAATCGTTCAGTGAATGCGTAAATACATGTCTGGCAATTGTTCATGATTGAAACAGTTAGGTAGACTAGTAGCTTGGATCGCATATCGATTTTGGATTTACTTAATAGAAGGGTAAATTTGTCGATAACTATCTTAAGATACTCAGGCTTGTGGGCTAGGGCGCGCCAAGTAGGAGCAACCCGACCCAATAGGGATTTTACACGATCATAAAGCCTCTGCACTTCTTCAGTTGCCTCATGTGGATGAATTAAGGAAATATTCGTTTTATCAGCCATATAACACACCTCCCTCTTTATTTGTTTAGTACCGTAAAATTTTCTACCCTGCTTCCCAAATTTGGGCGAAGAAGCCTATGATTAACTCAAGATGCTAACATCCCACCATCTATAAGGAGAACGGAGCCGGTAGTAAAACTAGTGGAGTCTGATGCAAGGTACAAAGCGGCACTTACAACTTCATTTGGTTCGCCAAAGCGTCTGCTGGGGTTCCTCTGGAGTAAATTTTTTGATACCTTGTCTGAAGCCCGCATTCCTTCGGTGAGATCTGTGGCAAAATACCCTGGAGCTATGGCATTCACTGTTATGTTATATTTCTCAGCCCATTCAATCGCCAAGACCTTTGTCATCTGAATGAGCGCACCTTTTGTGGCGCAGTAAGCGATCTGCCGTGGTAGTGCTACTAATCCGCCAACCGAAACAATATTGATGATCCGGCCCCAGTTTTGTTTCATCATGATCTTGCCAGCTTCACGGCACAAAAGAAAAGGGGCCAGCAAATTTGTTTGAATAACCTCCTCCCACATTTCTTTTGTCACCTCTTCCGACTTTTTAACCCAGGGACTGATACCTGCATTGTTGACTAAGATATCTATTCTGCCATACCGATCTATAGTTTTTGTTACGATGTTAAAAATGTCTTCATCTTTGGTTAAATCGCATCTGACATAAAAACTATTGCCACCATTTGCCTGGATTTCTTTTACAACCTTATCTAATAGGTTCACCTTCCTTGCGGCAACCACAACATTCGCTCCTGCCTCGCCAAATGCCAAGGCAATGGATTTACCGATCCCTCGACTTGCTCCTGTTACAACGACTATTTTGTCATGGAAATTAAATCTATCCATCTCGAATCCCTCTTTGCTTGATGACTAACTTAAGGACTTCTATACCTTTAAGTTTTATTTTTCTCTAAGTAATCCAGTATAAATTCCGCAGTCATCCTCGCGATTTTACCCACCACTTTCGGGCACTCTACATATCCTCCTGCCTCAATAAACGCCTTGTATTGTTCTGGGTCAGCAAGGCTATAAAATCTTCCCAACCTATCTGTCTGTATTTTGGTGCAGTTTGTGGTTCCGAATTCCTTTTCTACTTTTTTTGCTAGTCTAAATCCTGCTGCTAGCGAACTGTTCAGCGCATTTGAATCTTTAAGGTCTTCCTTTGCAGTAACAATTCCAACGGCAAGCAATCCCCCTATAAGGGCCCCGCATGTCTCTCCACGCATGGCAATACCAGCCGCCAACGGAGTCGATGCTTTTAAACTGGTACCATCTCCCAAATCTAAATGATCTTGTAAGGCCTTGAACACACACCTGGAGCAGCCATGAAATTCTTTTTCATAGTCGTGGGCTGTCTTCTCGATTTTATTTAATAATTCCTCTCTGGAAGTTTTTTCTGGCATAATCTCTATCCTTTCAACACACCTTTTAACGGCACCAACCGATCTATTTATTTTATAGATTTTTTTGGATAGGATAATATTGATGAATTCGTAAAAAGTAATGAACCGGCGTCATTGTGAGGGCGTTAGCCCGAAGCTATCTAATAAATACAAGAAATTATTGTATGCAAAATTGATTCGCTCCGCTCGAGATGATATGCTTTTTAATTTTTTACGAGACTATCAATTTTGGCACTGTTGAATTAATCAGCCTTTACCCTTTTATCCTCAACCCTCTTTGCCTTAAACATTGTCCTTTCTAAGGTACCAGGCTCTACCAGATCCAGTTCTGGGGTTACCTCCAATTCCTCCCGAAAGGCCCGCTTAACCTTATTTTTAAACTCCACATTGTCTACCTCTTTAGTCTTGTATTCAGCTATAACCGTAATAACGTCGATCCCGGTTTTTTCATCTGTGGACAATCTTATCCTGAACTCATCACCCAATTCCTCAAAGCTCCTTATAACCTTTTCCACTTGAACAGGATAAAAATTGGCCCCCTTATAAATAATCATATCATCTGCCCTGCCCAGAATTCCTCCCTCTGATCTTGCGTGGGTGCGACCACAGGCGCACTTCTCGGTAGTTAAACGAGCCAGATCATCGGTCCAGTAACGAAGCATTGGTGTAGCCTCTTTGGTCAAATGGGTAAGAACTAATACACCTGTTTCGCCGGGATCACATCTTTTATTTGTATCAGGATCTATTATCTCAACAAGGATATGATCTTCGACCCAATGGAGCCCTGCCTTCTCTTCACACTCCGATGAACAGGTAGGACCGATCTCTGCCAGACCAAAATAATCATAAGCTTCTATTCCCAACCTGGTCTGGATCTTTTTTCTGGTAGGTGCTATCTCAGCCCCTGCTTCACCTCCAAAACAACCGATTCTTAAGGGTATATCCGATGGATCTATGCCCCTCTGGTTCATCCTTTCAGCAATATAAAGGGCGAAAGAGGGGGTAGATAACAATACAGTGGAGCCTGGATTAACCAGATAGTCGACCTGCCTTTCAGCCATCGAGGCCCCTATCGGTAAAACGAAACACCCCATCGCCTTGGCCGCATAATGACTGGACATACCAGCTACCCAGAGTCCATAACTAAAACCATTTTGGACGATATCCCCGGGACGAACGCCGAAGTTCCACAAGGTTCTAATTGTCCACTGGGTAATGTTTTCTACATCTTTTTCCGTCCAGATCGTGTTTACAGGGACACCAGTTGTCCCTGTGGATGGATGAAGTTCTCTCCAATCCCTTTTAGGGGCGACTATATATCTTCCAAAAGGCGGATGGGATAACTGCTCATCTCTGAGTTCTTGTTTGGTAACCGGGGGAATCTTGAGGACATCATCGAGGGATTTAATATCCTCTGGCTTAAGCCCAATCTTATCAAACCGCTCCCGATAAAACTCTGAAGATTCATAGCATCGATTTACCTGCCATCTTAATCTATCGAGCTGTAGCGTTTCCAGCCTCTCTCGGTCCATTGTTTCAATATCTTCTGCGTAGTATTGAGGATATTGGGATGATCTTGATGAAACCACAATCACCTCCATGGAGTTACCTGTTAGACTGCAAGATACTTTTTCACTATCTCCTCATTCTCCAGTATGTTCTTCATTTCATCTTGATATTGAATGGTCCCTTTCTCTATTATATATCCCCTATCAGCAATTTTTCGACAGAAGCGCACATTTTGGTCGGCCAGAAGCATCGTTACCCCTGTATCCCTGATCTCCCTTATTGTCTCGGATAGTGCTACCACCACTAATGGGCCTAAGCCCTCTGAGGGTTCATCAATTAGAGCTAAGGCAGGACTGGTCATCAGGGCCCTGCCTATGGCCAGCATCTTCTGTTCACCACCGCTCAAAAACCCACCCTTACGGGACCTCAGATCTTTCAAGGTCGGAAAAAGATTGTATACTCTTTCAACCGACCAACCTCCATTCCCTCTTTTGCTCAGGTGGCGTGCCAGCAAGAGGTTTTCTTCTGTGGTCATATCGGGAAATATTCGGCGGTCATCCGGGACGTATCCGATTCCGAGACGGGCAATTTCAAAGGGTTTTTTACCGGCTATCTCCTCCCCTTGAAAATTAATACTTCCCTTTCTGGGTGGGGTTAACCCCATGATACTCCTCAGGGTCGTGGTCTTACCAACCCCATTTCTACCCAAAAGGGCTACGACCTCGGCTACGACCTCCTCTTCTTCAATGCTCAGGGAAATCCCTTGAAGGACATGGCTTTGGCCGTAATATGTATCGATATTGTTTATCTCTAAGATCATATTATTCCTTCCCCCAATTCTTCCCCAAGATAGACCTCTTTGACGTTTTGATTTTCCTTGATTTCATCCGGTCTTCCATCGGCTATAACCCTGCCCCTGTGCATCACGACGATGCGATCTGAAAGACCAAAAACTACATCCATATCGTGCTCCACGATTATGAAGGTTGTTCGCTTCTCCTTGGAGAGCCTCTTGATGTTTTCCATAATTTTCACACGTTCACCTGGATTCATCCCAGAGGTCGGTTCATCCAGGAAGCAGAGCTCGGGTTGCGAGGCCATAGCTATGCCCATCTCCAACAGCCTTTGGTCTCCATGGGACAATTCACCGGCCAGCAACTCCCTCTTATCCCACAACCCCACTTCTTTTGATATCCTTTCAACCTCATTTATGACCTCTCCATG
>Ga0209991_10000306_pt1 | contig 21843 bp, 19 predicted proteins | sample ChitaG_FD_183167 | JGI IMG/M metagenome (GOLD analysis project Ga0209991, IMG submission 183167) | Deep subsurface microbial communities from South Pacific Ocean to uncover new lineages of life (NeLLi) - Chile_00310 metaG (SPAdes)... | ecosystem: Environmental > Aquatic > Marine > Oceanic >... | reverse complement strand
GCTAGTGATAAGAATGGATATCTGCTCTACCAGCACGATTTGTATGCCGACAACAATGCCACAGCCGACCTGGTCAACTATGTCGCCACACAAATCACCTCGTATTGGTATACTGTTGATGCCGCAGGAACGGTGACCCAGTATGAATCTGAGTCCTAGTAATCTATGGGGCATGTAGGGGTTTTGGTGGAGGCAGAGGTATGGAGGACAGGTGTCCAGATATACGGAACTGGGCACCTGTTCTCTTTTGAGCCGGTTGGAACCCGGGAATTGAGGAGGCGGCAAGGAGTAAAGCTATGGATTATCCGATTAAAATATGCCCGCGATGCAAGGCGCAATTGCAGCCGGAGGACGGCGCCTTTGAGCTGGTAAGGAGAGGAGCGGGAGGCTCTGGGTCTTCTCCGGGGCTCCCCATCTGCCTTTATTCGTGCCCACAGTGTGGCTATATTGAACTCTATAACCTTAAGATTGTCGGTCGTATCTGAGTGAATAGAACCCCTCGGGCTTACTCACTAGGCTTGGGTTTAACCCTAAGAACGCCGCTTTTGGTATAGGGGTAGCCCTCAGGGGGAGGGATAGGAGTGAAAAACCGACCGCTCTCCTCCAGAGCGGTTCGGTATTCTCTAAAGGTGGTGTAACTATCTGCCTCGCAGGTAATAGTTATACTGCTGCCTTCATGGGTAATTGACTGCACCTCAATACCAAGCTCCTCAGCCTGGCTGTTGATGACCCTCACGTCCTCGGTATAGCCTCCTCCCATATCCACAATGGTGCGGTATTCAGCAATAGCCTTTTGCAATGGCTCACGGCTCTTGATTTCAGCCTGCCTCTGTTGTAGCTCATTATTGATGGCGGTATATCTTGCTTCCAAGACGGCAGTTTTATCCATAGTATCAGCGGTCATCTGATATACAGGGAACAGCAGGAGCATGGCAACTATTACAGCACAAGAGACCTGTATCTGCCTGGCTGACGGCTTCCACGGTTTGTAGACTTCGGGCAGGAGATTGATATCGGGTGGCGAATAGCCGCCTTGCCCCAAAGTTTTAGCTACCGCTGTCCCCTTCAGGGCAAGCCCGATATTAACTGTATATTGAGAGACAGTCAGGTGCACCGGATACTCGAGTGGAGGCGCCAGCGGCTCAATGGGGTATTCCACCCTGGCTTGTAGCCTCTCCGTTAAGGCAAGGTCCCCGGACATCTGCCCGGTGACGAAGAGGGGGGTAGCTGGGTCAAGAGGAAAGGCGGGATGATGCGAATTATAGAAGCCCACCGTCAGCTCCAGGGCTACAGCCAAATGCTCCGCCCTATCTTCCACGGAAAGGTCATCCGGCTGCCAGGCAGTGGTGCGCATGATCTCAGTCATACCACCCACGACCATAATCATATCAAAGCAAGAGGGCTCGATATTGAGGATAAGAGCCTGCTCCCTATTCACTGCCCTTACTAGCGCCATAGCCTTGAGGTCCAGTATGCGAGGATTAAGGCCTGCTGCTCTCAAGGCCTGCATCTCATTATCCACCGCATCTCGAGGCACTCCCACCACTAGGACTTGCTGCCCACCCTCGCCAGTGGCAATAGTTTGCCACGAGAGATACTGCTCATCCTCAGATAAGGGCATCACCTCCCTAGCCGCCTCTAGAACTGCCTCGTGTGTTACTGATGCTCCCAGAGGAGTAGGCACCGTCACCGTGCGGCTTACCGAATAAAGACCGCTGACACTGACAGTGACATTCCTCCCCTTTATGCCGCTTGAGCTCATAAGCTGCTTGACCGCGGCACTCAAAGCCTGGGGGTCTGAAATCACTTCCCCGTCAAACATGCCCGGTTCAAGGGAGAGGCTTGCCCATTTAATCACCCTCCCCTTTTCAACCTCCATGAGCCTAATGCTAGTGCTACTGATTTCAAGGGTTACCACTTTACGCTTTCCCCTTTAACTGCCAGTAATTAAAGACGGTCACTCCTCGGGTTTAGTATAGATATCAACACCCACGGTAACAACAGTCTCCATCTTAGACTCCTCACTACCCAGATACTCCGTCGCTGTTAAAACATTGGCTCCGTCAAACTGACGCACCGTCCCGTCAGCCTCGCAGGTGTAGTAATACTTGGTGGTGAGCCCATTGATATAGCTGACGGTCTCAAACTGGGTGGCATTGTCCGTTAAGATTTTATCGTGCTCATAAAGCACAAAGCCAACTCTAGGTGTGGCATTACCAGTGTAGCCTCTGGTGATAGCCGTGGTAGTGATATCGGGGAAGCCTTCAACCGTTTCCTCCGTATCTGGGTCGTCTCCGGCAAGATTAGCGGCAACGCCATCGGCAAACTTCATAGGATTAGGTATCTTAGACAGACCATTATCACTCATCATGGCTATCACTGCCGATACTACTGTGCGAAATTCCGCCCTTCTGTCTCCCTCGACACCAGTAAATATAACTTCAACCTCGCTAGTAGCTACCCTCTTTAACACCATGGTCTCCAGCGTTTTACCTGAATCAAGGTCAGAGATGAAAGCCATGACATTATCATGGTCACCCTGCACACTGATATTCTTGAAGGACCGAACCTGATAGTTGCCTCCGCCCACCTTCACCTGGCTGATTGTGGCTGAGGGAACACTGAACTTGCCGCTAGCTACGTCAATATCAATCCCATTCTCCTCGGCTATGCTCACAATTATGCCAACGGCATCGTAGTCTGTCCACGGGGTGAGAGCCTGAGTGACGTTCTCATAATTAGCCTGCAACTCCTCAGCACTGGGCAATGGCTTGGCGATTATAGCGCCTAGCTTGACAATTTGCTTCTCAAACCCTTTTTGCTGGGCGCTCTGCTGCAAATAGAGAACGCCCAAGGCAACGTAGATAATCAGTATAAGACCGCCTAGAATTAGAGCCCCTGTCGGCCAAAATCTGGCAAACAGGTTCCTTATAATAGTTTCCATCTTTCTTTCAGTCCTACGTGCTTAACCAGGCACAAATACCAAAACAACCTCGCCGAAAGGCAGGACTATTATAAAACATTGCTCGCTTCACTGATAACGGGAACCTCGCTGGTAACTGACCAAGAAGAATTTGCACCCACCAGTTCGGGGCTAACTTAACATGATAAGAGACGAAACGAGCAATCTCCCTCGCTATCGCCACCTCTCGCGCAGTGCCTTCTGAACCTTCTCCTCTATCGTTTCCTCCACCGTTTTCTTTACCGCTGCCTTAACCATCTTTTTTAACTCGTACTCCAGCTTTGATAACTCTTCATCGTAGAAACGCTGGTATAGTTGCTTCCCCTTTCTCCACCCCATCACCCAGACCATGACTAAGCCAAAGATGGCAATTGGTGCCACAACCTCAATCCCCACTTTTGTATACATAGCCAAGATTATGACCAGAATCAAAATGGCAAACAAGAATATGGCAATATTAAGGTCCCACCTGGCATTTCTAGCTCTATCTCTTGCCCTCAGGGCAGCCGTTCGTTTCATTTCCAGGCTAGTCTGCTCGGCAGCTTCAGCTTTGTCTGTCATTCTTTGCTCCTTGATAGTTTTTTACTCCACTCCGCGGCAGGAGATAAGTTTTACCTTGCCGTCCTCAGTGAAGGTTATAACTGCATGAACAATCTGTCCCTGCACCTCTATTATAACATTATACATGGCAATTCCTGTTAGCGCACCGCTGGAGCCGGTGTATACAGGGTCATACTACTACGTAGAAACCCAAGGTTCAATATAATGAACCCCTCACCTTCTTTACCTATGCTTTTCCCAGTGGGTGGATTTGAGTTTGATTTTACCCCCTCCATGCTGGGCATTAGCACTCAGGACGGAGTTTAATGTGTCTATATCCAGGTTGTACATGGGGCAGATTATCCCAGCCGTCGGGAAGCTGTAGAGTTTGCGCTTGAGGTCGGCCTCATCCTTAATCTCTATTTCCCAGAGCAATTCGCTGTAGGTTATCTTCGGCTCGCTCGGGTTCACCACGGCATCGAAGTCCACGGTCAAGAACTCCCCCGGTTGTAGGGTGGTATCTGGAATGTCGAATTCGAGCTTCCACCGCTTCTTTTTGTTGTCCCACTTATTTTGCTTATCGTCAGGCTCTGCTATGGTGATTCCAGTGGTGGAGTCGTCGGTGTGGGTGACGTAGCCGTTAACGGTTTCGGCTTTATAGCTAAATGCGTCAACTTCCTGCTCGGTGTCGGGACCAGGCAGCCACGCCTTGAGCTTCTTGATTATTTGCTCTTCGACGTCAATGTTCTCCATGGTCACATTTACGTGCACGGTATTCGGGTTCGGAGGCCAATACTTGCCTTGGATAGGCGGGTCGTCCACCGTCTTGACCACCTCGAAGGGGTAACGTATACACTCGACGAGGAATTCGTTTAAGTAGGCTCCTGAATATTCCAGCGTTACGCTGGCCTGAAACGTCATGACCAGGAACTCCCCGGATTGGAGGAAGATGGGGTCGAAGCGGGCTTCCTCATGATTTTCAAGGTTCCATTTCAGCGCCCACCGCAGCTCCGTAGCCTTGTCTTTCCATTTTTTCTCCAGGATATTTTTGGCATCAGGATACGTGTCGGGCATGGGGACTTCCACTACATAGTATGAACCTGAGTTCTCCTCTTCTGAGCCATAAGTTATCAAGGCATCGGTCATGGTGAGATATTGAGCCTTAATATAATCGGCGGAACGGGCTAAACTGGAGATGCGGACTTCATCGAGAATACCATCGAGATTTCTTCCGCTTTCTTGTGAATTGTTACCCAGTTGCAAAGCATAAGCGCCTATCTGACCACTGGAGGCTATCTCAACTGTCTTCAGGAAACCGTCATCACCATCACCAGCATAAGCGATGGCATAAACATCACCCGAGACATGGATTATGTCGGGGGTGTTGCCCTGAGTAGCATCAAACTCCAGGGTGTCAATTACGGTATTGGTAATCTGACCACTGGAGGCTATCTCAACCGTCTTCAGGAAACCGTCATCGCCATCGCCATGATAAGCGATGGCGTAAACATCACCCAAGACATGGGTTATGTCGGGTTCAAGACCTTTTTTAGTATCAAACTCCAGGATATCAATTACGGTATTGGTAATCTGACCACTGGAGGCTATCTCAACCGTCTTCAGGAAACCATCATCGCCATCGCCATGATAAGCGATGGCGTAAACATCACCCAAGACATGGGTTATGTCGGGTTCAAGACCTTTTTTAGTATCAAACTCCAGGATATCAATTACGGTATCGGTAATCTGACCACTGGGGGCTATCTCAACCGTTTTCAGGAACCCGTCATCATCCTTACCAGCATAAGCTATGGCGTAAACATCACCCGAGACATGGGTTATGTCGGGTTCAAGACCTTTGTCAGTATCAAACTCCAGGGTATCAATTACGGTATCGGTAATCTGACCACTGGGGGCTATCTCAATCGTCTTCAGGAAACCATCATCGCCATCGCCATGATAAGCGATGGCGTAAACATCACCCAAGACATGGGTTATGTCGGGTTCAAGGCCTTTTGCTGTATCAAACTCCAGGGTATCAATCACGGTACCGGATGTTATATCTACTGTCTTCAGGAAACCATCATCGCCATCGCCATGATAAGCGATGGCGTAAACATCACCCGAGACATGGGTTATGTCGGGTTCAAGACCTTTTTTAGTATCAAACTCCAGGATATCAATGATATCAATCATCGGTGACGGTGAAGCATTATTAGAATCAGTTTGCAGTGTACCATCAACATACAGTTTGACATCGGTTCCGTCCCATGTCCCGGCAGCGTAAACAAAGGTTCCTGTAGGGGAAACATCATCACTAAAAACACTGCGCCACGTCGTATCATATATGAAAAATTCAATTTTATTAGCAAATCCACCTTCGCCTGTTATTCTTAAAGCATAAGAAGTATCTCCTTTGTTAACCATCGCCATATACGCATCAGGGAGGGCATCTATTTTATACCAGGCGGCTACAGTGAGAGCCGAAGGAGACTTGATTATATCGCCTAAATCTACATAATCATCAATCCCATCAAAATCAATGGCACCATCTATCTGACCGCTCGCCCCGCCATTCGGTCCCGTATAGCTTCCATTGGTGGGCCCCCCTGTTCCATCATAGACACCAGCTGAGTCTTTAACTTCTCCACTGCCCCCGGTTAAGCTTTCCTTTAGATGCCAGACCCCCTGGTAGTAACTATCCCAAACCTTGCTGGCAAGGTGATAACGGGATTCACTTGCCGCGACATTGCCGTAATATAGATAAATGAAGTCGGTGGTGCTTCCAGCATCTATCAAGGGAACCTTGACCCAGATTAAGGCCTCCTTGGCGAAGTAGTCGATCTTCTCGGCTTCAAAGTATAGGTGTGTTTCGCCGTCGGCATCCAGGAAGCGCAAATCCTTGGTATCATCTGTGGTAATGCTGCTATTCACATGATCCCAGAAATCCGAGTGCGCTGAGGTGAAATGGACAAGCACCGGGAAATTGAACAGGTCTTCTCCAGAGGCACTATTATCAAAGGTCAGTTTCATCTTGTAGTTCCAAAAAGGGGAACCGAGGGTGATGGTGGCACTAGTGGAGTCGTCCACATACTTAAATACATTAGGTGAGTCCTTATCACTTACGCCAGTGCTGGGTAACCAGTCCTCGATTTTCGTAATCTTCACCGGTACGATATCTACATTCTCCGCGGTCACGGTGTAGGTAATGGTCGTCGGCTCGCCGGCGTATACTATCGGAGGGTTGGCTATCTTGTTTATATCGAGCCAACCACCCGGAACCGAGTTGTAATCCGGCTCGCCCACGGTTATGGGAGCCTGAAAAGCTGAGTAATCCTGCTTACCAGGGTCTACCCAGACTTCGTTGGCGTATATTCCCTCGTCAAGGGTACCTATTGCCCCGAAACTCATCGACTTCACCTCGCCGTAGCCAAAAGCGACGTCGGGGTCGAAGTCCCAGGTTAGCTTATAACGCCCGTCTTTCTCAAGCTTCTCATCAGGGTCGAAGGGCGGGATACCCCATTGCTCTTCGCTCCAGTCCGTGGAGCCAGCCACATATTCAAGACCCGGTGCCAGCTTGTCAAACATCTTCTTCAGGAGTGGGGTGTCCGGGTCATAGCACTTCAAGCTCACCGTGTAGGTGAACTCCGTCTCCACGCCTGGCTCGGCGGTGTCAGGCGTAACCAGCTTCGTCAGCTGGTAAGGGACGTTCTTCATCAGGTCCTGCCCGGAAAGCTCCTCCCCTATGTCAGCATACGAAGTGATGGTGGTCCACGCCGTTACGCCGTTAAGGGTGACGCAGAAGGGCTCGCTTTCCACCCCCGGGGTCAGGGAGTGGGCGAAACCAGGCTCATGGTTTAGTCGCCACAGACCGTACTCTAAGGCAGCATTAGCGGCGTAATCCTCATTAGCGAACTGCCCATACATCTGACTGCTCTTGAGGGTGGTACTTGTTAGCTGTAATAAAGGGAAAATCAGCACGGCACCCACTGCCAGCAGTATCAATACCAGTATAAAAGCCTGCCCACGTTCTCTTTTCATTCTTTTAGCCATTGGATAATCTTATTATTCTGTAAGTAGCATCCGGATTATATATGTCCTGGTCACCGTCGAGCGAGATGCCCTCTCAGGGGAACTGGTCAGGGTCACGGTCATCAAGTCGCCCTCAAGAGAGAACCCGACCTCACTGAGGTGTCTACCGACTATGGTGGTATTGTTCGCGCTATCGTATTCTCGCAGCAACTCGGTTCCCGAATGGGTGTAGACAACGTAATGTGAAATCTCTTCCCCCTCCTGAGCCGCCAAGTTGTCCCAGGTCATGTTCACTGTGCTGACAGGCTCTTCGCCCTCCACCAGGTTGGTAACCTGGCCCATAATTATATCCCGGGTGAGCCAGTGAGCAGCATTCTCTATGTCTGCCAGGGCAGTCGTTTTGCTCCTTACGTCTATCGTTCCGTACATAACCAGAAAGATGGTACCGACGATGGCGCCCAACATCACGACTCCTATGGGCAGGGCCACTAGAAGCTCGATGAGTGTAAATCCCTTCTGTTTCATCATACCTTGCTCTTGTAGCACGACAGTGAGAAGACAGGTCTGTCTCCCTCGCTACCGGTACGAAAAACGGACACCGTTATCTGCTGGATGTTGACGACCTCATCTCCGGCTAACTCTTCGAGAGGGGTGCAGTTGTCGGCTTCTCCAATACATGTTGGACGTATAACGTTAATAACCATGGAGTACTGGGTCGGAAGGTCAACAGTGACCGGATACACATCAGTACCTTGTACAGCGGGGTCCTCTGGGTAAGGAGCATTCTTAATTTGCTCCAGCTGGGAGCGGGCCAAGGCCTCAGCCTGGGTCTTTTCATCCAACACCCCAACACTCCTGTGCGCGGTGCTCATGGCTGTCATGAAGGCTACCCCGATAGCCGCAAGCAGTCCCACGACGACCAAGACTTCAATAAGGGTCAAGCCCCTTTGCCCCCGAATAAGTCTAAATTTCTCTTTTCCCAGCCACCTCATAATATTACCAACCCGTTACCGCTATAGTTTCCCATTCCTGTCAGTAGTGTAACCGGCGAACAACCTCCTGCTGACTAGAATGCCCCGATGAGGGTATACATTGGCATGAGTACCGATATGGCAATAAAACCAACCAGTAGAGCAATGCCGATGGTGCTGATGGGACCCACCATCCCCACCATGGCAGTCGTTTTTTCTTCAGCGGTAACTTCATAGAAATCAGCGACAACCCCCATGGTAAAGTCCAGGGTGTTACTCTCCTCACCCACAACCACCATCTGAACCAGGAGGGGAGGAAATATATCTATGTGGGACATTGGCTCAGATAGCCCCTCTCCCAATACCAGCCGCTCACTAACCTCACTTAAAGCGTCACGGACAACCCTGTTGTTAGTGGATTGGGGCATCATCTCCATTATGTCCTGTAAACTCACTCCAGCATTAACCAGCACCGACATGGTTCGGCTGAAACGGGCTAACTCCCCCATGAGTATAGGCGGACCAATTAGGGGAGCAGTTAACAGCATTCGGTCAAGCAACCGCCTTCCGGTAGGTTGCTTCACCAGCCAAATCACCAAGGCGCCTAATACCGTCCCAGCTATTAACAGATAAAGCGGGTAGATGGTGACGATATTTGCTACGCCCATGAGGATTCTGGTAGGCAGGGGTAGTTCTACATTCATAGCTGTGAACATACTCATCAGCTGGGGCATGACTACTACCATAAGCACGCCGACTACTACCAAGCCAACGCCCAGGACTATTGCGGGATAGGTTAAAGCCGCTTTTACCTTCTTGGCTAGCGCGCTCTGCTTCTCCAGGTAGTCAGCCATTCGTTCCAAAACCATCTCCATATTCCCTGTCTGCTCCCCCACAGCAATCGTTCTACTGTAGATCTCGCTGAAAGCCTTAGGATGTTTGGCAATTACCTGACTAAATGCGCCACCAGAACGAAGCTCACCAATCACAGATGCCAGAATCTTATTAAAGGCTCGGCTGCTTGTTGCCTGCCCTTGGAGAATCTCCAGAGCTGGCAGGAGTGAGATGCCTGACCTGAGGAGCGTAGCTAGCTGGCGAGAGAAGACAATCACATCCCGAGGCTTGACTCGGAAAAGGGTAGGAAAGGCTTCTTCCAGGCTGAACATAGAGGGAACGACCTCTACGCTCATCGGACGATAGCCTTGCCTAATTAAAAGGCGCTCTGTCTCAATCTCGTCGACAGCCTTAATAGTGCCTTTTACCAGTCTTCCCTGACTGGTGGCAGCTATATAGCGGTAAGATATAAGCTTCTTCTTCGGTGCGGCAGTGCCAAGGGCTCTTGCCATCCTCCCTCCTTAACTGATAGAGAAAACATTGCGTATTACTTCGTATGGAGTAGTAATGCCCTCCTTCACCTTCTGCATCCCGTCATGCCATAATAAGACCATACCTTCTTGACAAGCCTGAGCCCGAATGTCATCGGAGCCAGCACCACTCAGAACCAGCCTTCTTATTATCTCGCTCATCACCATAACCTCAAAGATTCCGGTTCGCCCCAGATAGCCAGTGCCGGCGCAGAAATTACAACCAGCACCCACCAGGAATTCCGACCGCTTCTCATTTAGCTCCTGCTCGTAAGCCAGTTGCTCATCTGGACTGACCGAGGTTGGCCGAGAACAATAAGAACAAATGCGGCGCACCATTCGCTGAGCGACGACACCAATCAGTGCCGAAGCCAGAAGGAAGGGTTCCACCCCCAGGTCTACCATTCGGAAGATAACACTCACCGTATCATTGGCATGAACCGAGGAGAGCACCAAGTGACCGGTGAGGGATGCCTGAGTAGCTATCTGAGCGGTCTCAGTATCACGTATCTCCCCAACCAGCATAACATCAGGGTCAAGCCTCAAAGAAGCTCTAAGCCCAGTGGCAAAGGTCAGCCCGGCAGCAGGGTTAACTTGCATCTGATTAATATTGGCGAAGCGATACTCTACCGGGTCTTCAATGGTTATGATATTGCGTCCAATGGCATCAAGCTGGTTAACTGTAGCATACTGAGTAGTGGTTTTGCCTGAACCAGTCGGACCGGTGATTAATATCATGCCAAACGGTGTCCTCACCATTTGCAGGTACTTGCCTAAAGTATCAGGCGAAAAGCCTATATCCGATAAGGGGAGTAAGGCAAAGGCCTTATCCAAGATTCGCAGCACCACCATTTCTCCATATACGGTACCTGCAGTGGCCACCCGGATATCCACCCCCCTATCTCCCATGTCAAAGCTGATTTGACCATCCTGAGGGCGGCGGCGCTCAGCAATATTTAGCCCAGACATTATCTTCACCCGGGAAAGCAATGGTGGATGGACACTCAAAGGTAGGGACATAATCTCATGCAAGATACCATCAATGCGGTAGCGGACACGCAGTCTGTCCTCCTGAGGCTCAATATGGACATCAGAAGCTCGGTCTCTAACCGCCTGCTTAATAAGAAGGTCTATAGCGCGAACAACAGGAGCTTGAGCGATTGCCTCGGCGGAGAGCCGTGTTTCTGCTACCTTTACTCTCTGGTAGCGGGTAGGGATTTGGCTGAGCTCTTTTTCAACTTCCCCGCCAACCCTGTAATTAAGGTCAATCATCTCCTGGATATCCTGAGACGTACTGAGCACCGGCTCGATCCTTTTTCTGGTCAGGGCTGACAGCTCCTCAATAGCCTCGATGTCCCTCGGGTCTTCCATGGCTACCACTATCGTACCGTCAGTCACATCTATAGGGATAACATTATATTTCCTAGCTATCGGCTCAGGGACTAACGCTATCGCGTTGGGTCGAACCCCCTCTTTCTTCAAGTTGACAAAGGGGACTCGTAATTGCAAGCTGGTAAAGAATGCCAGTTGTTGCGGTGTGATTAACCGCTCTTGCAACAGGATTCGCTCAATCTTCTCACCATTCTTGGCTTGCAGTTCCCTGACATGGCGTAACTGCTCTTCGGTAATCAGCTTTGCCTCGACCAGCATCTCACTCAAGCCTTTGGGCAAAGTTGTTTTAGGCGACTCCATTCTCCTCTCCTCCTCAAGGTAATCTAAATTCCAATAAATAATTCTAGTTTTAGTAAGGTTCTCAGCGATTACCCATAACTAGTGGGGTTACGCTTCTTTCAGGATTAGTTTGATTCTTTTTGCTGCTCTTTTCTCCCCTTTCAGCAGCAAGCTTGGTCTCTCCTTCGCCAAAACATCTTTTTCAAGCAGCTCTGGAGTTACTTCGACACCAGGTGTCTTTAATATGACGCTAATTAAGGGAATTGGTTTATCTAACACAACGGTTATAGTAGTGTCTCGATCCCAGGAGCCTCTTGTATAGAGAATCCTTAGCTCGGGTATCGTGTGCAAGTAGTTATAGAACCTAGACACCAACTTTAGTTCTACCGGCGAGGGTATAACTAGGTCTACCTGGCCGGCATAAAGGGCTTGACTATCCAGTTTTACCGGGGCAGGCTCGGCTTCCACTCGGCTAGGTCTTTCTTCTGGAAGGCGCTCCTCCACTGCCGCCTCCGGTGGCTCAGCAATAGTAGCCTCCTCCTGAAGCTGGACAGGCTCCTCTATCTTCTCCTCCACAGCTTCCTCACGAAGCTGGACAGGCTCCTCTATCTTCTCCTCCACAGCTTCCTCACGAAGCTGGACAGGCTCCTCTATCTTCTCCCTGCTAGCTATATACTGCAGAGCCTTCTGCCTAGCTTCTTCCACAATAATTTCAGCCTTCCTATTTGCCGCCGATATAATCTCTTCAGCCTGTTTCTGGGCGGCTTTTTCAGCTCCGTCCTGTATTTCCTGGGCCTCCAGCTTAACCTGAGCAACAATCCTAGTAGCTTCGGCCTCGGCTTCTGCTTGTGCCCTCATCTTGATGCTGGCTACTATCTCTTCCGCATCAGCTATTGCTGCCTTGAGGAGCGAGCTGAGTAAATCAGCAGTGACTTGTTGAGGAGCGCTATCGCGCACCACCAGGTCGCTGAATTCTCTTTGCCGCAATTTCCTTGTCTTCTGTTTGTTCTTCTCAGATCGCTGAACAAGCCACTTAAACATCACAGCTAACCTGCCTTTAATTATTAATCCATAATCAAATTATGATTTGCCAAATGGCAAATGTCAAAAAGTTAGTCTACCCCATTAATTATATAGCTAGCCCGTTTCTTAAACAATCCTGCAAAGGGATGAATTTCAGGCAGGAGTGACATCTTCTAGTAGTAGTCCTTTCGGGTGAGCTTTCGCCTTGTTGAGCTATATGTATTTGCGCCTCCACAAAAGTCCTGCGCAGCTAAATTCAGAATACAGGCTCACATAAGATTTGTCAACTAGGAGCTAAAACCCATGTTAGTGGAAACAAACCAGTCAAGCTAAGCCAAAATATCTGACAAAACAGCTATTTTGGGGCATAATTGTAGCCACGTGGCATTTTCGCTTTGGCTAAACTTTGCCTTAACAAACCTAACTATGAATTAGTTAGCAATGCTTAGCTCTAACCGGCGATGACTGGGTGGGAAAATAGTAGTAATGATAATTGATAAACAGACGCTTTTCAACTCCACCGACTAGCAAATGTTCTCATAAAATTGATAGACTTTGTTTACACGCTCTCTTGACAGCTGCCAGCAGAGGAAGTATTATGGTGGTTAGCGGGCAGTGAAAGCTAACGCTTGAGGCATTTAAATAAAAGCTCGAAACAAATGGGCAGGGGGGATGAAGATGAACAATAGACGGTCCAACATCGAGATAATAGCTGATATGCTGAGGGTGGGGGAAAATGGTGCTGGCAAGACAGAGATTATGTACAGCGCCAATATGAGCTACAGTCAACTACAGAAGTATCTTGGTTTTCTGATGAGCCAAGGCTTTATTGACAAAGTGGAGGTAGGCAATCCGGTAGTAACCTATCAAGTGACTGAGCTGGGTTCGAAGTTGCTCAACAGTATAGACGGTGTAATCGAAATGCTTGGTTGGCTTGACAAATGACAGCCAATTTTAATAGTTTGCTGGTTTTTGGGTAACCTGGGGAAGCAGATTCTTCAGGTTGCTCTTTGTTTGTAACAAATTATAAAGGGGTGTCCCATGCCAGAGAAAAGAATGCTAATAGTCGACGCCGAGGTGGCAAGGAAAGTAGACGAAAATCGCGGTGACATGAACCGTTCAGACTTTGTTAACTTTCTTATTGATAGCTGTTTGACGGAAGACTCCGGGAAACAAAACTATATAACCAAGGAAGAATTCAATCAGTTCCAGGAGGGAACAAGGGAGCTGTTACGAAATTTCCTTGAGTTCTTTATTAGCTATGGTCTAGAACTGGGTAAGCAACCAAAGGATAAAACCTTTGAAGAACTAAGCCAGAAACTACAATCCCTCGGTAGCTCTGGTAGCAAAGCTAAAAACCTCTAATCAAGCCTCTACTAGCTACCAACAGGTTTATCCTCAGTGAATTTCCCCTCTTAATAGAACTATCTTCTAGAACACAATCACTTCCCATTACCAAGACAACCTGCGATAGTTACAAATGGGAATGTATTACAATTTAATAGCCATAGGTTGTCTTGGTTTCCTGGTTATACATCTTTTTGACATCGTCTCCTTAAAAAGGTTACCAGGAGCAAAGCCTTTTGCCTGGATTCTAGGTAGTGGCTTATTGGTTTACGCGCTAGTGATGGTGTGCTTTCAGTCAGACAAGCTGCCATTACCCATATGGTCTACCTGGCTAGGCTGGGCACTACTAACAATATCTCTCCTTCTGCTGATATATTCCCTGTTTATCAATCTTCCCTTCCGCAAGACATATATTGCCACTGGTGTCGGCGATAAGCTAATAACAACCGGGCTATATGCTCTAGTTCGCCACCCATGGGTTCACTGCTTCACTCTCATCCTGCTCTCCCTGATCCTGGTTTCAAAGTCAAGTCTACTACTTATCGCCTCACCCATATGGATTTTGCTGTATATCCTACTGGTAGTTATTCAGGACAAATTTATCTTCAGCAGGATGTTTCAGGGATATGACGCCTACAAGCAGGAAACACCTATGCTGGTGCCAAATCGACAGAGCTTAAATGCCTTCATAAATTCACTAAAGCAAGCTAGAGCCTAAAATCCGGGCTAAAGGAGAAGATAAAATGGCTACAGTAGGTGAATTACTCAAGCAAGGCAGATACGAAGAACTATGGGGGAGGTGCTGCGGATTTATTGACCTGAGTCTTGAGGATTTTATGAAGATTCAGCGGCGGCTTCTTTCGGAACAGTTAGAACTTCTAAAGAGATGCGAACTGGGCCGCTATATCATGAACGGAGCCGATCCTTACAACGTGGAAGAGTTCCGGGAGCAGGTTCCCCTCACCACCTATGACGACTATGCCCCTTACCTCCTCGAGAAGAGGGAGGATGTGTTGCCTAAGAAACCAGCCCTGTGGCAGTATACCTCAGGCAAATCCGGCGAGTATCCTTTCCGGTGGGCTCCGGTCACTGCCGAACAACTCAAAGCAATAGAGCCACTTATATTTGCCATGCTATTTTTCTCTGGTTGTAAGCAAAGGAATGAAATTGCCTTCAAGGAGCATGATAAGGTTCTCTATGGAATGGCTCCACCACCCTACGCCACCGGCACAATGGCTCGCGTCTTCCCCCATAAACAATTTGATTTCTTGCCACCGGTAGAGGAAGCGGAGAAAATGTCTTTTGAGGAGAGGATGCAACGGGGCTTTGAGCTGGCTCTATCTGAGGGGTTGGATGTATGCCTTACCCTATCCAGCGTTGCCGTAGCCATAGGTGACCGCTTCAAGCAGAAAAGCAACAATACCAACATTAAGGCTTTGCTCAAAAGACCCAAAGCAATATCTCGCTTGGTAAGAGGACTAATAAAAAGTAAGCTGGCTCATCGCCCCTTACTGCCCAAAGATTTATGGTCACTTAAGGGCTTAATCACATTTGGCATAGATAGCTCTATCTATAGAGAAAAAATTAAAGAAACGTGGGGCATAGAGCCGCTGGAATTCCACGGCTGCACTGAGGTTGTCCTGATTGCCATGCAGACCTGGGACCACCAGGGTATGACCTTCATACCTCATCTCAGTTTCTTTGAGTTTATTCCTGAAGAGGAAAGCATTAGATCTAGGGAAGACCCCACATATCAACCGTCAACGCTTTTACTGGATGAGGTTAAACCAGGTAACTATGAGCTGGTCATTACTAGTTTGCACGGTGGTCCATTTGTCAGATATAGACTGGGACACTTGATTAAAATAACGTCACTGCGTAATGAACAGCTCAATATAGACATCCCTCAAATGGTTTTCCTCTCCCGCGTGGATGACCAGATTGACATTGCCGGTTTTACTCGATTGTCGGAGAAAATTATCTGGCAAGCAATAGAGAACGCTGGACTGGTTTACGATGATTGGACGGCACGTAAGGAGGTCAAGGATAAACCAGCACTGCACCTATATGTTGAACTCAAGGAAGACGGAGTTACTGCTGAACAGGTAGCTACCTCCGTCCACGAGGAGCTCAAAAAACTAGATACCCCCTATGCTGAGTTGGAATCATTTACCGGTTTAAGACCGCTAGAGGTCACTCTACTTCCCCAAAATGCCTTTCAACTCTATAAGCAAAGACAGCAAGCCGCCGGTGCTGACCTGACTCAACTAAAGCCGCCTCACATCAACCCGGCTGATGATACCATAGACTTCCTGGTCAACACCGCTGGCAGGGTAACAGTAAAGGCAGGGCAGAAGGTAAAAGTGTAAATAAACCTCACAATTTCAGGTAGTCTGGCTACTCTATTGCATGACTATAGAGATTAGCCAAACATAGGCAGCAGGTAGCAAGAGTCAAAAAATTGCTACCTGCTTTATTTTATGTAAAACGAAGCGTCCCCTGCTCAATCCCATTGACAAGGCTAAAGCTATAAGCCATAATTGATGTAACAATACATAATGATAGTTATTACTAGCCGCGCTAATTATGAGAGGGGAATTTCGAAGTGAATTTATGGGGCTTAATACCGCTCATCAGTTGTCTAACATTTACCACCTTATTTATACTAGTCTTACAACAAGTCAGAAGACGAGTAGATAAGGTATTTGCTCTATTTCTTTTTGCCTCCGGGGTATGGAGTTTTACCTCTTTCATGCTTGTCTTCAATCCCTCTGCCTCCTCCCAGTATCTAATCTTCTGGAATGGACTGGTTATGACAGCAATCCCATGGGTAGTAGTTTCTTACTATCATTTCGTCAGGGCTTACAATAATAAACCAGGTGGAATAGGGTTATATCTCGGCTATGCGTTTGTGCTAATTATCCTAGTACTTTGCCTTAGTGGTTATGTGGTTAAGAGTGCCACTCTTGTTAATGGATTCCTATACCATGACATTAAACCTTGGGACTACGTCATAGCTGGTGTCCTCGTGCCCCTTCTCGCTTTTGTAATGTGGATGCTAGTGCAGAGATATCGTAGTTCAACAGACTCCGCTGACCGCAATAGAACAATGTACCTAATGATTGGCTGGAGCACAGTAGTAGTTATCAGCTATATTACTCCCTTTACGCCAGCTCTAGCTGGCTTGACCACAGACCATGTTGGTAATCTCATCAATGCCCTAATAATCAGTTATGCCATTTCCAGGTTTCAACTGCTTGATATCAAGTTCGTCATGCGGAAAGGGTTGGTTTATTCCAGCCTGACTATTTTCCTTACCGCTCTATACCTGCTGTTGCTCTTTATCCTGCAAATGTTCTTTCATGAATGGTTAGGCTATACCAGCCTGGTGCTCGCCGCTAGCCTTGCCCTTTTGATTGCCGTGCTATTCAATCCCTTAAGAGATTTCTTCCAGAAATGGATAGACCGAATCTTCTACCGCGAAACCTATGACTACCGCCAGATGCTGCTCAGCTTCTCCGATAAGGTAAGCAATGTTCTTGACCTGGGCGAACTAGCTCAAAGCATACTAGACCCGATAATAAAAGCCATGCATGTTAAACGGGCAGCTCTGCTATTCCCTGATATTGAGAGCAGTAATTTTAACACCCAGTTTTTCCAGCAAACTACAAAAGAAGAACCACCCATTAAGCTGAGGTTCACCAGTGACAACCCGGTGGTGACCTGGCTTGCCACTGAAGGCAAGGCTCTCCGGAGAGCACTCATAGATATCATCCCACAATTTAAGGGGCTGTGGGAGGCAGAGAGGGTTGCTCTCATGGCTCCGGGAGTGGAGCTACTTTGCCCCATCAGAAGCAAGGGCAACCTAATTGGCATCCTGGCTGTAGGTGAAAAGCAATCGGGGTCTCCATACTCTGATGAGGAAGTAGACCTACTCATGACCATGGCTAACGAAGCTGCGGTAGCTGTAGAAAACGCCAGGATGCTTAATAGCCTCAAAAAACAAGAGCTTCGAGTGAGGCAACTCCTGGCGCGGGCAGTCCATACCCAAGAGGAGGAGCGAAAGAGGATTTCCATCGACCTCCATGACAGCGTTGCCCAATGGCTGGTTGCTGCCTCATATCGAGCTCAGACCTGCAGTCATGTTCTCTCTGGAGATGACAACGATGTAGCTCGACAGGAACTTGCTGACATGGAAAGCACCCTTAATAAAAGCCTGAAGGAACTGCGTCGGGTAGTGACTGGTCTCCGCCCACCGGCTCTGGATGAACTGGGGCTTACCCATGCCCTGAGGCAGAGCCTTGAGGATTTGAAGGCTGATGGTCTGGACTGCCAATTTAGTCAAGCGGGCACACCGGTCCGACTTCCATCAAGCGTAGAGATTGCTGTTTACCGTGTAGTCCAAGAAGCTCTTAATAATGTCCGGAAGCATGCTAATGCCACCAAAGTAAATCTCCGCTTACAGTTCCAAGAAGATAAGCTCTTGGTCGAGGTTCGTGATAATGGCATAGGTTTTGACCTCTCTCAAACACTGGATAGCGCTACGTCGGTGGGACGCATGGGCTTGCTGGGTATGAAACAGAGGGCAGAGACGCTGGGAGGAGCTATCAAGATAAAGACAGGCAGTGGGACTGGAACTAGTATAATCTTTAGTCTTCCCATTCAGCCCCAAGAAGAGGAAAAATAAATGGACACCATCCGAATACTTCTGGTCGATGACCACCAAGTTGTGCGTGAGGGGCTACGGCGTATGCTGGAGCTTGAAGAAGATATGGAGGTGGTAGGTGAGGCAGCCGATGCTAAAGAAGCGCTCACCCAGGCGGAGTTGCTCTCCCCGGAGGTCATCCTCATGGACATTAAGATGCCTGGGGTAGATGGGATTGAGCTTACTCGACAGCTAAAGCAGAAACAGTCCGCCTGCAATGTTATTATGTTAACTCTGTATGATGAGTACCTGACTCAGGCTATTGAGGCTGGGGCAGTGGGTTACCTCCTTAAGGATATTAAGCGCGAGGAACTGATAAGAGCCATCCGGGCAGTTCACCAAGGCCGCGCACCACTTGACCTGTCTCTCACTCAAGAACGATTAGCTGAGCTTGCCGCTCCGGCTGAAGGTAAACAGCGGCTTTATCTGTCAGAGCGCGAACTAGCCATCCTCCGCCTGATTGCTGCTGGTGCAACCACCCAAGAGATTGCTAACCAGCTTTTTTTGAGCCAAGCCTCAGTTAAGAGAAGCGTAGGCTTCATCTTTGAAAAACTGGGTGTCCGCAATCGCTCCGAAGCAGTATCAGAGGCCCACAAAAGAAGTCTGATTTAACCCCTCGGCACCCTTTTCTTTTACCTGCCCTCATCGCACTAATTCAATAAATAGCTCCCAACCTATATGAACCTTAGGCTCATTAAATTAACCCTTTTGGCTCAAAGAATTATTCCTTTGAGTCTTTTAAAGTTGGTATTAAAAGGGTACTATCAATTATATTTGGCTTCTTCCAACTACAAGATTATCAGGAAGGGAGGATGAGATGGAGAAGGACATCCAGATTCTGGTGGTTGATGACCACCAGGTTGTGCGTGAGGGAATACGGCACCTGCTGGGGCAAGAAGAGGATATGGAGTTCGTAGGCCAAGCTGGGAACAGTGAAGAAGTCCTATCCCAAGTAGAGATGTTTTCCCCGAATATTATTCTTATGGACATTAAGATGCCTGGGGTAGATGGGATTGAGCTTACTCGTCAAGTAAAGCGGAAACACCCCTCCTGCAATGTTATTATGTTAACTCTGTATGATGAATACCTGAACCAGGCTTTGGAGGCTGGGGCAAAGGGTTACCTCCTTAAGGATATTAAGCGTGAGGAACTTGCCCAAGCCATTAGGCAGGTTCACCACGGCGAAGTAGTGATTAGTGAGAGCATCAAATCTAAAACCCGATTTGGGTATGAAGAGGGACGTGGCAAAAAGGCAGAAGAAGGCTCCGGCACAATGGCTGAGGAGATACAGCTGGTTCTACCGCCACCGGTTGAGGCTAACCAGTTGATGAGATTCACTGGTCGAGCAGAGGAGGCACTTCAGTCCCGCGTGATGCAAGTGGTTGGTTCTTGGCAGGAGGGCACCGTCTTGACCTTCATCTTAAACAAGGCTACATCGCTGGCGGATATCCTGAATAAGTTTGGAAATATATCCGAGGTAGAAGCAATAGGAGAAAAACCACTTACTGGGAAGATCAATCCGAACCTGCTTAAGCAAGCCGAAGCCATACCAAGACTAAAAAATAGGCTCAGGAAGACTGTCTTTGTAACCCTTGAAAAAAACTAGACCCGAGGGCGGGTTAAGCAAAGGAACAAGCATAAGCAATTGATAAGAGCCCTTGGCGTAGCCATTTAACACACATTCAGCATGACCAATTACAGCCTCCTACACTGTCACTTCAGCATAATTACACTTTTCCCCTCAAGCAGGCAAGCAATAATATCAACCACTGGTGACCACTCAGGAAGTATCCTCGCTTATAACTGTTTGCCCCTCATAAACACCCCCTTTAGGTTACCCCTGATAAACTACCTTTTCTAAAACTAGTTGCAAAGTAGAGTGCTATGTGTTATATTATACATAGTAAGACTAGGTATTATGATAAGTGAGGTAAATTGAATGGCACAAAGACGTGGGTTAATGAAGGGTAATGCTGACTCCCTGATTCTTTGCCTACTAGGGCAGCAGCCGATGTATGGCTACCTGATTATTAAGGAGCTTGAGAGAAGGAGCCAGGGCTATTTCGAATTCAAGGAGGGTACCCTTTATCCTGCTCTTCACCGTTTAGAAAGGGCAGGCTTAATCGTAGGCAAGTGGCAGACATTACCCAGTGGTCGACAGAGGAGATACTACTATATTACCGATAAGGGTCACCGGCTGCTGGCGGTGAAGAGGAGCCAGTGGCAGGACTTCTTGACTGCCATGAACCTCATTATTCAACCAGCGCGCACTTAATATGAGGTAGAGGAAGTGACAACACTAAGTCATTACCTAAATAGTGTTAGAGATAATCTGAGGCTTGACCCCCCGTCTGAGAGGGAAGTTATAAACGAGCTTGAGACGCATATTGAGGATGAGCTCCAGGAGCTGAAAGAAGCCGGGCTATCTGAAGAGGAGGCAGCTAACACCTGCGTCAGGCTTTTAGGCTCAGCCAAACTAGTTGCTCGCCAGATATATGAAGCCCATAGCCAGGGCACCTGGCGGCAAGCGTTATTAGCTTCAACGCCACACCTACTTTTTGGACTAACCTTTGCTCTCAATTGGTGGCAGGGCATTAGTTGGTTACTAATTATGCTTGTCTTAGTCCTCGGGACAGCGGTCTATGGTTGGTGGCACGGTAAGCCAACCTGGCTTTTCCCCTGGCTGGGTTATTCTTTGCTACCAGTAGTGGCAGCTGGTCTCCTGCTACTTTATTTGCCTAAAGGGTGGTCTTGGTTGGCTATCATCCTCTATGTTCCCTTAGCTGCGTGGCTGGTATATGCCATTACCGTTCAGACTATAAAGAAAGACTGGTTATATAGCTCACTGATGCTGCTTCCGCTGCCCATTGTCATCGGCTGGTTTATAGCTGTGCGTTTGGAGGGTAGCTTCCCTCAGTTTAGTCTAGAGCGCCTTCATGATTTTGCTTCCTGGGTAGGTCTAAGCTTCTTAGCTTTGGGGGTAAGTGTGGCTATATTCATTCGCTTGAGACAGCGTTGGTTGAAGGCAGCAATACTAATTATATCAGGAATTCTAACTTTGATTATGGTCGTCGGCTACGCTTGGAGTCAGCTTGGTCTGCACACCTTTTTAGTTCTAATACTCCTGATGTTGGGTATTTTCTTAATTCCAGCGTTACTGGAGCGAAGGATAAGGCACAGCACAGGTACTTAGTTGAAAGGTAGGGCAAATATTGATGCCAAAGGTAG
>Ga0209991_10000305_pt1 | contig 21976 bp, 36 predicted proteins | sample ChitaG_FD_183167 | JGI IMG/M metagenome (GOLD analysis project Ga0209991, IMG submission 183167) | Deep subsurface microbial communities from South Pacific Ocean to uncover new lineages of life (NeLLi) - Chile_00310 metaG (SPAdes)... | ecosystem: Environmental > Aquatic > Marine > Oceanic >... | reverse complement strand
AATGTGGGCACCATAGGGCATGTGGATCATGGCAAGACGACCTTGACCTCGGCGATGACGAAGGTGTTAAGTTACAAGGGTCTTGGCAAGTGGTACACCTTTTACGAGATTGACAACGCTCCTGAGGAGAAGGAGAGGGGATTGACGATAGCCATCTCCCATGTGGAGTATGAGACGGAGAACAGGCACTATGCGCACATAGACTGTCCTGGGCATCGGGACTACATCAAGAACATGATTACCGGGGCGGCGCAGATGGATGGGGCCATTTTGGTTGTGGCTGCTGACGATGGGCCCATGCCCCAGACGAGGGAGCACGTGTTGTTGGCTCGTCAGGTGGAGGTGCCCTCGGTAGTTGTGTTTCTGAACAAGGTGGACAAGATGGTGGATGAGGAGCTTTTGGAGCTGGTGGAGTTGGAGTTGAGGGAGCTTCTGGACGAGTATGGATTTCCTGGGGATGAGACGCCGGTAGTGCGAGGCAGTGCATTGTTGGCTTTGGAGAGTGAGTCCACCGATCCTGGGGCTCCGGAGTATGAGTGCATTTTGGAGTTATTGAGGGTGGTGGATGAGTACATACCTACACCTCTTCGGGAGATGGACAAGCCATTTCTGATGCCCATTGAGGATGTATTCAGCATCAAGGGTAGGGGGACAGTGGTGACGGGGAGGGCAGACAGGGGGACGATCGAGGTAGGGGAGGAAGTGGAGATTGTAGGGTTGAGGGACGAGCTGAAGAAGACGGTGGTGACGGGGGTGGAGATGTTTCACAAGACGTTGGATGTTGGGCAGGCTGGGGACAACATAGGTTGTCTGTTGCGAGGCATAGATCGTGAGGAGGTGGAGAGGGGGATGGTATTGGCGAAGCCTGGGACGATTGAGCCACACACCGGGTTCACGGGAGAGGTATACGTGTTGAAGAAGGAGGAAGGTGGGAGGCACACGCCCTTTTTCAGTGGGTACAGGCCGCAGTTTTTCATACGGACGCTGGATGTGACGGGGTCGGTGGAGTTGCCTGAGGGGATAGAGATGGTGATGCCTGGGGACAACGTGAATCTGAACGTGAAGTTGATAGAGCCGGTGGCGTTGGAGCCTGGGTCGCGGTTTGCGATCAGGGAGGGTGGTCGAACCGTGGGGGCCGGTGTGATCACCAAAATCCTCGATTGAAGGAGGGAGGCAGGGGAGTAGATGGCTAGGTTGTTCGGTAATTAGTCTAGTAACCTGACTACCTAGCTACCCGAATAAGTTATGGCCAAGCAGAAGATTAGGATCCGTTTGAAAGCCTATGACCATCGGGTTCTTGACCAATCGGCACGGCTGATAGTGGAGACAGCGGAGCGCACAGGGGCTACCGTAGTCGGCCCTGTGCCCCTACCGACCAAGATCGAACGGTTCACTGTGAGGCGCTCCCCTTTTGTAGACAAGGATTCGCAAGAGCACTTTGAGATCCGCACTCACAATCGCCTTATAGATATCATTGATCCAGACTCAAAGACCATAGACACGCTGATGCGTCTAAACCTGCCGGCTGGCGTGGATATAGAGATCAAACTTTAGCTTACGGCGTATAGCGTAGCGCTTATCGCATGTGGCCTGTCACAGTAGGCGATAAGCTATAGAGCGAGCAAGCGACATAGATCGCAGAGATAAGTCATGAAGGGAATTCTAGGTAAGAAAGTCGGGATGACCCAGGTCTTCGATGAGAGCGGGGAGGTGATTCCCGTTACTATCATCGAAGCAGGGCCCTGTTTTGTGACCCAGAAGAAAACAGTGAAGCAGGATGGGTACACGGCCATTCAGTTGGGCTTCAAGGAAGTCAAGCCCAAGCGCCTGACCCAGCCTCAGCGGGGCCATTTGCGAAAGAACAACCTGCCCCCCCTGCGCTACCTCCGGGAGATCCGCATGAGCGAGGGCGACCTCGAGGACTACGAGGAAGGGCAGAAGATTAGCATCGGCATCTTCGAGGTTGGTGAGATAGTGGATGTGGTCGGCACATCCAAGGGCCGGGGCTTTGCCGGGGTGGTGAAGCGGCATGGCTTCCGGGGCGGGCCTAAGACCCGTGGCCAGTCGGACCGGCACCGCGCCCCGGGCTCCATCGGCCAGACCACCACGCCTGGCCGTGTTTTCAAGGGGAAACGTATGGCTGGCCGGATGGGCAATCAGCGGGTCTCTGTGCAGGATCTTCAGGTAGTCTTGGTGGATCCTCAGCGCAACCTCTTGGCTGTGAAAGGGAGCGTGCCCGGAGCCAGGAATGGGCTGTTGCTCATCAAGGAAGCGCGCAAGACGACCGTTATGAGAAAGAAGATGTAGAAACCGGGGTTGGTGGGAGAGATGCGAGTTCCTGTACACAACATGGCGGGGGAAACCGTCGGCGAGATCGAGTTGCGAGAAGACATCTTCGGCGTGCCCATCAATCTGCCGGTGATGCATCAGGCTTTGGTGCGCCAGCAGGCCAATGCCCGCCTTGGCACCCATAAGACCAAGACCCGTGGCGAGGTGAGAGGGGGCGGCCGCAAGCCCTGGCGCCAAAAGGGGACGGGAAGGGCCCGCCACGGCAGCATTCGGGAACCTCAATGGCGAGGCGGCGGCGTAGCCCATGGGCCTCGACCGCGCAGCTATCGCCAGAAGATGCCTCGCAAGATGCGGCGTCTAGCGTATAAGTCGGCCCTCTCCGTTAAAGCTAGGGAAAGACAGATCATCGTCCTGGATGACCTGCAGATGCCTGCTCCTAGGACGCGTGAAATGGTGTCCATTTTGGGAGCTTTGGCCGTGGACTCCAGTGCTCTGATCCTTTTGCCGGAGAGGAACTTTAACGTCGAAAAGTCGGCTAATAACCTGCCCGATGTGAAAGCCTTGCGCGCTCACTACCTGAACATAGCCGACCTCTTGGGCTATGACTACTTGCTTATGCCCTTGGGGGCTTTGGACGTCATCGAGTCCATATTGGGTTAAATCCAAGCAGTTTAAGTTGGGCTTTGGCGTAATGGAAGAGGTCCGGTTAGAGGATGCGGTGTCCTGAGCCCTTTGTCCCTGGGCCCTGTACTTGTCGCCCTTGGTCCTTTGGCCCTGTACTCAGGCCGCCCTCTGTCCTTGGGCCCTGTACTTGTCGTCCAGGACAAGTGCCAGAGGACCAAGGGTACAGGACTAAGTGCCCAAGCCCTTGGTCCTGTGGCCCAAGGACACAGGGGACAAAGGGTCCAGGACAAGTGCCTGAGGACCAGGGGCCTGTCGAAGGGAGGTGCGATGGACGTCTACGAGATTTTGAAACGCCCTATTACTACAGAGAAGAGCAATGTGCAGGCGGAGTATTATGGCCAGTACACTTTTCAAGTCGATCGCCGAGCCAATAAGCTCCAGGTCAAGGAGGCTGTGGAGAAGATCTTCGATGTCAACGTTATCTCTGTCAATACCATGAACATGCCCGCCAAGAGGGGGCGTTTCGGGCGGCGGCGCGTAGTAAGGAAGCCTGCCTGGAAGAAAGCGGTGGTCAAATTGGCGCCGGGACAGCGCATCCAGTTCTTCGAAGGAGTGTAGGGTTGGAAATTCGAGATTCGAAATTCGAAGTTCGAGATTGAGGAGACCATGCCTATTAAGACTCATAAACCCACCTCGCCAGGGCGGCGGGGAATGAGCGGTTATGATTTCGAAGAGATAACCAGGACCGAACCCGAGAGGTCGCTTTTAGCCCCCTTGCACAAGAAGGCTGGGCGGAACGTGCGGGGCAAGATCACCGTCCGCCACCGGGGCGGCGGCCACAAGCGAAGGTATCGCATCATTGATTTCAAGCGGAAGAAGATAGGTATCGCAGCGCGGGTGGACTCCATTGAGTACGATCCGAATCGGTCGGCGCGCATTGCTCTCTTAGTCTACGCAGATGGCGAGAAGCGCTATATCATCGCTCCCCTGGGCTTGCGGGTGGGCGACATCCTCATGTCTGGGCCTGAGGCTGAGATCCGCGTGGGCAACGCTTTGCCCATTGCCAACATCCCCGTGGGCACTCTAATCCACAACATCGAGTTGAAGCAGGGGAAGGGAGGGCAGTTGGTGCGCTCCGCTGGCTGCTCGGCCCAGCTCCTGGCCAAGGAGGGCAAGTATGCCCACGTTCGTTTGCCTTCTGAGGAAGTGCGCTTGGTACACCAGGCGTGCATGGCCACCATTGGCCAGATAGGCAACACTGAGCACGGAAACATCAGGCTGGGCAAGGCCGGGCGCAAGCGTTGGATGGGCTGGCGGCCTTCGGTGCGGGGCTCGGCCATGGATCCGAAGGCCCACCCCCATGGTGGAGGCGAAGGGCGGTCCCCGATTGGCATGCCCTCGCCAAAATCCCCCTGGGGCAAGCCCACTCTGGGCAAGAAGACGCGCAAGCGTAAGGATACGAATAAGTGGATCGTGCGCCCGCGGAGCAAGAAGCGGCGTTAGGAGGTTGTCGTGGCGAGATCGTTGAAGAAGGGACCATATGTGGACCCTAGGTTGCTCAAGAGAATCGAGGACATGAACAAGCGGGGCGAGAAGCGCGTGATCAAGACGTGGTCGCGAGCTTCGACCGTCTTCCCCCAGATGGTTGGCCACACGATCGCGGTGCACGATGGTAGGCGGCACGTGCCAGTCTACATAACTGAGAATATGGTGGGGCACAAATTGGGGGAGTTCGCTCCAACTCGGACCTTTCGAGGGCATATCTACAGAGAGAAAAGGACCGGGATTAGGAAGAAGTAACTGCTCACCTCGATAGATATGGAAAAGACAGATCATCTCTTGGCAGGATCACCTGAGCACCTTGAGCTCGTCGAAGGGTGCGGCTTTGCAGACCCCGCATCCTTCGACAAGCTCAGGATGCTTGTCATAATATCCGCCGTGAGTAGTTACCACCTTTGGGAAGAACTAGCGGGGAAGCATGGCTTTTGAGGTTAGAGCAGTCGCTAAATACGTGCCTCTATCTCCGCGCAAGGTGCGCCTTGTTGTAGATCAGGTGCGAGGCCGGGCGGTAGACGAAGCTTTGGTTATCCTCAAATTCACACCAAAGGCAGCGGCTAAACCGGTTGCTAAGGTTATCAAGTCGGCTATTGCAAATGCCGAGGAGAACTATGGGCTGTCCAGAGAGGATCTATACATCTCTCAGATATTCGCTGACGTCGGCCCTACCCATAAGCGGTGGAGGGCCGGAGCCCGGGGGAGAGTCAAGCCCATCTTGAAGCGCTCATCTCACATCACTGTTGTCCTTGAGGAAATGGAGGAAGAGTAGGCAACTGCAAGAGACAGTAGGCAGTTGCTCCTTGCTGGGTGAAGGGAGGATCAATTGGGACGGAAGGTACATCCTCTAGGTTTCAGGTTAGGGATAATTAAGGATTGGCAAGCGCGGTGGTATGCTGCTGGAGAGGAGTATGCCGATCTCTTGCAGGAGGATCTGGATATCCGCCAGTTGATACGTGAAAAGATGGGGCAGGCTGGCATCTCCAAAATCGAAATCGAGCGTTTCCCTAAGCAGGTCAGCATCACCATTTGGACGGCCAAGCCGGGTATCGTCATCGGGCGAAAGGGGACGAACGTCAGGGCCTTGCGTCAGGATGTGGAGGAATTGTCACAACAGAAGAGGGTTCGCATTGACGTCCAGGAGATCGAACGGCCTGAATTAGATGCCTATCTTGTGGCCGAGAACATAGCTTCTCAGTTGGGGCGACGTATTTCCCACAGCCGCGCCATGAAACGAGCAGCAAGTCAGACTATGCGCATGGGTGCTGAGGGGATCAGAATCACTTGTAGCGGCCGCTTGACCGGGGCTGAGATGGCCCGCCGGGAGTGGGTGATGGAGGGGCGGGTGCCCCGCAATACCCTGCGAGCCGATATTGATTATGGCTTTGCTGAAGCCGGGACCACTTATGGCCGCATCGGCATCAAGGTCTGGATTTACAAGGGCGAAGTCTTGCCCGAAGTAGCGAAAGCAGCAGCCAGTTAACCCGGTTTAAGGTGCAACGCACTTGCCTTGTCCGAGCCCAAAGTGCGTTGCACATGACTTAATGACATTGAATTGTCATCAGTGGAGAGTGAATCGTTATGTTGATGCCTAAGAGGGTTAAGTATCGCAAACAGATGCGGGGTCGTATGAAAGGCCGGGCTTCACGGGGGGCTACGGTGGCCTTTGGCGATTACGGCCTGCAGGCTTTGGAGCCCTGCTGGATGACCAGTCGTCAGATTGAGGCCGCCAGAAGGGCTATCGTCCGCCATGTCAAGCGCCGAGCGAAGGTATGGATAAGGGTCTTTCCCGATAAGCCTGTCACCAAGAAGCCAGCCGAAACGCGGATGGGCAAAGGCAAGGGCTCCGTAGATCATTGGGTGGCGGTGGTTAAGCCGGGCCGAATCCTCTTTGAGATAGCTGGCGTCAATGAGGATGTGGCTCGACAAGCCATGCGCTTGGCCTCCCATAAGCTGCCTATCAAGACCCAGTTTGTGGCTCGGCTGCAGATATAGATGGGGGGTCTGATGGAGGCGCGTGGGATTCGAGCTATGGCTACGGAGGAGATCCGGCGCAAGCTGGACGAAGCTCAGGAGGAACTTTTCAACCTGCGGTTCCAATGGTCAACCGGGCAACTGAAGGACACCAATCGCCTCACCCAGGTGAAGAGGGATATCGCTCGCCTGAAGACCATCTTGCGCGAAAGGGAGCTGGTCCAGCTTTGGGAGGGAGAGGATTTATGAAGGTGCAGCGTAAGAGGTTGACCGGTCGCGTGACCAGTGATAAGATGGACAAGACCGTCGTGGTGGAGGTCGAGAGGCTAAAGCGCCATCGTCTCTACGGCAAGGTGCTGAAGAGGACTAAGAAGTACATGGCTCACGATGAGGAAAACGCATGTCGCATCGGCGACTTGGTGCGTATCGTCGAGTCGAGGCCCTTGAGCCGCAGGAAGCATTGGGTCGTTGAGGAGATAATGCAGGCTGGGAACTAAGAGCTGGTTGCTAGAAGTGGGTCAGGAACTTCGACAACCAATAACCAGCATCCGGAATTGGGGAGAATGGGGGATGATTCAGCAGGAATCCAGGCTGCGGGTAGCTGACAACACCGGCGCCAAGGAGATCCAGTGCATCAGGGTACTGGGTGGTTCAGCGCGTCGCTATGGGGGGGTAGGCGATGTCATCGTCGCTTCGGTTAAGCAGGCCACTCCCATGAGCTCGGTCAAGAAGGGTGAGGTGGTGAGGGCAGTCATCGTTCGCACAGCCAAGGAGTACGGCCGCCCCGATGGTTCTTATATCCGGTTTGACGAAAACGCTGCCGTGATCCTGGATGATCACCGGAACCCTAAAGGGACACGTATCTTCGGCCCCGTTGCCAGGGAGCTTCGCGATAAAGGGTTCATGAAGATCGTCTCCCTGGCCCCGGAGGTGTTATAGAAGGCAGGTTGTAGGTTACAGCGATGCAGAGGATAAAAAAGGGCGACACAGTGGAGGTCATCAGCGGCGACGACCGTGGGCTAAGGGGAACTGTCCACCAGGTCATCCCCAAGAAGGATCGGGTGGTTGTTTTGGGCGTCAATATCGTCAAGAAGCACCAAAGGCCCAGGCCTACCGGCGGCCGCACGCAGGCCCAGGCGGGGATTATCGAGTTCGAGGCCCCTTTTCATCTATCCAACGCAATGCTGGTCTGTCCCCAGTGTAGCCAGCGGACCCGGGTCGCCTTTGAATATCTAGAGGATGGCGGGAAGGTGCGCGTTTGCAAGAAGTGCGGCGCTGTTATTGATTAGTTCATCAGGAGCTAGTTGTGCCAAGGCTAAAAGATAGTTACCGTAAGGAAGTTGTTCCTGCTTTAATTAAGGAACTTGGCTATCGCAACGTGATGGAGGTGCCGCGCCTGGAAAAGATCGTGGTCAACGTGGGCGTAGGCGAGGCTCTGCAGAACGCTAAGGCTCTGGATCACGCCGTCCAGGACATCTCCACCATCACCGGCCAGCGACCTATCGTGACCAGGGCCAAGAAGTCCATCGCCGGCTTCAAGCTGCGGGAGGGGATGGCTATCGGTGTCAAGACGACCCTGCGAGGCAACCGGATGTACGATTTCCTAGATCGCTTGTGTAATGTTGCCCTTCCTCGCCGGCGCGATTTCCGTGGTGTCTCCCCCGACTCCTTCGATGGTCGAGGCAACTATACTTTGGGCCTTCGGGAGCAGCTTGTGTGGCCGGAGATAGATTACGATTCCATTGACAAAGTGCGAGGCATGGAGATAAGCATCGTCACCACAGCCAAGACCGACGAAGAGGGCCAGCACTTGTTGCAACTGTTGGGGATGCCGTTTAGCAGATAGCCGATAGCATATGGGGTATAGCTTGTGGATGCTATAGGCCATCGAGCGAGCGAAGCGAGCGAGCCATAGGCTATAAGCTAAATAGGAGGGATAGTGGCTAAAAAGTGCATGATGATTCGGGAGGAGCGTAGAAAGTACCGAGTACGGGTGCGCAATCGGTGTCAGCGGTGCGGCCGTCCCCGGGGCTATATCCGTCGTTTTAAGCTCTGCCGTATCTGTTTCCGCGAGCTTGCTCTGGAAGGCAAGATCCCAGGGGTGGTCAAGGCTAGTTGGTAATGTAGTCAAAAACCTATACATTCAGAAGATCGAGACATTGGACGGGACATCGCAATGAAGGAGATTCAATCGATCTGGAAAGTGGGGAGAGAAATTATTTCATGAGCACAACTGATCCTATTGCCGACATGTTGACCCGCATCAGGAATGCCATTATGGCTGGCCACAGCTATGTGGTCGTTCCCGGCTCAAAGATAAAGGTGGCTATCGCCGGAATCCTGAACGATGAAGGCTTCATCGAAAACTACGATGTCACCAAGGATCGCCCCCAGCCCACGATCAGGATCTGGCTGAAATACGCAGGGGATAGAAAAGACAGACGGTCTGTGATCACAGGCTTGAGGCGGATCAGCAAGCCGGGCCGTCGGGTCTACACTGGTAAGGAGGACATCCCCTGGGTGCTCAGCGGCATGGGCACCGCCGTCCTGACCACGTCCAAGGGGATCATGACGGGCAAGAAGGCCCGCCGTCTCGGCGTCGGTGGCGAGGTGTTGTGCCATATTTGGTAGCTTCTAGTTTGGAGGTATTTCGGTGTCACGCATAGGTCGCATGCCTGTTCCCATACCGGAAGGTGTGCAGGTGGACATAAAGGATAGCCACGTAACAGTAAAGGGGCCCAAGGGCGAATTGAGTCGCTCCTTCCACCCAGATATGACGATATCCCTGCAGGATGGTCAGATCGTGGTGACTCGCCCCACGGACAACCGGCAGCATCGGGCTCTACACGGGTTGACGCGAGCCTTGCTGGCTAATATGGTGACCGGGGTGACTGAGGGGTACCGCAGGGACCTGGAGATCCGAGGGGTCGGTTATCGTGCTGAGATGCGAGGCGATAACCTCGTCTTGAATGTTGGCTTTTCCCATCTCGTAGAGATAGCGCCGCCTTCGGGCATCACCTTTGGCATCGAGAGCCGCGGCAAGGCCATCGTGGTCGAAGGGATAGATAAGGAGTTAGTCGGCGAGATGGCGGCCAGGGTCAGGCGAGTGCGCCCTCCCGAGCCCTACAAAGGCAAGGGCATCCGCTATGTGGGCGAGCACGTGCGCCACAAGGCTGGCAAGGCGGGCAAGATAGAGGCTTAAGACCCTTGGAAGGGACGAAACGACGATGAGTGAGCGAGCCGAATTGGCGCGCCAGCGGCGACACCGGCGGGTGCGGAAGAAAGTAGTGGGTATCGTTGAACGCCCCCGCTTGAATGTCTTCAGGAGTCTAAAGCACATCTATGCCCAAGTCATTGATGATGACCAGGGACATACCCTGGTGGCAGCTTCCACTCTTGATCCTGAACTGCGCGGGAAACTGGGTGGCCTTACCAAGACCGAGCAAGCCAAGTTGGTGGGAGAGCTTTTAGCCGAGCGAGCTCTGGGGCGGGGGGTGAAGCAGGTGGTCTTCGATAGAGGCGGTTACAAGTATCATGGGCGGGTGAAGGCTCTGGCCGAGGGCTCGCGCGAGGTCGGGCTGGAATTCTAGCGTACAGGAGGATGGATGGCGAGGGGAGATTTCCAGGAGAGGGATGAGCTGGATGAGCGGGTGGTGCACATCACACGCACAGCCAAGGTGATTAAGGGTGGCCGGCGCTTCGCCTTCCGCGCCGTTGTCGTGGTAGGCGATAATCAGGGCAGCGTGGGTGTCGGGGTAGGCAAGGCCCGCGGGGTGCCCGATGCTATCCGCAAGGGATCAGAGCAGGCCAAGAAGAACATGAGGAAGTTCGCCTTGCTGGGCACAACTATTCCTCACGAGGTGCTAGCCCAATTCGGCGCGGCCAGGGTTCTTTTGAAGCCAGCCTCGCCGGGCACGGGGGTCATCGCCGGCGGCGGAGTGCGGGCAGTGGTGGAGGCGGCGGGCATCCGCGATATCCTAACCAAGTCCCTGGGCAGCTCCAATGTCCTCAACGTTATCAGGGCTACCCTGGAGGGGCTGTCTCAGCTAAAGGACATTGAGGAGGAGGCCAGGCTGCGTGGTAAGCCTGTAGCAGAGTTGATGCCCTTCTGGGCGAGGAAGCGGACCGGTGGCTGACAAGCAGGCCAAAAAGAAGGCCAAAGGCCGAAGGAAAAAGAAAAAGACGACGCTGCGTATCAAGTGGGTCAAGAGCAGCATTGGCTATTCCCAGCGGCAGAAGGCGACCATTAAGTCCCTGGGCCTTAAGCGGCTACGGGACACGGTGGAGTGGAAAGATGACCCAGTGACCAGAGGGATGATTGATAGAGTGAGCCATTTGGTCGAGGTTGAAGAACTGGGTGCTGGAAACTAGCTACTGAATACTGAACACTGAATACTGAATTGGGGGCGAGGATGAAGCTACACGAGTTGCGTCCCGCTGAGGGAGCCAAGAAGAGGAGGAAACGAGTGGGGCGCGGGATCGCTGCTGGCCAGGGCAAGACCGCTGGCCGGGGCACCAAGGGGCAGAATGCCCGCTCTGGCGGGGGGGTGCGCCCCTACTTCGAGGGCGGCCAGTTGCCCCTGGTGCGGCGCTTGCCTCACAAGCGGGGCTTCACCAATATCTTCAAGGTGTACTACACTCCGGTCAACCTCGACCGGCTGGACGATTTCGCTGCGGGAGACGAGGTCAACCCGGCCACCCTGGCTGAGTCAGGCATCATCAAGTCGCAGCGCGAGCCAGTGGTCATTTTGGGGCGCGGCGAGCTGGATCGGCCCCTTAGCGTCAAGGCCCATCGTTTCTCGGCCAGCGCCCGAGAGAAGATCCTGGCCGCCAGCGGCACGGTGGAGATGCTGCGGCTTCGATGACGTGTGACCATTCGAAGTGTCAAGCCCTGGGTGAGGTTCACCGAAGTTCGTGTTTGGGTGAGTAATTTCGCATTATACGAACTTTAGGTTCGCATATAGGACGTTATGTGAAATCACCGGCCAGAGGAAGGAGGTCATTGGGACGGGCACTTTTGAGGTTGAGATCGAGGTGCGAAATTGGCAAAACCGTTTTCTGCGTGAAGAAGAGCGGGGAAAGGATATTGTCTGCAAGACGCTGGTAGACTCCGGCGCAGTCCAGTTGTCCTTGCCAGCGGAGCGCGTTGAGAGCCTCAAGCTGATGGAACTGGGCCAGGTTCGAGTGTACACGGCAGACGGTGGCGAACATGAATATCGGGTTATGGGCATCGCAGAAGTCGAGGTTCAAGGTCGAACTACCCGCGTGCAGGTCATCGAGCTCCCTCGGGGGGCAAAACCGCTACCTGGAGCCATTCCCCTGGAGGAGATGGATTGGCACATCTCGCCAATAGAGAAAAAGCTTGTTCCCAACCCTCGGTCACCCGAAAAGCCACTATTGCCATTGTGTTAGAACGGATCGAGTAGCCGGTGACTTCACATTGATCCGCAAGCAGGCTTGATTGTCGTGCCGGTTCGCCTTTGGGGGCCTGATGGGTATACCATTTCGGTCACGGCGGAATGATACGCAATTGCTAAAAGAAGCAGATTGGGGAGGTGATTTCAATGGATGAAACATTTAGGTGGTTTACAACGGTAGATCTAAGTAAATACGAAGATAAGTATGTTTCTATGGTGAATAAAGAAGTAGTATGCGCAGATGAAGACCCAGAGGTTGTATACATAGAGGCCAAGAAGAAATACCCAGATAAAGAAATTGTGCTTTGGAAAGTCCCTCTGAACATTTTGATATAACTTCCGACAGAGAAACAAAAAGACCATTTTCGTATGGCAGGCATGAACAAGAAAAAGCGACCATTGTAAGAACAGGGGAGGAGTAAATGATACAAGCTGTCCGTAAAGTCTCGGTGTGATTTTCTCGAAGTGCGTGTTTAGTCAGATAAATTCGGGTTGAAGGAGGGAGAACGATGCAAGTTATTCTAGATCAAATTACCCAGTTAGTTGGGGCCTACATCCCCAACCTCATCGGGGCGCTGGCCATCCTGATTATCGGGTGGTTGGTTGCTCTGGTGGTGTCTGCCATCGCGCGTCGGGCGCTTCGTCGCACGACCCTGGACAACCGACTGGCTCGCTGGATCGTTGGGGAAGAAAAGGCCGAAGCCATCGAAGTGGAGCGGTGGATCGCCAAGGGGGTGTACTACCTGATCATGCTCTTCGTGCTGATCGCCTTCTTCCAGACCCTGGGCCTCACGATCATCACCGAGCCACTCAACCAGCTCCTGATCCAGGTGTTCCAGTACGCCCCACGGCTGCTCGGTGCGGGGTTCTTGCTGCTGATCGCCTGGATCGTGGCCAGCGCGCTGAAACTCGTTGTCTCGCGAGTGCTGAGCGCCGCCAAGATTGATGAGCGCCTCGGCAGCCTAGCCGGCCTCGAGGAAGAGGGGCGCGTTCCCCTGGCTCAAACACTCGGTGATGCCGTGTACTGGCTGGTCTCCCTGCTCTTTCTGCCAGCGGTGTTGGATGCCCTGGGCTTGGAAGGGCTCCTCGAACCGGTCCAGGGGATGACTAACAAAGTCCTCGGCTTCCTGCCCAACATCTTTGCTGCTGGCCTCATCCTAGTGGTCGGCTGGTTCATCGCCCGCATCGTGCAGCGGATTGTGACCAACCTGCTGGCCGCCATCGGCGCTGACCGGCTGAGCGAGCAGGTGGGACTGGCCACGGTTTTGGGGAAGCAGCGGTTATCCGGGCTGCTGGGCCTGGTGGTCTACGTCTTGATCCTCATCCCGGTGCTGATTGCCGCCCTCAACGCCCTGGCACTGGAAGCCATCACACGGCCAGCCGCCAATATGCTGAACACGATCCTGGGTGCGCTCCCGGCCATCTTTGCCGCCAGCCTGGTGGTGACGATTGCCTACTTGGTGGGGCGCGTGGTGGCCGGGTTGGTCACCAACCTGCTGACTGGCGCTGGCTTCAACGCCATCCTGGCCCGGCTGGGTCTGGGGAAGGAGCCTGCCGAAGGGGAGCGGACGCCCTCAGAAATCGTGGGATACCTGGTTCTGGTGGCGATCATGCTCTTTGCCACCGTTGAGGCGTCCCGCCTCCTTGGCTTCGTGTTGTTGGCCGATCTGGTGACTCAGTTCACAGTCTTTGCCGGCCAGGTGATCTTGGGGCTGATCATCTTCGCCATTGGCCTCTACCTGGCTAATCTGACCTCCAAGACGGTGCTAGCCAGTGGGGCGGCGCAAGCCAGGCTGCTGGCCCTGGCCGCGCGGGTTTCCATCCTGGTGCTGGCTGGCGCCATGGCCTTGCGGCAGATGGGCCTGGCTAATGAGATCATCAATCTGACCTTTAGTCTGCTGCTGGGAGCCATCGCCGTGGCGGTGGCCCTGGCCTTCGGCCTGGGGGGGCGAGAAATCGCCGCCCGCGAGCTGGAGGGTTGGCTCAGGTCAGTAAGGTCCAAGGAATCCTGAGGTGAGGGGCTCGAGCATTCCCCTCTTCTGCAACAGGTTGATACGGCATAACGCTAGCTAACCGGCTTCGCCCAAATTGGCCGCCTCGCTGTGGACGAAGGCACACTGCCAGCGAAGTAGCCTTGTTGTCGAAGGGTACTTCGCCGGCGGACGACGCGGCCAACTTCGGTTAGCGCGGGAACGTTAGAGGAAATTGCGGCCCTTCGGTCTTTCGGTAACAGTTGTGGGAGGAGAGAAGCGATGGAAGTCACAATGAAAGCCATTGAAACGACGGGAGAGGAGGGCTCCCATGATACAAGCTGTCCGTAACGCTTTCAATCTGCCTGACCTAAGGCGCAGGATCTTGATCACTCTTTTCATATTGGTTGTATTCCGCCTGGCTGCCCACGTTCCGGTGCCCAACGTGGACCCAGTGGCTCTGCGCCAGGTCTTTGAAGCCAATCAGCTCTTGGGCCTGCTGGATATGTTCTCAGGCGGCGCCATGTCCAGCTTCTCAGTTATGGCCATGGGGGTCTACCCTTATATCACGGCTACTATTGTCATACAGCTCTTGCAGCCCATCATCCCCAGGTTGGAAGAGATAGCTCGGGAGGGCGAGGCCGGGCGCGCCAAGATTAATCAATACACCTATTACTTGGCCATCCCGTTGTCGGCTCTCTCAGGTTATGGCCAGGCCCAGTTGTTACAGAGCCAGGGCGTCATCACCAACTTTGGACTTTCTGGGGAGATGATCTTGCCCACAATTGCTACTGTCTTCACCCTGACGGCGGGCACTATGTTCGCCATCTGGCTGGGTGAGCTGATCACCGAGCAGGGCATAGGCAACGGCCTCTCCATCATCATCTTTGGCGGCATCGTGTCCCGTGTTCCACAACGGGTGGGCGCCTTACTGGTAGGTGACGTGCGGGGCCTGATAGCCTTTTTCATCATCATGGCTGTTACAGTGGCGGTTATCGTCATTGTGCAGGAGGGACAACGGCGCATCCCGGTCCAATACGGCAAGCGAGTGCTGGCCATGCGGGGCCGCCGACTGCGCATTGCCGGCGGTCAAAGCACTCACATCCCTTTGCGAGTCAATGCAGCGGGCATGATCCCGCTCATTTTTGCCCAGTCCATTTTGATGTTCCCTGGGGTGATCGCCTCTTACCTCGTCTCGGCGCAAAATCAATGGGTCTCCAGTATCGCCAACACTATCTACCAGACTTTCAACGGCCAGGGCCATGCCTACTACATAATGTACTTTCTCATGGTTATTGGCTTCACCTATTTCTACACCGATATGGTCTTCCAGCAGCAGAACCTTCCCGAGAACCTGAAGCGTCAGGGGGGCTTCATCCCGGGCATTCGCCCTGGCAAGCGTACCGCCGATTATCTAAACGGAGTTATGCGGCGCATCACCCTGGTGGGGGCTATCTTCCTGGGCCTGGTAGCCACCATGCCCTGGATAGTTGACGTGCTCGGGATCGTGGAGAACCCTGGGATGATGCTCATTACCAGCTCTGGCTTGCTCATCGTGGTTGGGGTGGTGTTGGACACCTTGAAGCAATTGGAGGCTCAGCTCTTAATGCGCCACTACGAGGGCTTCATCAAGTAGTGTCCTATGATAATCTTGAAATCGCCCTCGGAGCTGGCACGCATGCGCCAAGCCGGTCGCATCGTGGCCGAGGTGTTGGCTGCCCTGCAGCAGAGGATCAGACCTGGTGTCAACACCGCCGAGCTAGATGAATTGGTCTACCAGATCATTACCAAGTGCAAGGCATTTCCCTCCTTCAAGGGCTATCGTGGCTTCCCGGCCTCTTTATGTGTCTCGATCAACGAGGAGGTGGTGCACGGCCTCCCTAACAAAAAGCGGTATCTGAAGGAGGGCGATATCGTCAGCTTCGACGTGGGAGCCATCTATCAGGGGTATCAGGGCGACGCGGCTGTGACCGTGGGGGTGGGGGAAATCGCCGAGGCGGCAAAGGAGCTGTTAGCGGTGACGGCTGGAACCCTGGCAGCGGGCATTGCGCAGTCACGGGCAGGGAACCACACTGGTGACATATCGTGGGCCATCCAGGATTATGCTGAAAGCAGGGGCTATTCGGTAGTGCGCGAGTACACTGGCCACGGTATCGGCCTTCAGATGCACGAGGACCCTCAAATACCCAACTATGGCCAGCCTGAACGGGGCTTTCTTTTGAAGCCGGGCATGACTTTTGCGCTGGAGCCCATGGTCAACGAGGGGGATTGGCGCACGCGAGTCCTGGCGGATAATTGGACGGTGGTCACCAAAGATGGGAAGCTTTCGGCTCACTTTGAGCACACCATAGCCGTCACCGAAGGTGAGCCCGAGATATTAACTCGCTTATAGGCTAGATTGGAGATTTTAGCGATGAAGGTTAAAGCATCGGTTAAGCGTCGCTGCTCTAAGTGCAAGATTGTCAAGCGCAGGGGCGTGGTTTACGTGATCTGCGACAACCCCAAGCACAAGCAGCGGCAAGGATAGCGTCCTTCGACAAGCTCAGGATGAGGATCAAGGGAGGTAGAGGATGGCACGAATCGCAGGAATTGACTTGCCCCGCAACAAGCGGGTGGAGATCGGCTTGACCTACATCTACGGCATCGGTCGCTCGACCAGCCGGGAGATTCTGACTCAGACGGGGGTTGACTTGGATACGCGGGTCAAGGACCTGGCCGAGGCCGAGATTAGCCGCTTGCGCGAGGTTATTAATGCCAATTATAGGGTTGAGGGCGATCTGCGGCGGGAGGTCAGCCAGAACATCAAGCGCCTGCAGGAAATCGGCTGTTATCGGGGGCTCCGCCACCGTTACAACTTGCCTGTGCATGGGCAGCGGACCAAGACCAACGCCCGCACTAAGCGTGGCCCACGCAGGACGGTGCCCGGCCGCGGCAAAAGGCGCGGGATGAGGAAGAAGTAGTCAGTGATCAATGACCAATGACCAATGAAGCAATTGGGGCTTGGTCACTTCGTGCTGAGCACCCTTCGGGGTGACCCTCAGGGGAACCCATGGTGCGAAGCATTGGGATTTGATTTGGGGAGGAAAGATGGCGCAACGAAGGGAAAGGAAGAGAACAACTCGCCGTGCACGCAAGAACGTCCCTCAGGGGCAGGCTCACATTCACGCCACGTTCAACAACACGATAATCACTATGACCGATCAGCAGGGCAACACCATCACTTGGGGGAGCGGAGGCACTGTGGGCTTCAAGGGATCGCGTAAGAGCACCCCCTATGCGGCCCGCATGGCCGCTCAGCAAACGGCCAAACAGGCCATGGATCACGGCATGAAGGAGATAGACGTATTCGTTAAGGGGCCTGGGCCTGGCCGGGAGGCGGCCATCCGTGCTTTGCAAGGGGCGGGCCTCAAGGTGAAATCCATCACCGATGTTACTCCCATTCCTCACAATGGCTGTCGCCCACCCAAGAAGCGAAGGATGTAGCGACTTAGTCATCAGTCACTGAGCGTTTGTCACTTATAGGAGGTAGAATGGCCAGATATACCGGCCCGGTTTGCAAGCTGTGTCGGCGGGAAGGGCAGAAGCTCTTCCTTAAAGGGGAGCGGTGTTTGACTGCAAAATGTGCTATTGATAGGCGTTCCTATGCTCCTGGCATGCATGGCCGTGAGAGCCAGTTCCGCCGCAGACGACAGTCGGAATATGCCCTGCAGCTCCGGGAAAAGCAGAAGGCGCGCCGTATCTACGGCGTCTTGGAGAGACAGTTCCGACGCTATTTCCGAGAAGCTGAGAGGCGGAAGGGGATAACTGGCGCCAACTTGCTGACCATTCTGGAAAGTAGGCTAGATAACGTCGTCTATCAGCTTGGTTTCGCCGATTCGCGGGCTCAGGCCCGCCAATTGATATGCCATGGCCACTTCAACCTCAATGGGCGGAGGGCCGACATCCCTTCGATGCTGGTAGAGCCAGGAGACGTGATATCGGTGCGCGAGCGGAGCAAGAAGTTGGCCTATTTCAATGACCGGGCAAAGGAGCTAGAGAGCAAGGTTGTGCCGGACTGGATGAGCTTGGACGCTCTCAACATGTCGGGGCGGATCTTGAATCTCCCTTCGCGGGAAGAGATAGACCTGCCTTTGAACGAGCAGTTGGTTGTTGAGTACTACAGCCGTTAGAGCGGTGCTTGGCGTCAGCTTTATCCTCCTGGAAGGAGGGACTTAGGCCAATGGCAAATCAGGAGGGCAGTCCTTTAATGAGTATGGTTCTGCCCAAGGTCGAGTGCGAGGCCAACTCGAGAGGTTATGCACGTTTCGTTATCGGCCCCATGGAAAGTGGCTATGGCATAACTCTTGGCAATGCTTTGCGGCGCACTCTCCTCTCGTCTATGACTAGTGCGGCGATCACATCAATCAGGGTTAGCGATGTGCACCACGAGTTCTCAGTCATACCTCACGTCAAGGAAGACATGACCCAGTTGATCCTCAACGTGAAGCAAGTGCGGCTGAGGATGTACTCCGATGATTCTGATTCGGCGCGCTTGCGTCTAGAGGTAGGGGGCGAGGGCGTGGTGACGGCTGGCGACCTGGAGTGTCCCGGCGATGTGGAAATCATCAATCCTGACTTGTATTTGTTCACCGTAGACTCCGATGAGGCCGAGGTGGAAATGGAGCTAACGGTCCAAAGAGGCAAGGGTTACTCGCCCGCTGAGGAGCGGGGCAAGCTGCCCATCGGGGAGCTCCCCATTGACGCTATCTTCAGCCCCATCCGCAAAGTCGGCTACGAGGTGGAACGAGCCCGCGTCGGTCAGATGACCAACTTCGATCGGCTTATCATGGAGATATGGACCGACGGTACCATTCGGCCTCAAGAGGCTTTGAGCGAGGCTGCCAAGCTTTTGGTGAAGCACCTATTGTTGGTGGCTGGTGTCGAGGAAGAGATCCCAGAAGAAGAGGCTGAGGAAGAAGGTATACCCGCCCGTGTTTACGACATGCTAATCGAGGATTTGGATCTCAGTGTGCGGGTCTATAACTGCCTCAAGCGGATTGGGATAACCAATGTGGGAGAGGTGCTCGAGAGGCTGGAAAAGGGCGACGATGAGATATTGGCTATCCGGAATTTCGGTCCCAAGTCGTTGGTTGAGTTAAGGGAAAAGTTGCACGCCAGGGGCTTGCTCTGGACCGAGGAGGAAGAATCCGAGGAGTGATTGCTTCATGCGACATCGGAAAGCAGGCCGCAAGCTGGGTCGCTCCAGCGGCCATCGCAGAGCTCTATATAGAAACCTGATAACTGAACTGATTCGCCATGAGCGGATAAAGACAACGGAGGCCAAGGCTAAGGCCATTCGGGGGCAGGCAGAGAAGCTGATCACTCTGGGTAAGCGTGGCGACCTACACGCCCGTCGGCTGGCCGCCGCCAGGTTGAACGATGCGACTATCGTTAAGAAGCTCTTCGATGATCTGGCTCCTCGCTACGAAGGGCGTTCCGGTGGCTACACTCGCATATTCAAGCTAGGACGACGTCAGGGCGATGGGGCGCCCATGGTTCTTTTGGAATTAGTGGAGTAGCTGGGGACTGGAAGTTGGAGGTTGGAGGCTTGCCCTGAGACTAACCGAAGGGTTGGAGGTTGGGAATCCGAAATCCGAAATCCCAAATCCGAAATCGGAAGCCAGCACTCGAAAACTTATGGCTGTCGTCGAATACGATGGCACCGATTATCTCGGCTTCCAGGTGCAAGCCCAGGGCCCGACGGTTCAGGGGGAGATAGAGAGGGCGCTGGCAGCGGTTACCCAGGAGGAGACTTGTACTGAGCCCCGCCGAAGTATCAGGATCATTGGGGCGGGCCGGACTGATGCCGGCGTTCACGCCCAGGGGCAAGTTGTCGCCTTCAGTACGGCCTGGCGACATCCCATTGAGGAGCTTCAGCGCGCATTAAATGCCGTCTTGCCCGCAGACATCGCGGTGCGTGAGCTAAGGCCTGTGGCCAAGAGCTTTCATCCCCGTTTTGACGCTGTCAGTCGAGGGTATCGCTATGCCATCTTCAACCAACCCTTGCGTTCGCCACTGGCTCGACGCTTTGCCTATCATTTCCCTCGTCCTCTCGACGTAGCAGCTATGAACGAGGCCGCGGGCATCCTGGTGGGCAGTCACGATTTCGCGTCTTTTGGACGAGCGCCTCAGGGCGATAACACAGTGCGCAGGGTGTACCGGGCCCAATGCACTTTAGAGGGGCCATTCGTTTACTTCGATATAGTAGCTAACGCTTTCCTCTATCGGATGGTAAGGAGGCTGGTGGGCACGCTGCTGTTAGTGGGAACGGGAGAGCTATCGTCGTATGGGTTTGAGGAGATTCTCCAGTCTGCTGATCGAGATAGAGCTGGCCGAGCTGTCTCAGGTCATGGGTTGTGTTTGATGAAAGTAAGCTATTGATGGCTCGGCTGAGCGTTCGACCGAGCTCACGCCGAGGGCTCGCCGAAGTCGGAGGACCCAGAGGTGAAGACGTATACACCTAAAGCGAAGGACATAGAACGAGGATGGTACTTAGTTAATGCTGAGGGCAAGACATTAGGGCGTCTAGCTTCGGAGATCGCCAAGGTCCTGCGGGGCAAGCATAAGCCCATCTACACTCCGCACCTCGATTGTGGTGACTACGTCATCGTGATCAACGCCGACAAAGTACGGGTCACCGGGCGGAAGCTGGACCAAAAGATGTATTATCGCCATTCGGGCTATCCTGGCGGGCTCAAAAGCATCAGCTTGAGGAATCAATTGCAGAAGCACCCGGAGCGAGTGCTGGAGGCTGCAGTGCGAGGGATGCTGCCCAAGAACCGGCTGGGTCGAAAAATGATGAAGAAGCTCAAGGTTTACGCGGGTGACTCCCATCGCCATCAAGCTCAGCAGCCTAAGGTTCTGGAATTGTAAAGCGAGTTTTCACCGAGAGGAGAGGTAAATGGCGCTTGTGTATTATGAGGGAGTGGGACGACGCAAGACGGCTACGGCTCGTGTGCGGCTCTATCCTGGCGAAGGCAACATTATCGTTAACAACAAGCCGATGGAGGAGTACTTCTCGCGTGAGCGCGACGTGCTGTACCTGCTGGAGCCACTGAGGGTCACGGGCACCGCGGACACATTTAATGTCTCTGTCAAGGTTCAGGGGGGTGGCGTATCTGGTCAAGCGGGTGCTGTGTGTCATGGTATCGCTCGCGCTTTGTTGGCGGCCGACCCAGATCTGCGGCCCATTTTGCGCAAGGGCGGCTTTCTGAGCCGGGATGCACGCATGAAGGAAAGGAAGAAACCTGGGCTCAAGCGCGCCCGCAAGGCGCCGCAGTACACCAAGCGGTAAAGCTCACTCGAAGGGGTGGGGTCGTTAGAGGCCCCGCCCCTTTTGTTATTAGGGCGGTCAAGCCATTGACAATTTGAAGCATTATGATACAATCAGATTCGATTGGAAATCTCTAATGCCTCGGAGGACGATTAGGAGGATAGGTGAGGGCAACACCTTTCGCTGAACTGGCCAGCTTGGGCGAACAGTTGGAGAGAACTACCAGCCGCCTTGAGCTGGCCAGTTTGTTGGCGGAGTTCCTGCAGAAGCTAGACCCCGCAGAGATTCCAGCCGGGGTGCGCTTGACCATCGGCCAGGTCTTCCCCGAATGGGACGGGCGGGCCCTCAAGCTGAGCTGGAAGGCAGTGATGAAAGTAGTCGGGCGGGTTGGCGAGCCCCACGGCCGCCGACGGCTCGACTGAGGCTTCGACGGTGAGGGCTTCGACTGAGCTCAGCCGAATGTCCTCAACCGAACCGCTCGCCGAAGTCCGCCAGGCTATCTTCGCTGAGGCGGAGGACATGGGGGAGGCGGTGCGGTTGCTCTTGGAGCGGGCCCTTCGACAGGGCTCAGGACAGGCCCGGCCTGAGCCGCCCCAGCCTCCGTCCCTCACGATCCTGGACGTATATCGACCCTTTGAAGAGATCGCTGCCGCGACAGGGCCAGGTTCGCGTAAGAGGAAAGAGGAGCTCTTGCGAGGTTTGCTGTTGCGAGGCACACCCGTGGAGGCCAAATACATCGTCAAGGATGTCCTCGCCGAGATGCGCCATGGGGTGGGTGAAGGGATCGTGCTGGAGGCCATTGCCCAGGCGGCAAGGGTCCAACCTCAATTGGTCCG
>Ga0209991_10000302_pt1 | contig 22072 bp, 19 predicted proteins | sample ChitaG_FD_183167 | JGI IMG/M metagenome (GOLD analysis project Ga0209991, IMG submission 183167) | Deep subsurface microbial communities from South Pacific Ocean to uncover new lineages of life (NeLLi) - Chile_00310 metaG (SPAdes)... | ecosystem: Environmental > Aquatic > Marine > Oceanic >... | reverse complement strand
CGCCCCGGCGGATGTTGCTACAGGCCGTCGGGCGGCGATCTGAACTGACACCCGCAGGCCCGGGTCGCACGATGACGACCGGCAGTCAGATCGTGGTAATAGGTGCGGACACTCTGGATCCGCACCATCTGCGACAGCTCTTTGAGATGTGCCTGGCAACTGCTCTCCCAGCCTCCCCTCGGTGACGGTTTGTCACCGGAGCCCTGCGATTTCGGGTAGGTGGGCCTGTGAGACGCTGCGTAGGTGTTCGTGACCGCGGGTAGCGGCCGCGCGGCAGGCATCGCCGCCGGTGCCCTGGCCGACGCGGTCTTCGGCGACCCCAGACGTGCCCACCCGGTCGCCCTGTTCGGCAGCAGCGCAATGGCGTTGGAGCGCCGCAGCTATTCTGACAGCCGGTTCGCGGGTTCGTTGCACACCGCCGGTCTACTCGCCGCGATCGCCGTCCTCGGGGCCGTCCTCGGGAGAGCGGTTGGGCGCCGCGGACCGCTCGGGGAGGGGGCGTGCGTTGCGGCGGCGACGTTTGTCGCCCTGGGTGGGACGTCGCTGTGCCGAACCGGTCAACACATGGTGGACCTGTTACAGGACGGGGATATCGGCGCCGCGCGCCGACTGCTGCCGTCGCTCTGCGGACGCGACCCCGCCATTCTCGACCATGGGGGCCTCACGCGCGCAGCGCTGGAGTCGATCGCCGAGAACACCTCCGACGCCCATGTCAGTCCGCTGATATGGGCATCGGTGGGCGGCACCCCCGCGGTACTGGTGTACCGGGCCGCCAACACCCTGGACGCGATGATTGGCAACCGTTCGCCGCGCTATGCCCGGTTCGGCTGGGCGGCAGCCCGTTTCGACGATCTGGTCAACCTCGGCGGCGCTCGGCTGACGGGCGTGCTGGTCGTGCTGTGCGCACCTACGGTCGGCGGGTCACCGGTCACGGCAATGCGGGTATGGCAGCGCGATGCCCGCAAGCACCCGAGCCCCAACGCCGGCGTGGTTGAGGCGTCTTTCGCCGGTGCGCTCGATGTGCGCCTCGGCGGTCCCACCCAATACGCACACGAGCTGGAGATCCGTCCTTCGCTCGGCGACGGTCGAGCCCCCGAGGTGGGCGACCTCGCGCGCGCGGTGCGATTGTCGCGTGCCGTCCAACTGCTTGCTGTCGGTGTTGTGGTGGCCGTCAGCGTCGCCTGCCGTAGCGGTCGGCGAGTTTCTCCTCGGTCGTGAGCGGCGCGGAGGGCTCGCCGTCATCTTCGCGGGACGCGACAGCTTCAGCAGCTGCCTTCTCGCGACGGCGCACCTGCAGTTCGGTATAGACGAAATAGCCGACGCCGATCGGCGCGATGATGCCGAACGCGATCCACTGGATGCCGTAGGACAGGAACGGGCCAGCATCGAGGTGCGGCAGCGGGATAGCGCCGAGACCGCCCGGTTGATCCTGCACAAGCTGCAAATAGGAGCCCGCCAGCGGGACGCCGGTCAAGGCGGAGATCTGACCGGTGTTGATCGAGTAGACCTGATGCACGCCGTTGGTTGCGAACGGATTCTTGCCTTGGGCGACGGCTTCGGGATCACGGAGTCTGGAGGTGATGGTCACGGTGTCGGCAGGCGGCGGTTCGAAGGGCGGTACCTGCGAACCCGCCACTGGACGTACGTAGCCGCGGTCGACGAGCACGGTGGGGCCGCCGTTCACTGCGAACGGAGCGAGCACTTCGAAAGCCGGTTCGCCGTCGATGAACCGTAACCTGGCCAGCACCTGACCTTCGGGCAGGTAATGCCCGGTGGCCGTCACGCGTTGCCACTGCTCATCGGGCGCCGCAGAATCCTGTTGGGGCAAAACCGTCGTCACGGGGACCGGATCGGATTCCAGTGAACGGGCGATCTGGGCGTTCTCGCGCGACGTCGTGGTGCTCTTGCCCAGCTGCCACGGTGCCAGCACTGTGAAGCACAGGTAGGCGAAGGCGAACACGACGACGAACAGCGCCAACCATTGCGGTCGCAGCAGAAAGGCCCAGCGGCGCATTGTCAGCTAACCCCTTCCCGCTCAGCCAGCTGCTCGTCCACCCAGCCATGCAGGCCGGGTAGCGATGCGTCGATCACGGTGAACACTTCCTCGAATTCGTCGTGGGTGCCGTAGTACGGATCCTCGACGTCGGGGGCGTGGGCGCCCGATCTCGGGTCGAATGACCGCAGCATCCGCAGCCGGTCGGCCGGCACGCCCTGGTGCTGCAGCATGCGCAGGTGGTTGCGGCCGAGTGCCACCACCAGGTCCGCAGACAAGTGGTCGGCGTCGATCTGTGCGGCGCGATGCGACGTTGGGTAGCCGTGTGCGCGCAGCACGTGCCCGGCTCGGTCGTCGGCTGGTTCACCGTGGTGCCAGTGGCCGGTGCCGGCGCTGGTGACGCGCACGGCCGCGGCCAGCCCACGCTCGCCGATTTGATGGGCGAACATCTTCTCCGCCATCGGACTCCGGCAGATGTTGCCTGTACAGATAAAGGTGATGTGCAGCATCAGGCCGGCCCTCGGGGCTCCGCTGTCAGGCACCGAGCACCTCACGTAGGTCATCGACACTGGTGAGGTGCATCAGCGCGCCGTCCGAGCCACCTGTGTCGATGAAGTCGTCGTGCCCGTAGCCCCAGCCGACGACGATGGTGCCGATGCCGTGCGTAGCAGCGCCCTCGACGTCGTGGGACCGGTCGCCGACCATCACAACGCGCTCAGGCAGCGGCGCCAATTGGGTGAGCGCGTGGGCCAACACGTCGGCCTTGGATGAGCGGGTGCCGTCGAGGCTGGCCCCGGCGATCACCTCGAAGTGCCTCTCAAGCCCGAAGTGTGCGAGGATCCGCCGCGCCGTCGGCTCGGCCTTGGAGGTGGCCACCGCCAGCCGAACGCCGCTGACCTGTAGGTCAGCGAGCAACTCGGGGATCCCGGCATAGGGACGGTTCATCGACCAGCCGCGGCTGACGTAGTCGGCGCGGTAAGCGGCGATCGCGGCGTCGGCATGCTCACCGAGACCCATCTCCTGCAAGGTGACGTGCATAGGCGGACCGACGATCCGGCTGTCCAGGTCGCCGTCGGGAACCGTCATGCCGATGGTCAGCAGCGCGTGCCGAAAGCTGGCGATGACGCCCGCCGCCGAATCGGTCAACGTCCCGTCTAGGTCGAAGATCACCAGATCGTTGCGGCTTGCCCGCGCGAAGTTCCTGATGCTGTCTAGCGTGTCCGCCACCACACCATCATCCCTGATTCCGGTGGCGGATCGGCGCGCGCACTAGTGTCGTGATGTGGCAAGCCTGGGAGTGAGGCGATGACGGTCCAGCTCGCGGACGTCATCGACGTACTTGACGCGGCCTACCCGCCTTGGCTCGCCCAGGGGTGGGACTCGGTCGGGCTGGTGTGTGGGGATCCGTCCGAAGTCGTCGCGGCGGTGACCATCGCCGTGGACGCGACGCCGTCTGTGGTGGCACAGGTGCCTGACCGCGGTCTCCTGCTGGCACATCATCCGCTGCTGCTGCGCGGCGTGGACTCGGTGTCAGCCGATACTTCGAAGGGCGCCCTGATCCACTCGATGATCCGGACCGGTCGCGCCCTGTTCACCGCGCACACCAACGCCGACAGCGCATCGCCTGGAGTGTCGGATGCGCTGGCCGACGCGCTGGGTCTGGAAGTGTCCGACGTGCTCTCGCCGGTGCCGGCCGGGCCTGAGCTGGACAAGTGGGTGGTCTTCGTACCCATAGATTTTTCGCAGAACCCACAGACCGCGGCAGAGATTCGCACCGCGATGTTCTCGGCGGGCGCCGGCCAGATCGGTGATTACTCGCAGTGCAGTTGGAGCGTTGCGGGGACGGGGCAGTTTCTGCCGCATGAGGGCGCGACACCGGCGATCGGCGCGGTGGGCATCGTCGAACAGGTCGCCGAGGATCGGATCGAGATGGTGGCGCCGTCCTCGCGGCGCGCCGCCGTCCTCGCCGCCCTGCGCAGCACACACCCCTACGAGGAGCCCGCATTCGACATTATCGCCATGCAGGCCGCCCCCGGTGCGGTCGGCTTGGGACGCATTGCAACCTTGCCAAGCCCAGAACCCCTATCGACGTTCATGTCCCGAGTTCGCGATGCGCTGCCCACCACCTCGTGGGGCGTGCGCGCCTGCGGAGATGCCGCGGCGTCGGTGTCGCGGGTCGCCATATGTGGCGGCGCGGGTGACTCGCTGCTTGCCGAGGTCGCCGCTGCAGGGGTCGACGCCTACGTCACAGCCGACTTACGTCATCATCCCGCCGACGAACACAGTCGCACCTCAGAGGTCGCGCTCGTCGATGTGGCGCATTGGGCCAGCGAATACCCGTGGTGTGGTCAGGCGGCGGGGGTTCTGCGCAACCACTTCGGTGCGTCGCTACCGGTCATCGTGTCCGATGTGCGAACCGACCCATGGAATGTCGAGGGAGGCTGGACATGAAAGCTGAAGTAAGGCAGCAGCAGTCGTTGCTCAAAGTGGCGGAACTCGACGCCGAGATCAGCCGGATAGAGCATCGGAAAAAGAACCTCGCCGAGCAGCGGGCACTGGAGGAACTGCAGGCCCGCCATCAGGAGGCAAACGACCAGCTGGCCGCGCTGCAAATCGCGTTGGAAGATATAGATGCGCAGGTCGCGAAATTCGAGAGCGAGATCGACAGCGTACGCCAGCGGGAGGACCGCGACCGTGCACTGCTGGACAGCGGAACGATCGATGCCAAGCAGCTCACGGAGCTTCAGCACGAGCTAGACACCCTGCAACGACGCCAGGCCAGCTTGGAGGACGCGTTGCTGGAAGTGATGGAACGGCGCGAAGAGCTTGGGGCTGATCAGAATCGGGGGTTGGCAGAGATCGACGAGCTCGAGAGATCACTTAGCGATGGCCGATACGCGTGCGATGAGGCTCGCACGCAGCTGGCCCAGCTGCGCCACCAATCCCTCTCACATCGTGACGACCTCATTGCCGGCCTCGATGAGGGGTTGGTCACGCTCTATGAGCATCAGCGGGCCCGTGGGGGCGTTGGCGCGGGGCCGCTGCAGGGACGTCGATGCGGCTCGTGCCGAATAGAAATTGACAAAGGGGAGTTGGCACGGATCGCCGCCGCGGCCGACGACGACGTGCTGCGATGTCCGGAATGCTCTGTGATCCTGTTGCGGGTCAAGGGTTTTCAAACGTGAAGGTGCTACTCGAGGCCGACGGCGGATCCCGCGGCAATCCGGGCCCCGCCGGTTACGGCGCAGTAGTGTGGACTGCAGACCGGGGATCGGTGCTCGCCGAAGCGAAGTCGTCGATCGGCGCAGCCACCAACAACGTCGCGGAATACCGTGGATTGATCGCCGGACTTGAGGAAGCGGCCGTCCTCGGCGCCACCGAAGTCGAGGCCTACCTGGACTCCAAGCTGGTTGTCGAGCAAATGGCGGGTCGGTGGCGGGTCAAGCACCCTGACCTCGGACTGCTGCATCAGCAAGCCAAAGACCTCGCGTGCAAGTTCGGTCGCGTCAGCTATACGTGGATCCCACGGGCAAGCAACAGTCACGCCGATCGGCTTGCCAACGAAGCCATGGATGCTGCCGCCGAACTCGCCGAATCAGGTGCGGATCCGGCTCCGGCAGCTGTGGTCGAGCCCGCGGCGACAACGGGCGTAGTTACGAGTTCGGCCAGCTGGACTGGGGCCAGGGGAGCGCCGACCCGGTTGCTTCTGCTGCGTCACGGCCAGACCGAACTGTCAGTGCAACGACGCTACTCCGGACGGGGAAACCCGACCCTGACCGACCTTGGCGTCAGGCAGGCGGAGGCGGCTGCGCTGTACCTCGGGAAGGTGGGCGGCATTGCCGCCATCGTCTCATCCCCGTTACGGCGGGCCTACGACACCGCCTCGGCCGCCGCCAGGGAGCTTGGCCTAGACGTCGTCGTTGACGACGACCTGATCGAGACGGACTTCGGAGCGTGGGAAGGACTTACGTTCGGCGAGGCCGCTGAGCGCGATTCCGAGCTGCACCTGCGCTGGCTCCGTGACACCTCGGTGCCACCACCGGACGGAGAAAGCTTCGATGCCGTGACCTCACGCGTGCGCATCGCCCAGCAGCGGATCATCGCCGAACATGCGGGCCAGACTGTACTGGTGGTATCTCACGTGACACCGATCAAAACGCTGCTGCGGCTGGCTCTCGACGCCGGCCCGGCCCTGCTGTACCGGCTGCACCTGGACCTTGCGTCGCTGTCGATCGCCGAGTTTTATCCCGACAGCGCTGCGTCGGTGCGGCTGGTGAACCAGACCGCCTATCTGTGACCAGATTGCGGGCCGCGCTGCAGACGCAGCTCGCATAGCCTGCGTCGGACCGGAGGTCGACTCCGTCGCCTATTGCCGTTTACCGGAATCGGCACTCGAACCATTACGTTGTTAGGGCGGATGAGCTGGCTGGGCGGCCGCGCATCATCTATAAGCCGGATGGGGGATAACGGTGGAGGATGGTTCGAGGAAAGTCCGGACTTCACAGAGCAGGGTGATTGCTAACGGCAATCCGAGGTGACTCGCGGGAAAGTGCCACAGAAATCAGACCGCCACCGCAGAGCTTTCGGGCGATGGGGTGGTAAGGGTGAAACGGTGCGGTAAGAGCGCACCAGCGTTCCGGGTGACCGGAGCGGCTAGGCAAACCCCACCCGAAGCAAGGCCAAGAATGTCGCACTGGGGTCGCGGCAGCGCAGGCGTAGGAGGGCTGCTCGCCCGAGTCTGTGGGTAGGCCGCTTGAGGCACCCGGTGACGGTGTGTCCAGATGGATGGTCGCCGCCTCGCTGCCAGAAGGCGGCGAGGAACAGAATCCGGCTTACAGGCCAGCTCATCCGCCCCCGGCGGTACCGTTGGTACGTCAGGACTTGCGGACCGCCTTGTGCAGTTTTCTGAGTGCGCCCTTGAGCTGGTCTTCGCACCGCTGCGCGAGGTTGTCTTCCTGCTGGTACAGCAGCCCGTAGGTAAAAGTATCCTCGCCGGCGGCGTGCGCCAATTCGGCCTGCTGGCTCAGATGTAGACGGCTGACCACGCTGTCTTGGTGATCGCCCAATAACGTCTGGATGCTCTTGGCGCGGTCGGCCACCTTGGTCGCGCCGGTGGCCGCGGCGTGGTAGCGCAGTTCTTTGGCGCGCTTGCGGAGCTGGTGTAGTGCTTCGTCCTTATCGGTATCGGTATCGGTATCGGCGGCGTAGGCGGCCTTGGCAGCCTTGCGGACCAGCTTGTAGGCCGAGTTGATCGTCATGTGAGCTGGTTCCTCGCCGCGGGTCCGCGGGGGAGGTTCCGCTGCCGCCAGCGCCTCGAGTGCGTCGAGCAACCGGAAATAGCGTTGCGAGCTCATTGCCGTCAGCGATCGCCTCCACCCGCTCTGGTAGCGCTTCTTGGCACCCCCGACGAGCCGCTCCCGCACAGGGCCACGAACGTAGGGCTCCGGTAGCGCGTCCAGCTCGCGCGCGTATCGCTCCGCGAGCACCTCGGCATCGCGTGCCACGCCGAGCACACCAGCGAGCTCACGCAATTCTCCGAGAATCCACTCGTCGTCGGCGATCCCCAACGACCCTGCAGCCGACCGCAGCAGGCTGCGGATCTTGCGGGTCGCCACTCGCATCTGGTGGACCGAATCGTAGGCATCCGACCGGACGGCGCGATCCCAGTCGAGCAGTTCGGCGACCTGCTCGGCGATCGCCCGGTGCAGGGGATCGGCCGACGCTTCAGGGGCCTCCTGCGCGGGTCCGCTCGAGGCGAGAACCCGCGCCAGCTTCGAACGGTGACCGGTCGGCAGTGCTCCGGCATCCTGCAGGCGGTTGGTCAATCGGGCGAACAGCGCGGCCCCGTCACCCGAGGCAAGCTTGAGTTCCCATTCGCGCCAGCGCTGCTCATCTCCACCGTCGGCCCTCGCGGTGACCTGGTTGTCGCAGAACTCGGCAACGGCTGAGCCGTCGGGTCCATACAGCGTCGCGACGGTCCTGGTGGTGCTGATGCGCGCCATCGGCGCCAAGAGGCGGTCACGCACGATTGCCAGCACCACGTCGCGAAGGCTTTCCGGCACTGCGGGTTCGGCGGTCGACCAGGTTGCCAGGGGCACCCGCACCTCGGTGAGGGTTTCAGGTCCGGCCGGCAGCTTGAGGTGCCACCCGGCGTCTGACCCACCGTTTCTCCGCCGCAACGTGATCCGGTGCCGGGCCAGGTCACGACCCGGTGTGTCGAAATACACAGCGTCGAGTTGTTGTGACGGCGATCGCTCGACGCGGACCACTGACGAAAGTCCGTCGAACGAGGGCGTCACGGTGGATTCGACGACCTCGAATTTGAGCTCGGTCTCCGTATACCTGGAGGTTTCGGGCGGGCTGGCAGCCATGATCCCTTCATCTACGTCGCTTGGATCGGGTATCTGGGAATGCCAAGAGTGCCACATCCAGGTGAATCGATTCCGAGTCTCTGGGTGTCCATGGGCGCTACGTTGCCTCGATTCTGAGGGCCCGAAGCCTGGGATGACACGATGCGCCTGGCCGGTATGGCGCGCGACACGGCTCGTTTTTTCGCCGGCCCTCTTCATTTTTTCGCCCGCAGCCTCTTAGAATCGCCTTATGGACCGGGAAGCAGGCCTCACTGCCGGTGGTACGGGCGAGCTGAGACCCGAGGACTACCTCAGCCCTGAGGGCAAGATCGCGATTCCCGTGGGTATGGCGTTGACGTCGTTTCTGGACCGCAACGTCGCCGCACTTGGTGACGTGCCGGCATACCGCTACCTCGACTTCGATCGGGATTGCACTGTCGAGCTGACCTGGGCGCAGCTGGGCACACGGTTGCGAGCGGTCGGCGCCCGCCTGCAGCAGGTTGCCCACGCCGGCGACCGCGTCGCCATCCTGGCTCCCCAGGGGGTCGACTATGTCGTCGGGTTCTTCGCCGCCATCCAGGCTGGCGCCATAGCTGTGCCGCTGTTCGCTCCGGGACTGCCCGGTCAGGCCGAGCGACTCGACGCCGTGCTTGCCGATGCCCGCCCGACGGTCGTCCTGACGACGACTTCGGCGGCTCAGTCGGTCCGCGAATTCGTGCGCACCCTTCCCCGTGACCGGCGACCCCGCATCATCGCCGTGGATGCGGTGCCCGACACCGTAGGTACCAGGTTCGTTTCCGCACAGTTGGACACCGACGCGATCGCCTACCTCCAGTACACCTCTGGGTCGACCCGAGACCCCGCAGGGGTCGAGATCACTCACCGAGCGGCGTGCACCAACGTCGTGCAGATGGTCCTGTCGGTCGGACTGGACTCGAATATTCGCAGTGTCAGCTGGTTGCCGCTCTTCCACGACATGGGTCTGTTGATGATCATGTTCCCGGCGCTGGCCGGCCGAGATATCACGTTGATGTCGCCGGTGGCATTCGTGCGCCGCCCGTACCGATGGATCCAGGAGCTGGGCGCATCGGACCAGACGACGTTCGCAGCAGCACCCAACTTCGCTTTCGAGCTGGCAGCCGAGCGCGGCCTGCCGCCTGCGGGGGAGGCGCTCGATCTCAGCAACGTGGCGGGTCTGATCAACGGGTCGGAGCCGGTGAGCATCAGCTCGATCGATAAATTCACCGCTGCCTTCGCCCCGTACGGACTGGACGCGTCGGCGATCAAGCCGTCCTATGGAATGGCGGAGGCAACACTGTTCATCTCCACCACCCCGCACGGCGCTCGCCCCAGGGCGATGCACTTCGACCGGGATGAACTTAGTGCAGGACGTGCCGTTCGAGTGGCCCCCGATCACCCGAATGCGGTATCCCAGGTTTCCTGCGGACAGGTTGCGCGCAGCCAATGGGCGGTGATCGTCGATCCGGCCAACGACGCTGAGCTTTCCGATGGCTACGTCGGTGAGATCTGGTTGCACGGTGACAATGTCGGCCATGGATATTGGGGTCGACCGCGCGAGACCGAGCTGACGTTCCGGAACAAGGTGCAATCGCGTCTGCCCAGTGGTAGCCACGCCGAGGGCAGCGCCGAAGGCGCGCTGTGGTTGCGTACCGGTGACCTCGGCGTCTATCTCGACGGCGAGCTCTACATCACCGGACGGGTCAAGGACCTCATCATCGTCGACGGGCGTAACCACTACCCGCAGGACATTGAGGCGACGGTGGCCGAAGCCTCCAACGCTGTGCGGACGGGATTCGTCGCCGCCTTCTCGCTTCCCGGGGACGGCCGTGAAGAGGTGGTCGTCATCGCCGAACGGGCAGTGGGAGCGGGCCGGAGCGACGCGGCGCCGGTTCAAGAGGCCATTCGCGGCGCGGTATCGCGACGGCATGCCGTCGCGGTGGCTGAGGTGAAACTCGTTGCCGCAGGCACTATTCCCCGAACCACAAGCGGTAAACTCGCGCGCAGGGCGTGCCGGACCAAGTATCTTGACGGCGTGCTCTAATCCCTGGCGCTCGGCGTCGGTCCGAAGCGCGCCGATACGGGCTTAAGGCGAGCGCAGGTCGGACTTCTCTTAGAAGGAGTGCTCCTCGGCCGGGAAGGCGCCGGTAGCGACCTCCTGGGCGTACTGAGCGGCGGCGCGGCGAAGCTCGTCGCCTACCGCGCCGAACCGTTTCACGAACTTGGCGGTCCGGCCGGCGGTAAGGCCGGCCATGTCTTGCCAAACGAGGACCTGGGCGTCGCAGTCAGGCCCCGCGCCGATTCCCACGGTGGGGATCGTCAGCTTGCCGGTGATCTGAGTCGCGAGCTCGGCGGGCACCATTTCCATCACGACGGCGAACGCCCCGGCCTCCTGCACCGCAACAGCATCGTGAATTGTCTGCTCGGCCGCGTCGCCGCGGCCCTGGACGCGGAAACCGCCGAGACCGTTAACGCTCTGCGGGGTGAAGCCGATGTGTGCCATCACCGGGATCCCGGCGGCGCTAACGAGGGCAATCTGCTCCGCCACACGTTCACCGCCTTCCAGTTTCACGGCGTGAGCGCCAGACTCTTTGAGGAAGCGCGTTGCCGTGGAAAGTGCTTGGGAAGGGCTTCCCTCATAGCTGCCGAACGGCATGTCGGCCACCACCAGCGCATGCGGTGCACCGCGCACCACTCCGCGTACCAGCGGAATCAATTCATCGATCGTCACCGGAACGGTGGTGTCGTAGCCGTACACCACGTTGGCAGCGGAATCGCCGACCAGGAGCACCGGGATCCCCGCGGCGTCGAGCACAGTCGCGGTGGAGTAGTCATAGGCCGTCAACATCGCCCATTTGTGTCCCTCGGACTTCCATTTGTGCAGGTGGCGTGTGCGCACCTTGACGCGCGGCTGGAGGTCGGCGACAGCGCCATAGACGGTCTGTTCGGACATCGTTGTCCCCTCATAGGGTGGGTCGTTTCGAATCCTCGAGGCCAGAAGGTCCCCGGGTTTCGCTGCCGCCCCCAGTGTGCCACTACATGACCAGAAGTCACCAGAAGTTGAACGCCGCGTTAAGTGGATTAGCTCACACCCGCGCCCGCCGCGCCTACGATCGGCAGCATGCAAAGGCTCAGCGGACTCGACGCCAGTTTTCTTTACCTTGAAACCGCAGCGCAGCCGTTGCACGTGTGCTCGATAATGGAGCTCGATACCTCGACGATGCCGGGGGGATACACCTTCGACCGACTACGCGACTGGTTGTTCCTGCGCATCCAGGCGATGCCCGAATTCCGCGAGAAGCTCGCCGACAACCGGTTCAATTTGGACCATCCGGTATGGGTGGAGGACAAGGACTTTGACGTCGATCGCCATCTGCACCGGATCGGCTTGCCCTCACCTGGTGGCCGCAATGAACTCTCCGAGATCTGCGGCCACATCGCCTCACTGCCGTTAGACCGGAGCCGCCCGCTCTGGGAGATGTGGGTCATCGAGAACGTCGCCGGTACTGATGCCCACCACGGAGGGCGGATCGCGGTGATGACCAAGGTTCACCACGCCGGTGTCGATGGCGTCACGGGCGCGAACCTGATGTCGAGGTTGTGTTCGACCGAGCCCGACGCCTCCCCGCCGGACCCGGTCGATGGGGCGGGGGACGCCAGCGGGCTGGAGATCGCGGTCGGTGGCGTGGTGCGGTTCATGACCAGACCGTTGGACTTGGCGAACCTCGTGCCGAACACGCTCTCGTCGGTCGTCGACACCGTCAAGCGGGTCCGCGGCGGCCTGGCGATGGCGGCTCCTTTCGCCGCTCCGCAGACTTCGTTCAACGTCAACGTCACCGGCCGTCGCAACATCGCCTTCGCCCAGCTAGACCTCGAAGACGTCAAGACTGTGAAGAACTGCTTCGGGGTAAAGCTCAACGATGTGGTGATGGCGCTGGTGTCCGGCGTGCTGCGTAAGTTCCTACTCGACCGCGGCGTCCTGCCGGAGAACTCGCTGGTCGCCATGGTGCCGGTGTCGGTGCATGAAAAGTCCGACCGTCCCGGGCGCAATCAGGTCTCGGGCATGTTCTCCCGGTTGGAAACCAGTATCGAGGATCCAGCCGAGCGGCTGAAGGTCATCGCCGAAGGCAATTCCATCGCAAAACAACACAGTTCGTCGATAAGCGCCAGCCTCTTGCAGGATTGGTCGCAGTTCGCCGCGCCTGCGGTGTTCGGTGCCGCGATGCGGGTTTATGCCAGCAGCAGGCTCAGCGGCGCCCGGCCAGTGCACAATCTCGTCGTCTCGAATGTGCCGGGCCCGCAAATGCCGCTATTCATGCTGGGCTGTGAGGTCAAGGCCATGTATCCGTTGGGTCCGATCTTCCACGGCTCGGCGCTCAACGTGACGGTCATGTCGCTCAACGGCAACCTCGACGTCGGGATCGTGTCGTGCCCGGAGTTGCTGCCCGACCTGTGGGACATGGCTGACGACTTCCAGGCCGCTCTTGACGAACTGTTGGGCGTCACGGGGTAGCACGGAAAGGGCTCGCGACAACCGCTTCGTCAGCGACGATGCCGGCTCATGGCAGCATGTGGTGCCATGACCCTCAAGACCGGGGCGGTGCGGTCGGCCGTACTCCTCATCTGCGCACTGTTACTGGTCGCCGGTTGCGGCAAGGTGGTGGCGGGGCGGGCCCTGATCTCCGTGCCAAGGCCCGGCTCACCCATCCAATGGGCCCCCTGCCAGACCGGGGCCTCTGAGAATCCTCGCCTGCTGGCGGGCGCCGAATGCGGAATGCTCTCGGTTCCGGTGGACTGGGATAACGCGGATAACTTAGAGAACGCCATAGCCCAGATCGCGATGATCCGGTACCGGGCCACCGGCGAGAAGATCGGCTCGCTGGTCATCAACCCAGGCGGCCCCGGGGAGTCCGGAGTCCAGGCCGCCGCGGCGCTGGTGCCGTCGCTGCCCGACGCCGTGCGGCAACGGTTCGACCTGGTCGGCTTCGACCCTCGGGGGGTGGCGAACTCGACACCGGCTCTGTGGTGCAACAGCGACGACGACAATGACCGGCTCCGTGCGGACAATGTCGTGGAGTACACGCCCGAAGGTGTGGCGCACATCGAGGACGAAACCAAGCAGTTCGTCGAGCGCTGCGTTGACAAGATGGGTAAGGACTTTCTGGCCAACGTCGGAACCGCCAGTGTGGTCAAGGACCTGGACGCGATGCGCGCCGCACTCGGCGACGACAAGTTAACCTTCCTCGGGTATTCCTATGGCACCCGGATCGGCGCGAGTTACGCCGAGACCTACCCCGAGCATGTGCGCGCGATGATCCTCGACGGTGCCGTAGACCCCAACGCCGACCCGGTCGAGGCTGACGTTCGTCAGGCCGCGGCGTTCCAGCAGGCGTTCGATGACTACGCCGCAGAGTGCGCCTTGGACTCGGACTGCCCGTTGGGGACTGACCCGGCCAAGACCGTAGATGTGTACCGCTCATTGGTGGATCCGTTGGTCGAGACGCCCTTGCAGACCAAGGATCCGCGTGGTCTCGGCTACAGCGACGCGATTGTGGGAACGATCCTGCCCCTGTATTCGCCTGACCTGTGGCAGTACCTGACCGATGCTCTCGCAGACATGACCGAGGGCAAGGGTGACACCATGCTCATGCTGTCCGATTTGTATATGGGCCGCGACGCCGAAGGTCACTACACCAACGCCACGGATACGCGTATCGCCGTCAACTGCACCGACAAACCGGCGATCACCGACAGAGCCACGCTTGTCGAGCAGGACAAGCGTGTCCGTGAGGCCGCTCCGTTCTTGAGTTATGGCGATTTCACCGGACTTGCGCCCATGCCGACCTGTGGCTTCTGGCCGGTACCGCCGACCAGCACACCCCACGAGATCGAGGCCGCCGGGCTCCCGCCGATCCTCGTGGTGTCCACCACCAACGACCCCGCCACCCCCTACCAGGCTGGTGTTGACCTGGCCGAGCAGCTCGGCGGCACGCTGCTAACCTTCGAAGGAACCCGACATACCGTGGTCTTCAGCGGAAACGCGTGCGTTGACGACATCGCAACGCGCTATCTCCTCGATGTGACTGTCCCACCTCCGGGTACGCGATGCTGAGCAGCGCCGTAACACAGAATTAACAGCCGGAAACTAGGCTTTCAGCATGGATCGACAGAAGGAATTCGTGCTGCGCACGCTGGAAGAACGCGATATTCGCTTCGTCCGGCTGTGGTTCACCGACGTACTCGGATACCTCAAGTCGGTCGCCATCGCACCGGCCGAACTGGAGGGAGCGTTCGAGGAGGGCATCGGCTTCGACGGATCCTCCATCGAGGGGTTCGCCAGGGTGTCGGAAGCCGATATGGTGGCACATCCAGATCCCTCAACGTTCCAGGTACTGCCGTGGATCACGACCGCCGGTGACCACCACTCGGCACGGATGTTCTGCGACATCACCATGCCGGACGGCTCACCCTCGTGGGCCGACTCTCGCCACGCGTTGCGCCGCCAGCTTTCCAAGGCCAGCGATCTCGGCTTCTCCTGCTACGTCCATCCCGAAATCGAGTTCTTCCTTCTCAAGCCGGGCCCCTACGACGGCACCGAACCCGTACCCGCAGACAACGGTGGCTACTTCGACCAAGCAGTGCACGACTCGGCCCCGAACTTTCGTCGCCACGCGATCGACGCGCTCGAGCAGATGGGTATCTCGGTGGAGTTCAGCCACCACGAAGGCGCCCCGGGCCAGCAGGAGATCGATCTGAGATACGCCGACGCCCTTTCTATGGCAGACAACGTGATGACGTTCCGGTACGTCGTCAAAGAGGTTGCTCTCGACGAAGGAGTGCGCGCTACGTTCATGCCCAAGCCGTTCGCCCAACATCCCGGCTCGGCGATGCATACGCACATGAGCTTGTTCGAGGGTGAAAACAACGCCTTCCACAGCGCTGATGATCCGCAGCAACTCTCCGCTGTGGGAAAGTCATTCATCGCAGGCATTCTCGAGCATGCCCCCGAGATCAGTGCCGTCACCAATCAGTGGGTGAACTCTTACAAGCGGTTGGTGCGTGGCGGTGAGGCCCCGACGGCGGCATCCTGGGGTGCGGCCAACCGTTCAGCGCTCGTTCGGGTTCCGATGTATACCCCGCACAAATCGTCATCTCGTCGGGTCGAAGTGCGCAGCCCCGATTCGGCCTGCAACCCGTACCTGACATTTGCCGTGCTGCTGGCTGCGGGTCTGCGCGGTGTCGAGAAGGGCTACGAATTGGGCCCACACGCCGAGGACGACGTGTGGAGCCTGACCCCCGAGGAACGCCGCGCCATGGGCTACCGGGAGCTGCCCGGCAGCTTAGGTGTCGCGCTTACCGAGATGGAGGGCTCGGAGTTCGTAGCCGAAGCGCTCGGTGAGCACGTATTCGACTTCTTCCTGCGTAACAAGCGCACCGAGTGGGAGAACTACCGCAGCCATGTCACGCCGTTCGAGTTGAAGACCTACCTGTCCTTGTAGATTCACCCGTGTGCCCAAACCCGCGACGCACCGCCCCAAACTGCCTGGCGTCGGTCGGCTCGGGCTGGTCGAACCGCAGGCGCAAGCCGATCTGGACGGCCTCGGGTGGAATACCGAAACCTGTGTGGAGCTGCTGTGGTCGCTCTCTCGCGCCCCCGACGCTGATTCGGCCCTGCGCTCGATCGTTCGACTTCGCGAGGCCATGGGTAGCGAGTGGGACGAACTCGACGACACGCTGCGCAGAGACCACGGTCTGAGGGGAAGGCTGTTCGGGGTGCTCGGCTCCTCGCTGGCGCTGGCTGACCATTTGATCGCCAATCCGAGTTCGTGGCACCTGCTGGCGGGCAACGTTTCGCTCCCCTCCGCCGGTGAGCTGCGGGAAGTGTTCACCGAACAGGCTGAAAAAGCAACGAATACCGCGGCGGCCATTCCGCCGCTGCGCACTCTTTACCGCGACCGATTGCTGGTGCTGGCCGCCCTGGACCTGGCCCCGACCGTAGAGAACGAACCGGTGATTCCGTTCACCGCTGTGGGGGAGCATCTCTCCGACCTCGCCGACGCCGCGCTCGGTGCGGCGTTGAACGTGGCATCGCGATCGGTCTGCGGCCAAGCGGTGCCACCCGCACTTGCCGTTATAGCGATGGGTAAGTGCGGAGCGCGGGAACTGAACTACGTCAGCGATGTCGACGTCATCTTCGTCACCGACGATGGCGCGCAAGACAGCCTGAGCGTCGCGACGCGGATCGCCGGCGAGATGATGACGTTGGCCAACGACGCGTTGTTCGAAGTAGATGCAGCGCTGCGGCCGGAGGGTAAACGCGGTCAGCTGGTACGCACCCTCGAATCTCACATTGCCTATTACCAGCGGTGGGCGAAAACGTGGGAATTCCAGGCACTGTTGAAGGCGCGGCCGGCGGCTGGAGATATAGGCCTAGGCGACCGCTACATCGAGGCGCTGATGCCGTTGGTATGGACTGCGTGTGAACGCGATGACTTCGTGCCCGAAGTGCAGGCGATGCGCCGGCGTGTCGAGGAACTGGTTCCCGCCGACGTCCGGACCCGAGAGCTCAAGCTGGGCAGTGGCGGTCTGCGGGATGTCGAGTTCGCCGTCCAACTCCTGCAGCTGGTGCACGGGCGCAACGACGATGAGCTGCATGTAGCCTCCACGGTCAACGCATTGGCGGCACTGGGAACCGGCGGCTATATCGGCCGGGACGACGCCGCCAACCTGACCGCGTCCTACGAATTCCTGCGGCTGCTCGAACATCGGCTTCAATTGCAGCGCCTCAAACGAACTCATATGTTGCCCGAGGCCGACGACGAGGAATCCATGCGCTGGCTGGCGCGTGCGGCGCACGTGCGCCCTGACGGCCGCCACGATGCGCTGGGCGTGTTGCGCGAGGAGCTCAGACGCCAGAGCCGCCGGGTGTCGCGGTTGCACGCCAAACTGTTTTACCAACCGTTGCTGGAGTCGGTCGGTCAGGCCGCACCGGGTCTTTCGACAGCCTTGAGCGCCGAAGCTGCGAAACGACAGCTCGGCGCCCTCGGGTATGAGGGGCCGCAAAGCGCACTGACCCACCTAGCTGCACTCACCACCGGCAGCGGACGCCGTGGCCGTGTCCAGCAGGTGTTATTGCCCACACTGCTGGATTGGCTGTCTGACACCCCCGACCCGGATGCCGGGCTGTTGGCCTACCGCAGGATCTGTGACGAACTTGCCGACCAGCGGTGGTTCCTGGCGACGTTGCGCGACGAGGGCGCAGTGGCCAAGCGGCTGATGCACGTGCTCGGCACCTCTGCATACGTGCCGGAATTGCTGATGTGGGCTCCTGAGGTGATCAAGCTCTACGCCGACGGGCCGAACGGACCGAAGCTGTGTGACGTCGACAGCGATGGGGCGGCTCGATCATTGGTGGCCTCGGCGGCCCGGCACGACGATCCGCTGCGGGCGATCACGGCGGCGCGCTCACTGCGCCGCAGGGAGTTGGCCCGCATCGCGTCGGCCGACCTGCTCGGAATGCTGGAGGTGACCGAGGTGTGCACACAGCTCACGTCGGTATGGGTGGCGGTACTGGAGGCCGCGCTGGAGGCGACAATCCGCGCCAACACCCCCGACTCTGGTCCGCCGGCACGCATCTCGGTTATCGGGATGGGCCGCCTCGGTGGCGCTGAACTCGGGTACGGCTCCGATGCTGACGTGATGTTCGTATGTGAACCCAACGCGGGGGTTGAGGAGTCGGCAGCGGTGCGCTGGTCGGTCACGGTAGCCGAACAGCTCCGGACGCGACTGGGCACGCCGAGCGCTGACCCGCCGCTGGAAGTCGACGCCAACCTGCGCCCGGAGGGACGCAGCGGCCCACTGGTGCGCACCCTGACCTCCTACGCCGCCTACTACGAACAGTGGGCTCAGCCGTGGGAGGTTCAGGCGCTGTTGCGTGCACATCGGGTCGCGGGTGACCCCGAGCTCGGTGAACGTTTCCTGTTGATGGCCGACAAGACGCGCTACCCTGCCGGCGGCGTGTCGGCCGAGACGGTGCAGGAGATCCGGCGCATCAAGGCGCGAGTCGACGCCGAGCGCCTCCCGCGGGGAGCGGATCCGAACACGCACACGAAACTGGGTCGCGGCGGGTTGGCCGATATCGAGTGGACCGTGCAATTGCTGCAGCTGCGCTTGGCCCACGAGATTCCCGCGTTGCACACCACGTCGACGTTGAACACACTCAACGCCGTTGGCGCGGCTGAGCTGATCGCGCAGAGTGACGTCGAGCTGCTGCGCGATGCGTGGCTTACGGCCACCCGTGCACGCAACGCGCTGGTGCTGGTACGCGGAAAGCCTACCGATCAGCTGCCTGGACCGGGCCGATTGCTCAACGCGGTGGCTGTGGCGGCCGGCTGGCCTGGCGGCGATGGCGGTGAGTTCCTGGACAACTACCTGAGGATTACGCGCCGGGCCAAAGCCGCGGTGCTGAGGGTTTTTGGAGGGTAAGCGTGGATGACGTCATTAGTGCCGAGGAGTACGCGTGGCAGCTTGCCAATTATGGGCCACTGACCGACGCATTGCGCAGGCTCATCGAGGCCGGGATCCATACCGACGTTGACGGTGTGACGGCGCGCGAAGCGCTCGATCATCTGGAGGCTGCCGCTGCCCTGCTTGAGCTGCGACGGCGGGACAATCGGTCCTCGCTGAGGCATGTGGACACCGGTAGACCCGTCGCGTGGGCGAACCCTGCTGTCGGAATGCGGAACGCGATCGCTCCTCCGATGATCATCGAGCACGACGCCGACGGCAGTTGCTGGAGTGAGTTCACGCTGGGGCCCGCGTACGAAGGCCCACCGGGATGGGTGCACGGCGGCATTTGTGCGCTGCTCCTCGACCACATCCTTGGTGAGGTGGCCAGCCAAGGGCTCACTCAGCCGAAGTTCACCGGAACAATCAGCCTGCGCTATCGGCAATGTCGATCAGCGCCGCGCAGGCACCGTTCCTCGGCGGCGCTCATCTACTGACCATGCGCCAGCACCCATCGCGGCGATAAGCAGAAACGCAAAGCAGTAGAGGATCGCCATCTCGCCGCCGTTGCCGCCGTGGGCGAAGGGCCAGAAATTGGTGGCTTCGCCGCCGAACAGCCCTGAGTGGTGCCAGAAGTAGGCCACCGCCATTTGGCCGGAGCCGATCAACGCGGCGATACGAGTGAAGAATCCGACGGTGATCAGCACGCCGGTAACCAGTTCGATCAGTCCGGCCCACCAGTAGGGCCAGTTGCCCGCTGGGATTGCTTCACCGAGCGGCCAGCCGAACACCTTCATGGTGCCGTGCAGTGTGAACAGCAGGCCGAAGACTATTCGGAAGACGCTCAACGCGGGAGAGGAGAAGCCGGCCAGCCGTGCGTCGAGTTTGTGAGTCATGGCCAGACGGTACCCGGGCTGAGCTGGCGATCCGAGCGTAGTTGGCTACGTTCACCGGTATGGCCACGCTGACCGACATGGCCTGCGGAACCGGTACAGCCTATGGAAACCGGTACAGCCTATGGAAATAGGTAAAAGTTCACGGTCGGTGCGCTCGGGCATGCTTCACGGGCCAAACCAGCCGACTCGAGGGGGGGAGTTGAGCCGGCTGGTTTGGGATTACTTTGCGCGGTGAGCGGAGACCAGCCAGGACGGGAGCTGCGCGTGTCCGTCGGAGGCGATGGTGATGTTTCGGTATTCGAATCCGGCGGGTAGAGACCTGGGAACGTTAATCCATGATCGTGCGCTTCTGACCTCATCGACGACGAGATGACGGCCGACGACGTCTCGGAGCTGTTGTTCGGTGAATGGCCGCGGGCCGAAGTCTGCATCGGGTGGGAAAGCTTCGGTCGCAAAGACGAGCGCGAAGAACGTTCCGCCTGGTTTGAGGGCCTGCGCTGAGGATCGGATGTAGCCGTCCCTGAGTTCCTCGGGCAAGCAGTGGAAGACGAGTCCGTCGACGATGGTGTTGAAGTGGTTTTCGAAGCCGGTGGTGTCACTGAGGTCTGCGGTATGGAACTGTGCGAAAAGGCCGCGATGATGGGCGGTTTTTCTGGCTTTATTGATCGCGTCATGAGAAAGGTCCAAGCCAACCACATCGTAGCCCTTATCGGCTAAAGTCAATGCGGTAACTCCGACGCCACAACCTGAATCAAGTACAGGGCTCTGAATGCGTCCCTGCCGTTCTAACGCGGCAATTTCGGGTTGCATTTCTCCGATATTCCATCCGGGGTCGCCGGGTGCGTAGTCGGCATCGCCACGGTAGAGTTCGTCCCAGTCCACTGAATTTACGTTGAATGTTGGCATGGGCTCGACGCTACGCCCCGCAATGCCCGTCTGCAATGGGCAGACGCGCTGTTCAACGCTAGTTTGTCCCGAAGAGCGCGGTGGATTTTAACATACCTTATTAGGTTTTTCCTTAATGGAGTATTTGAGCAGCCTTTGCAGGCCTTCGCAATGGGCAAATAAAACCCGTCAATATAACGGGAAGGTCACGCACATTGCCTCGGCGTGTGGTCGCCGTCACTAGTGGTGTCAGAATGGCGTGGCATAAGTCACGAGTGTTGTGTCAATCACTAATAACGTAGTGAACAGGGTTGACAGAATAACTTCTACGGCTTAATTTCCCTTCCGGCCGCAATATTTCCTTTCCTGCTAGGGAGTTGCTTCGGAGCAGTGTCTCTGGCGCGGGCGGTTTCCATTCCGTTCAATTACAGCGGGCTTGAGCGGTTGCCCTGCGTTATGCCGACGCTGCTGTCGAACCAGCCGCCGACGGTTCTAGGCTGACGTGCATGGAGACGCCTGGCCTGACCATCGTGGAGGTCAAATTGTGCGGCGAGAGTATGAAGTCACACAGGGTGCTCAACGACGAGAATCCCGACCTGTACCCGGTGGTCGTCTACTTCAGCCGGCCTGCCGACGAGTACGAGCGGCGAGAACTGGCTGACTTCGGCATCATCCGGGAAGACGGCGACGGTATGTGCGCGATCATCTGGGAGACGACCCTGGAACACGTGCGCGACCAGCTTGGCAAGCACAACGCTGCACTGGCATCGGCGGTCGCGCGCGCAAAAGAGACGCGCGAGGCGGCCAAGGTCGAAGACGAGCGGCTAACAGCGCTTGAGGCTGAGATCAACGTGACGTTGGGGCGGGCTGGGGAGCTGGCTAAGCGCCTGTGAGCGTCGCGGAGATGGCAGCCCGGCCATTTTTTCGCATTCGCAGAACTCACCTCTGGCTAGGGTCGGCGTGCCTACCCTTTGAAGATGAATACCATCAGCGTCAGGTACGTCATCGCCGCTGGCGTCCTCGGGGCATCGGCCATACTCGGCGTTCCGACCGCTGCGGCTCAACCCGGTAACCCCGCAGACTGCGCTGCCAATCCTGGGAACGGCGCTTGCGTCATCACGCCTACGAGCCCTGGTGCTCCACAGAGTCCAAACGATCTCAGATGCATTGCCCAGCCGGGCAACGGGGTGTGCGCTGGCGGCCCGTACGGCATGCCCGGCAGCACGCCCGGCATGCCCGGCATGGGAGGCGCACCCGGCATGCCCGGCGGGATGGGCGGGATGGGCGGCATGGGCGGCATGGGCGGCATCTGACCCTGGAGCCAGACCCAGATGCTTGGGTGTGGACGGACGCGATCAACCGATCAAGAAAACGAACCCGGCCCATGTGGCTTGCGGCACTGCGCCGGGTGGCCGACGCAGACG
>Ga0209991_10000301_pt1 | contig 22125 bp, 32 predicted proteins | sample ChitaG_FD_183167 | JGI IMG/M metagenome (GOLD analysis project Ga0209991, IMG submission 183167) | Deep subsurface microbial communities from South Pacific Ocean to uncover new lineages of life (NeLLi) - Chile_00310 metaG (SPAdes)... | ecosystem: Environmental > Aquatic > Marine > Oceanic >... | reverse complement strand
GCTCCACAGGAGCATATCAGGAGCATATACGTCGCTCCACAGGAGCATATCAGGAGCATATACGTCGCTCCACAGGAGCATATCAGGAGCATATACGTCGCTCCACAGGAGCATATCAGGAGCATATACGTCGCTCCACAGGAGCATATCAGGAGCATATACGTCGCTCCACAGGAGCATATCAGGAGCATATACGTCGCTCCACAGGAGCATATCAGGAGCATATGCGTCGCTCCACAGGAGCATATCAGGAGCATACACGGTGTAGGAGCGTATGACCATAGGGACATGAGTGTATGACCATAGGGACATGAGTGTATGACCATAGGTATAGGAGTGTATGACCATAGGCATAGGAGTGTATGACCATAGGTATAGGAGTGTATGACCATAGGTATAGGAGTGTATGACCATAGGTATAGGAGTGTATGACCATAGGTATAGGAGTGTATGACCATAGGTAAGTTATGGATACAATAATAGAGAAGTTTACAAACACTAATTTCAGGGACCAGAAATCCTATACTGGTACAGACATCAGAATTGCGAGGGTAGTGTTAGGATTAACGCAAGAGCAGTTAGCAGATTACTGGAGTGTTGCGGTGAGAACGATAGAGAGGTTAGAGCACTACTTACATTGTACCCCAAAGACCAAGCAGAGAAGAATGCTCGACTTCTTTGAGAGTGCTCAGGGCTTATTAAGGGAGGACAAGGTCCCACCGGGAGTACTTGACAACATACTATGGACACCACCAGAAGGTACGACAGTAGCAAAGGCAAGGTGTCCACTAGTAGTGTAAACTACACGAGAACTATCCGCAGGGTAAACTACACGAGAACTATTCGCAGGGTAAACTACACGAGAACTATCCGCAGGGTAAACTACACGAGAACTACAGGGTAAACTACACGAGAACTATTCGCAGGGTAAACTACACGAGAACTATTAAAGGTGGCAGGCGGCACAGTATTTGCTAATAAAAGAAAAGGCAAATACTGTGCCACCTGCATTATTTATATTCCCACCCACCCTACCCTACCGCCCTAACGGGCGGGTGGGCTGAACGCCCAGGTTCTACTCGCTTAGGCACTACTCGTGAAACTGTAACCGACACCACTGGCGAGTTTCTTACTCGTGTAAGTTAGGCTCACTTCATTGGCTTGAATTTATTTGATTCAAGATCCTGTGCCCCAGCTATCGCTGGGTGTTCGGGAGGCACGTCATTTGCTAAAAGAAAAAGAGCAAATGCCATGCCTCCCTCTTCTAGCGTGACAAGCATTTATTTGTATTAAAAGCAAATCCTATGCCATCAAGAAGAAAAAGAAGGGGATGGCATATGATTTGCAAGAAAACAATTATGAATCATCCATATTATTCGTTAATTATTTGGTATGTGAGGATGAGAATGAAAATAAATCAAGAGGAGGGTATAATGATTTATTTTAATTCTCCTTCCTATCCTCACAGACCAAATGTGGATAATTTGGATGATTGTCTTAATCATTGTTATCATCTTGATGGCAGATTTAAACATAAATTCTTTTATAAGATGATTTATAAATATTATTATAAGAAATATTTCATTCACTTTCTCTGGTTTCTTTTATTTCTTATACTTCCTTATATAATAATATTCTTTCTTAGGTGGTAAATACATTTTTTTTATTACTACCACCCGCCTTACAGGCGGGAAACAGGTGACAAGCATCCCGCCTAACGGCGGGTAAAAATATTCGCTTGGGAGCTACTCGTAAAACCGTAACCACCAGTCTGGCTCGATACCTTACTCGCGTAAGTTAGGCACACTTCTTTGGCTGTGACTAATCCCGCTTACAGCGGGTAAAAATATTCGCTTGGGAGCTACTCGTAAAACCGTAACCACCAGTCTGGCTCGATACCTTACTCGCGTAAGTTAGGCACACTTCTTTGGCTGTGACTAATCCCGCTTACAGCGGGAAACAGGTTACAAACTCCAAGTGAGTTTAATAACCGCCGCCGCCACGCCAAAATTTCGCCAAAATTTTTCCGCCGCATCGCCGTCGTCGCCGTCGTCAGCCAACTCGGAAAAAACCCAAAAACATAGGACACGCGAAAAAAAGCAAATGCAACCCAAAAACCAATGAACAGTCGCATCTTGAGTTGTATAAAACCCCTCTCGAGAGACTCTTCTAACATAGGTAGCTCCCATCCACAATCACAGCAAAGAAACACGAAGAAAAATTAAATACTATCAAAAATCGTTACATAATTGATATTATCCGACATCTAAAATGCGATTGTTTTTATTTAAAAGGTGTGACATTTTACGATTCGAAGCATAAATCCGAAAGGAAAAAATAAATTTATTAGATTCGGATTTATGCTTCAAATCGCCGATGTCCGATAACATAAATTATGCAAACTAACTTATCGGCTACGCCTCAAAAATTAGTCAAGCAATTTTTGATAGTATTTTATCCGCAGATGCGGAAAAGACTTTTAAGGTTTATTTAAAAACTTTGACAAAAGACAATGGAGGCACCTGCTCTGCCGAGCAGACGCCCCCATCATTACAAGAGTGCCTTGCCAGAAAAAGAAAAAAACACCTGGCAAGACACTCCTAATTATATATTAAAGCTCATATCCGCAGATGCGGAAAAGACTTTTAAGGTAGAAAAGACATTACTTCATAAAAAAACAGTATAAAAAAAACATCGCCATAGACGAACGAAAAGATACCCCCCCCTTATACACACCCCTAAAAAAACTTTTCACGGGCATCCTACCCTATCCATATAAGAGGTAACCGATAAATCCAAAACAAGTCGCACCCAGAAAAACACACTCTTTTTAACCCTCGGGCCGGAGCAACCAACAAAAAGACCCAACTAAAAACACGCGAAAAACAGGAAACCCACACCAGAGCTAACTAAAGCCCATATGCCAAAATTACCCAAGACAAATGTCGGTTTTGCACAGGGCAAATGTCGGGCACCTCCAGGTCGAAGGTCAACAAAACCATATCACCTTTTAATATCACTTTGTAGGTCTGATAATAAAAATTATGTAAACTAATCCACCCCCCAAGTGATATAATTTGTAAAAAAAAGAGTATATCACTAAAAAATTTAAAAGTAATATATCACCCTTTTGAACTTTTTTTAAAAAAAGCTTGACATAGTAATATAACTTTTGATATATGTATTGCCAGGTAACTATGGAAAGTATATCACTTTTAAAGACTTAGGTATATTAAAAAGGGGGGCTAAAATGAAAGATTGTAAGAAATGTTGGGACTACAAAACATGCAAAATCTTGAATGTGGTATGGGAAGGTATAAGAAAAATGAAAAGACACTTCGATGTAGCCCATGGTACAGGTGGACTAGTAGAAGACATGTGCATTCTTCTGGGCAAGTATTGTGCTGAATATAAGCAAAAATCAAAGTAGGGATTTATAAGCATGAAGCCAGTATTGGGTTATAGAAACATGGAAAAGGGACGCAAAACAGCTGCATTAATAATAGACACCGTTAACCAGTGCATTGACATACAAACAGGTAAATGTAGAAATACAACCAAAATAAACGCTCTTGTATCAGTTGGGGGTTGTATAAACTGCCCTTTCGGGCGCTGGGAAACTTGCAGTTACTACAAAAGTTTAATCCATACTTAAAAGGGGGTCTTTATGAAGGACCAAAAATTTGATAAGGGTGAAGGGAAGGCAAAAGAAGTATTTATAAGTGGAGAGAGTTTATTTAGCAACAGCGGAGGACAGCTAGAGTTCGTTAGCATGACTATAAAGTGGAAGTTAATAGGAAAAAGAGACGAAGGTTTTTGGCACGCCCCATTTGCTGTTATACGCTTTGCTAATCACGATGTAGAAACCACAAAAACCGCTCCTATCAAAGGTAAGTATTACGAATTGGAAGTTCCTTTGTGCCGAGAGTAAAGGAGGTCTTGTGAATAAAGAAGATAAAAAAATACAGAAGTTCCAATCTAAAGCCTACTGTAAAATCATAAACCATCTACACAAAATATTAGACGCTCCTAATAGAGATAGGTGTTTATGGGTTTATGTATGTAATATACGTGAAGAGTACCTGAAATTTTTAGAATCTTTATAAAAGGAGGTCTTTATGAAGGACCAAAAATTTGATCAGGGTGCAGGTAAAGCAAAAGGAGTGTGTATAAACAGAGAAAGCCTATACGGAAATAGTGGGGGAGGGTTAGAGTTCGTTAGTCTTAAGGTAATATGAAAAAGGTTAGATGAGAATTACAAGGATCTACCAATAGTTCCATGGGTTGTTATCAGGTTCACTGACCACGATGTAAGAGCTACAAAAACCGCTCCTATCAAAGGTACGTATTACGAATTGGAGTTTCCTTTGTATCAAAAGTAAAGGGGGTCTTATGAAGGATCAAATACCAACATTCCACATTAACCTTGATGAAAAGTGCATCAATTGCGGAAGGAGCGGTGCAACCAAAAGTGGATTATGTGTAACTTGTATTAGTAAGGGCGTCAAGCGTGGTAACTATAAACACCAATTAGAGAAACTAATACAAAAAACCAAAGAAAAACTCCGAAGGGGGTGTTATGAATGAGCAAATACCAACGATACACATTGACCTTAATAAAAAGTGCAGAAAGTGCGAAAGGAGGGGTGCTGCCAAGAATGGATTATGTCTACTTTGTATAGATGAACACCTTAAGCATAACGAATATAAAGAAGTCTCAAGCAGATTATTAGGAAAAACCAAAAAAGAGCTTCAAAAAAGTGGGCTAACTACAGATGAGCTTAAGGGAAAACAGATGTCCATTTTTTGAAAGGAGGGCCAAAAAGATGAACAGGGAACAATTATTAGAGGAAGTATGGAGGGAATATATTAAAGATGAGATTTTGGCTTGTGTTATTATTCGTGAGTCAAAACCATTGAATGAAGCCTGTAAAGAATGTGAGTTCTATCGTATTTGTACAAAAATACTTGAAGGGGAAAAAGAGGGAGAGTAAAAAAAGGAGGTCTTTATGAGGATAATTGACTATGTGGAAATAATGCTTTTGGTGGTATGCTCAGTGGCAATACTAACAATATGTTATCTGCTCTGGAGAGATGAACATAAAAAAGGGAGGTTTTGATGGCAGTCAAAGACAAAATAGCAAAAATGCTTTACGTGGACAAAAAACAAGCTGAGCTTCTTAAACGGGTAGCTACTGAATATCGTATCTCGGAATCTGAAATCATGCGAAAGTCTCTCGAGACTTTCCTTGGGTTGTTTAGGTTCTTTAGAGGTGGAAATGAGACAATGGACCAAGGATAGATACCCGGAAAACTGGAGAGAGATATCAAAGTCCCTCTCTGAAGAAGTCGGATATTGTGAATGGTGCGGCAAAGTAAGGGAAGATGTTCATCACTTAACCGTGCATCATAAAGACTGGGATCCCTCAAATAACGACAGGAGTAATCTGATAGTATGCTGCCCAAAATGCCACTTCTCTATACAAAGGAATCATTTACTTCTCCCTGGAGAGTACCAGTTGACTCTCTTCGGGTTAAAAGGCGGAGAGGTCTGAAACTCCCACACTTTTTTTTCAAAAAAAACCGCGACGCGTTATTTTTTATAAAACCTTTAATTAGAATCTCAAGTTTTAAAAAGAAAGTAACATAAAGAAAAAGTCCTTTGTATTTAAAACAATATTCTATATAGCTCCAAAACACCAATATTTTAATAAATCACAATGTGGATAACTCTCCAAGTGACCCCCCGTAACTAACCTAAAATAACGACTTAAACAATGTGGATAACTTTTAAGTGAAACCCTTGTAACCCCCTAATTTTAAAGAAGTTAAGCTATTATTCAAAATGTGGATAACTCGGTGGATAACTTGTGGATAACTTTTTTTTGACAGCTATTAAAACAAGATGTGGATAACTCGGTGGATAACTCGGTGGATAACTCACAAAAAAGCCACCAAATCACAATACAGTCCTCATTATTAAAAATGTGGAGAATTTTTTTATTTTATTACTTGACAACCAATTAAAAAGTATACACTAAATTAATAGTCGGGAGATGTTTCTCTGGGTTACTGGAGACGTTTTTCCTGAAACGCATTCAGGACAGTTCTTTGGGCTGTAAAACAAAGAGAAAGGAGGTGAGAAAAAAATGGCGAAATACATCGGATCCCCCTGGGGAAGTCTTAAAGGCAAACTTGGTGCTGCTGTAGGTCTCGATTGGAAGGGCATCGATTCGGCAAGAGTTCATGTAATCCCTAGAAATCCTGGATCAATCAAAAAACATCTAGGCTCAAGAGATGAATGCGCTCGAGGTGTTATCTTTTCCCCCAAGCAAATGAACATCAGACGTGCAGTACTTGCGATGTTGGGTTTCACTGGAAGGATGAATCTTGTGAACTGGATTCACCCTATCTGGGAGTGGTATTGCGACTCCCATAACAAGAAGCTAACCGGCATCAACTTATTCGTAAAGGAAAATGCGAGAAGACTGTTCAATTCGTTTAATACTCTGAGTAAGTTTTCAACCTCAAACCTACCAGATTATACACTAATGCAGGTATCTACTGGAGACCTCGAACCAGCTCCAAGTTTAACGTCAGCAGTATACGCAGCGGGTACCGTAACATTAACATGGGACACAGCTACATATGGAAACGGCGCAGCCGGCGACGAGGCTTATGCCGCAGTATACAAAATACCTACTGCGTCAGAAGTAGCTGACTATAAACCTTATGGATGGCTATATACACCAGCTTTCGCTGGTGCACCTATTCTGAGAGGAGCCGGAACCGGGACGATCACAATTCCAACAGGCTTAAGTGCAGCGTATCTTGTAGGCTTTGTCTTCTTTGTTGATAGCTGTGCAAATTACTCACCAAGTGTAAGCGTTCAGTGCACTTAAATCATTAAATATTTAACATCTCCCGACTTTATATTTATCATGCCAACTTATGAAGGCTCTCCATTTGGGATAATCCACGGTGCAATAGGTGATGTCCAGGCTCAAACCTGGAAAGGTATCCCGGTTCTACGCACCAAAACAAACTCCCCAAATCCTAATACAGTAAAACAACAAGCTACAAGAAATACACTAACTGTTTTTTCAAAGATATCATCTGACTATTTTAATAATCTAATAAAACCGATATGGAATCCACTTGCAAAAAGGTTGAAATTACAAATGACAGGGCATAACCTGTTTTTTAAAACTTCTTTAAGAACTGTGAGAAATACTACACGAGAAGGATTACAAGACGCCGACTTATCCGTAATGCAAGTATCCTCGGGCTCGCTGGAACCAACCCCCAAAATCACAAGTACCAATTACAATGAGGCAACGGGAGCATTGACAATTGGATGGGATACAACGGTTTGCGGTGTGGGAAGTCCAGATGATAGGGCATTTCTTGCAGCTTGTATCCCTGATGGTACCCTATGGCTGGGAAGTGACTGGATGAGAAGTGACGGTAGTGGAACTTTAACTATTCCAGCAGCGACAAGCCCGGTAGGCCTATCAAGTTTCGTATATTTCTGGGATGGCTGCCAATATAGTCCAAGTGTGGGAATAGAAACAGCCAGGGGACAGGATGAAATATTTGGAGATGATGAGACCACCCGTATCACTAATTCAATTACCTTTGAAAGTATATTGAATATCAAATGGGTGGAAGTAGCTGAGATGGCAGCTATGAAATGGTATGCAGAAATTAAAAACGCGGAAGTTTACATAGCAGGAGTACCAATGACATTTACGACAACTACATCAAACACAACCGATAAATACGTTATCAAAGAAGGCTGGGCATGGGGTTCAACTGCGGCAAATGCTTATGGGGAAATACAGGTAATGATGAAAGTAAGAAATGGAACTAAAGCAAAGATGAAATCAATCCACATTTTTACAGTGACACAATAATGTGGTACAAAAGACGACAAATAGCAAAAAATATCGCATGGAAATATTTGGGTAGTTGGTATAAATGGGGAGGCGATGACCCCAGCGGATTTGATTGTTCTGGCTTGGTTATAGAAATCCTAAAATCAGTCGGCATCCTACCGCGAAGGTATGATGCAAGAGCAGAACAGCTATCTTATAAATTCAAAAGAGTCAATAGACCCTACTTGGGATGTCTTGTTTTTTATGGTTCTCCAATAACTCACGTCGAATTTTGCTTAGATAAGAAGCTTTCAATAGGTGCCTCTGGTGGTGGGAGGAAAACCCTTGAAATAAAAGACGCCATAAGAGATAATGCCTTTATAAAAATAAGACCAATTATAAGAGATGCCAGTACTTTAAAATACGTAGATCCTTTTTTAGAATAAAATGGCTTTATTACCAGACCATTTCTGGACCGAGGATAAATTCACGACATTTATGAATGACTCCGTGAGTTACGAAATGCTAAGAACAAGGCGATGGATAAAGACGGCTGATTACAATACTATATGGGTGTATTGTCAATACAAAAGTAGAAACGGAAACAATGCATCGTTATACTTCAAAGCAACCGATGGAGTCGTTGGTACACAAAACTCGGCAGTTAAAACAACAGCCCTGATAGCATACCAAAACACAGCAAGACTAACAATAGACGTTTCTGGATTTGCATCAGGGCTTTGTTTATTAGAACTAATGACAAAAGACAACATAAAATGCAGGGGAATAGCAGGAATACTAAAAGAATAAGGAGGTATACTATGAAAAAGTGTATAATCACAGCACTAACAGGACTAACACTACTAATAGCAGTAAGTGTAAATTCCACCCCACGAGAAACAGAAGTATGGCAGCAGTACGATAAGGTATGGTGCGGTTCGGACTTTTTACCACAGGACACTACTGAGGACTTTGACACTGCAACTCGGTACCTTGGAAACCCCTTTTACAGATGGCCCATATATTCTACATTCATCAATGTAGATACTATTTACGGAAAAAACGACACGCTTGATATAGTTGCTAATCGATATACCGTATTTTCACCTAATATTAAAATGGGAGATATTACGAATTATGTAGCCACAGGTGGTGATTCGTGGTCTTCTGTACTTGGTGGACGAAACAATAGTAATGCAGATGCATCTGGTGTAATTTGTGGAGGCGAAAATAACGAAGTAAGCGGTGGTTTCAATGCAATAGTAGGGGGAGATAGTAATTGGGTAGAGCTGTGTTACTATGGAGTTATCAGTGGTGGCAAGAATAATTTTATTAACTGGGAGAGTAACTATGGAGTTATTGGTGGAGGGCAAGAGAACAAAATAGGAACTAGATCCCCAGAACAATGTATGACAATTGGTGGAGGAAAGTCTAACTGGGTGCAAGATGACTACGGAACAATAGGTGGTGGGAGGAGGAACTATATAACAGGCGCGCTTTCAACGATTGGCGGAGGATATGCTGATACCATTAAAAACTCTGAGTTCGCAACGATAGGCGGCGGAAAACATAATATAATAGACGGGGATTATTCAACAATCCCCGGAGGATATAAAAATCTTGCAGAAGCATGGGCCGCCCTTGCTGCGGGTTGGCAAGCGATTGTACTTGGGGATGAATCCGATACTGCCTCAATGTGTTTCGGAACTGGAGTAGTGGATTCAGTTCCTTATGCTATATTATTTGGGGATGGTTTAGAAGATACATTGAAGACTCCTCATACCTTCGCAGTAAAATATGATAGTGCTGTAATGCCTAAAACAAGGATAGATGGGAATCTAAGAGTAGAAGAACATGCTTATATAGATAGCACTGCAACAATAGGTGACACAACTTATCAGGAAGCCCTACTTAGTATTCATGGAGATAAAATACCATTGGGATGGGGAAATGTCTATGGAGTCAAAGCAATAGTCGAAATGGAAGAGGCAAGTCGGGTATATGGAGGATACTTCGCTGCAGGGGCACATTCTTCGGGACTGGACACCCCCATTACATACCCGGTTCCTACGCTGGGATATGGACTTGAAGCAAATAACATCGGGGTTGTTGGCGTTGGCAAACATATAGCAGGGCATCAGACGATTGGTGTATATGGAGAAGGAAATGTATATACTGGTACAGGTGGAGCTATCGGTGTATACGGCATTGGTAGAGGGGACACTATAGGTGCTTTAAGAAAAGCTTATGGTGGTTATTTTAGAGCTGATACCACTACGCACGGCCCACAATATGGAATCTATGCCGAAGCTGATACCTATGGTATTTATGCAAAATCACCAGGGATGGCTGGATATTTTGAGGGAAACGAAAGGGTAACAGGTAAGTTTTGTGGTGGAGACGAAAGCGATTTTCCCGGCACATACTCTTTTGTTGGAGGTGGACAGTACGATACGGCAAAAGGAAACTGGTCCACTATCGGAGGTGGATACCTTAACGAGACAGGTGGAGTCTACTCTTTTATTGGTGGTGGGTGGGTAAATGTAACTTCAAATAATAGAGCAACTATCGGAGGCGGTGGAAGTCACAACGTTTCAGGAGAACACGGAACGATAGCAGGAGGCGATAACAACGAGGTATCTGGCCCTTGGGGAGCAATAGGAGGCGGAACCGACAACGTTGCAGCGGGTAGATCGGCAACGATAGCAGGAGGCGATAACAACGAAGCTCCTGGAGACTATTCATTTATTGGTAGTGGCGAAAGAAATATCACTCAAGCTGGATGGTCTTTTGCCCATGGTAGATATGCGATAGTTCTTGGGGACAGTGCGGATACAGCCTCAGGGTGTTTCGGAACTGGAGTAGTTGATTCAGCCAAGCATGCCTTTCTATTTGGTGACGGTTTAGATGATAGCCTAAAAACTGATAATACTTTCGCCGTAAAAACAGACAGTGCGGTAATGCCAAAGACAAGATTTACTGGTCCCATTGACGCACCAGACGAAATCTGGTATCACTACATAAGCCCGGAATACGGAACCTTTGACAGCATAACGGTAGCCGACTCTATGGTTGCCAGGTCCTGGGGAGATGGGATTGCAAGTTTATATAACTACTACTGGGGATGGGCAGATACACTTTCATCGGGTAAGCAGACATGGGCATGGTCTTATGTGACATACCTACCAGAAGACTTTGTTGCATGGGGTGACTCGGCAATTACGCTTGAAGGCATAACAGAATATGCACATCACGACTCCTGTAATGTAGTCCTTAAAATACTTGCAGACAGCTCAGGGACCGTAGTAATAGACGACCAGGACAGCCTGACATCTACAAGCTGGACTCATGCCGTCCTCGACTCCTCAGACATAGACCACGCAACATCATCAGGAACTAGATATAAAATTTGGATAGAAACACACTCAACAAACGGAGCTCCTAATAATAACTGGTGGAAGTTTTCCTTGCTGCGCTTAAAATACTGGAGGAAGCGATGATTAGACGATTAGGGTTTTTACTGGTTTTGTTACCTGCAATCTGTCTTGGAGGCTGGGTATCGCCCGACGACTTCATTGACGTGGATAATGACTGGACAGATGAACCGCTGACTTATGATAATAACGTCCTTACACTTAGCTTTTCGGGTATTAAATCATACAACCATTGGCTAGAACTACACCTCCCCGCAGGTATGTGGTGCAATAAGATTCAAATCCACTGTCAGGAAAGCGGCGGAGCTGTCATAAGTGGGATAACTATTTCAGTCCGTTATGATGGTGCTTGGCATCAGATTTATTCCGGCGTGATGAACGCAAATGCCTGGGTAGAAAAAACAATTCCCGCTGGAATCAAAGAAGTAACTAAAGCAAGAATGAGTTGGCAGGGAGACGGTAGCCAAAACAGATTAAACATTAACGAATTTGAGTTTTGGGAATCCCCAGCTCCGGAAGCGGAATACAACCTAAAATACCGCCTCCACGGAGGAAAAAGAGGCAACCTGCTACACGATGACAGGGGACGCCTCTGGAAAACACCCTTTTCCGCACACTCTATCGGTGGTGGTGGTAAAAGTGGTAAAAGTGGTAAAAGTGCACCATCTGGATACGCAAATACAAGCATTTTAATGGCAATATTATTATTTTTCACGGCAATAGGCACGTGGATATACAAAAAAAGGAGGAAGCATGAATGACATTATAAGGGTAGTACTAGGAGCTGTTATAGCTGCCCTCCCTGGTATAATAACAGTTTTTCTATCAGACAAAACAACAGAACGTTGGGGTGAAAAAAACGGAGCATTTGCATCAGGAAAATTGAGAAAATGGGTCGGTAAGGCTTTAGAGGATAGGATAGAAAGAACGGTCATAAAATACTTAGATGGTTTCAAAAAAGGAGCAAGAAAAGACAACCAATAAAAGAGGGGAGGAAAAACAATGATAGCAGTAGGAATAAAAGTATGGCGAGACCTTACCTATCTGCAAAATGCCGTAATGAGTGCAATAGCAATAGCCGACGAAATTATACTTGCCTTCGGTCCCAAGGGAGAATTCGGAAAACCAGACGCACTCGAGGCACTCTCGTTAATCGGGAATCTACGAAAAAAGAACCCCGGAAAAATCACGGTTATAAAAGGAACGTGGCAGTCAGAAACAGACGGAATGAATGCTATATGGGATGAAGTGGGTGACGGCGAATACTTCATAAGATTGGAAGAAAATGAAATATTTACGGAGAAATTCGTGGCGGAAGTCAACGAAAAGCTTATAGACTTGATAGAAGCTAATTTGCCTATGACAGCCCAAACACTACATTTCTATCAAGATACTGACCATATAATACATTCAACGACTCTTGACACTCCAAACTTTAGAGGCTGCCTGGTTGACCATCGGTATGGTTTTATGGACTCACAAAGCCTGTACATACCAGGTATATGGGATGAAGGTAACAGTAAAAGTATCGAAATAAAAGGGAAGGTGATGAGCTATAAGTACCTAAAAACCCCCAAGGAAATGGAGAAATGCTCAATAACCCCCTATAACCCTGACGAATGACTTTTATTGGTAACAGAATCGCCTATTTCTTTAAACCTTTCGCGGAAGAGGCAAAAAAAATCATAGTTGCCTGTTTCACGGCTGATGACCAAACCCTGATTATGAAATGGGGAAAGAATGCAACCTACAGAGAACTATTCGCAGCAAAATCAAAGGTGGTGTACAGGAGAGTTGACCGGTTCTATAAAATAAAAAACCTACACGCAAAAATCTATCTCTTTGATGACCGTATGTTTCTGTCATCTGCAAACCTAACCTACGGTTCATTATTCGTAAACTACGAATTCGCAGTAGAAGTAACCGCTCCAGGAGAAAAAAAGCAAGTACTTGATTTTTTAGATAAATTAAGGGGAGAACGTGAAAACTGATAAAGCAGGACTGGAGAAGATTAATAACTCAATACTACAGCTAAATATGAAGATAGGAATGCTGGTTAAGGTTACAGAAGATGAGATAAAACCTGGAATCAAGGAACTTGCCGAACAAATTGACTTAACAAAGAACTCAACACTAAACTCTATAAATTGTTTAGAAAAAAAGCTTATTGGAACCAGGACCAAGATAAACCTATGGGAGAGAATATGGCTTATCTTGCTCTCGGGCAGCTTTGCCGTATTAGTTGCCATAATGGCTAAATGGAGGTAACATGAAACTACTCTTTTTATCGTGTCACAGCATCGAGGAATACGATGAACTGATCCTATTCCGGGAACTTGGAATAGACGTATTCTCTCATGGTGGATATATGGACCAGTCGGATCCAGGAGATCCAAAAAGACCAGCACTACCACCTGAACTTGCACAACCAAGAGATGAAGAACTTATTAAACTTGCCCAGATGTATCCCAAGGAGGCACTTGGTAAAGAACTAATTGATAAGTTCGACGTTATCCTTGTAATGCACATACCACACTGGATAACGAAGAACTGGGAAGTACTGAAAAACAAAATAGTCATCTGGCGTACTACCGGCCAGTCAATCACCGCAAACGAAAACGAACTGAGACCCTTTAGACAACAGGGAATGAAAATTATAAGATACAGCCCAAGAGAACGAACCATCATGAACTTCATAGGAGAAGATGCCCTTATACGATTCTACAAAGACCCCCTTGAATGGCAGGGATGGAATGGAAAAAAACGCCAGGTAATCACGGTTGGCCAGAATATGAAAAACAGGTTTCCTCACTGTAACTTCCCTCTATTTGAACAGGCGACAAGGAGATTCCACAGGAAGCTATTCGGCCCGGATAACGAAAACTCAAGAATCAAAGGAGGACTCATACCTTATGAACAGCTACACCACGAACTAAGAAATAATAGGGTCTACTTTTATACAGGCACACACCCGGCTTGCTATACGCTAAACTTTATGGAAGCTTTTATGACAGGAACGCCCATCGTTGCAATAGGAGAGCAACACGGCAATATGGCAATAGGTACACAGAGAACTTACGAAATACCAGACATAATACAAAACGGCGTAAATGGTTACATATCAGACGACGTAAGAACCCTGAGAAAGTATATCAAGTCACTGATGAGACACTACCGACTTGCAGAGGCAATTAGTCAAGCAGGTAGAGAAAAAGCCATAGAACTATTCGGAAAAACTAAAATCAAAGAACAGTGGAAACAATTTTTTGCTCAATTATAATGCCGTGCTCTAACTTAGTAGGAAAAGACCTGATCAAAAAATGGGTAAAAAACCAGCATGACATAAAGACCATCCTTGACATCGGCCCAGGCATCGGAACTTACTACTACCTTCTAAAACCCATAAGACCAGACATCAAATTCATTGCGGTGGAAATATGGCAGCCTTACGTCCAGAACTTTATGCTGAATAACTACTACGACAAGGTAATTATTGGAGATTTCAGAGAAATAGATCTACCAAAAGCTGATTGTGTTATCCTGGGAGACGTACTTGAACACGTTGAAAAGGAATCTGCTATATCCTCTGTTCAGGCAATGAAAGCGATGTACAGACACGTAATCATTTCTATTCCATGGGGAAAAAGCAGGGGAGGTCCAGCACTTGGCAACCCTTATGAAGAACATAAATCATTCTGGACATACCAGGAAGTCAGCGACCTAACAGGCCCATTTTTTGACATCAAAGCGGAATACCCAACTTTAGGGGTGTTTATAAAGTGATATAACAAAATTAACAGCTGAGCTGAAACTAAATTTTTTAACACTATGAAAAAGCACACCAAGAGCCAAAAACATTTTTTTACGGTACTCTCAGCTGAGCTCTGCAGCAAACTCAAAAGTAATATAAAAAATGTATGAATTAACTACAAGACCATTCAAAACATTCGATGGGAAAGCAATCCTGTTTACCTACCGCCAGGACACAAGCGACTATAACACTGTCCCGGCAATAGTAGAAGTTGATGAATATGGATTTAGAAATTTTGGGCTTAAAGATGGTGACGTAGTGCTTGACCTTGGCGCTCACATCGGAGCGGCTACCTGTTTTCTAAACTACCTTAATCCAAACCTCCGAATCTATGCTTATGAACCCCTACCAGAGAATTATGCCTTACTAAAAATAAACATGATTCAAAACAGAATAGTAAACGGACACATATTTCGGAAAGCGGTAATGCCGATGGATAACATCAAAGCTAGAATACATTACACGACAGACAAAACGGAAAACGGCAAACACCACAGGTTCATAGGTCGGCCAATGAAATTAGCAGAGGCTGAATGGGATGAGACAGCTTTCGTTACTGTAGAAGCAATTACGCTTGAGCATATTCTTACGGAAAACAACCTTGACAAAGTCAAAGTCGTAAAAATGGACATCGAAGGCGTAGAGGCAGATGTCCTGCTAAGCACACCACCACACATACTACAAAAAATAGAATACATTACAGGGGAATATCACAGCATGACAAGAGACGAGATATATAACCCTGTCAAAGATTACTTTGATCGTGTCCCAACCCCTTATGCCGACGCCTCAAGTATTGGACACTTTTTATTCAGGAGGAAACAATGAACGGAATATCAGTACTGATGGGCTTTATAGACGACCCATACCTTGCAATATTCGTAAAAAAAATCTACGAACGACACTGGAAAGAGGATATTAAAGAACTCCTTATAACAGTGAACGGTCCAAATAAAGATGTTTGCGACTTCATTACTAACTACTGGAAAACGGATGATAAAGTGACACATATTAAGACACACTACGAAAAAGTTCCAGCTGGTAAAGGGTACAATGCACTATATCAGCATACCACTGGAGACGTGATAATGATAATGGATATGGACAACTTCATACTTCGTAAAAACGTCCTGTACGAATTCGAAGGCCAGCTAACATCAGGTGAATACGATGCCATAGGTTCACACAGCCATGCAGCAACTAGACGAATTTACGAAAGAGCGACGGCGAGATTCGGACACTGTAGACTAAATATGTCAATGCTTATACTAAAAAAGGAGATGCTTGACCACTTAGAAGACGTGGACTTCTCACGTAAATTCTGGTATCCAGGTGATTACATTAAACCTCTTGACTGGACGGTGCCTAATGACTTCCCACGAGATTACAGACACAAATATGAACACGGAGACGTTACTACCTACTTATCTCTTCAAATATTCGCATATACAAAAAAAGTTAGAATAATTCCGATAAACTGCCCTGATTACACCCATGCAGGTGCACTGTCATCAATACTAAAAAGCATACCACAAACACAACCAACGACACTCACCCCAGTGCCACTCCAAAGAATTGCCTGGTGGTATTATATTTATCAAGCTACACACCATGAATGCACCCTGACAGACTTCAATCAAAGATACAAAGACACTATATTACAGTATGCAAAACACTATAATCTACCAGAAGAAAACTTAAGAATTTTCGCTAATAACATGCTATCAAAATACCCAACATTGAAATAATGAAATGCAAGAAGAAAGAGCAAAGGATCTGCATAGAATGCATATTCTACAAAGACGTAGAAAAAAATACTAATTACTGCGAAAAGAAGAAACGAGACACTGAGTGTATTAACAAAAGTTGCAAGGATTTTGTAGAATGGAGACCATAAACAAAAAAACAGAGGAAAGCATGTGTATGTTTTGCGAGTATTACAGAGAAATTGACTATGACTTGGGAACTTGCGAAAAGAAACACCGGCACACAAGCAGTGGCAGAGAAAGTTGTGAAGATTACAAAGAATGGCAACCCAAAAATAACGGAGGAAAAAAATGAACGTATTCTCTGATATGCACCACGGGGACCTTTACTACTCCCTATCTCTACTATTCGAAAAACGACTGGGCTGGAACCTCTACTGCCCTATGGGCAAGGAATGGTATAACAAAGGCTATTGGAACTATAACCTGACCGAGCCAGTAATTGACCAATACCTTAATATGCGGAATGTAGAACCAGAAAAAGACGGCTATCATAAGTGGCTTGACCCCAACAGGGAAACGTACCGCAAGGCTATCACAGTCGAACAATTTGCATCTATGCCAATAGACATCATAGTTGCATCAGTGACAAACCACATAGAACCAATGCTCAAACTCCAGAGAGAACTAAAAAGAAACGCAAAGATGGTCCTACAACTTGGCAACGAACCAGGATACTGGACATTTAACATTCACAACCTGCTAATTTCTTTAAAACCGAGACCCCTACCATTACCATATAACGCGGTATTCTACCATCAGGAATTCCCCCTCGATATATTTTCTTACAAACCCCCGGGCCCCGAGGAGGGAGACGAAAAGTCAATAAAAAACTTTATGAACTGCCTACCACAAACAGTAGACAAGCCATTATGGTATTTATACAAGGACATACTACCCGAATACACATGGAAAATGTTCGGTATCAACGGAGAACACGGCATCATCGGAACCATCAAAGAAATCGCAAAAGAAATACAATCTTCTACTTTTATATGGCATGTAAAGGCACACGGAGATGGATTCGGACACGTTATACACAATGCTTATGCCTGTGGACGCCCTTGTATAGTCAAAAAATCATATTACAAGGATAGATGGGGAGAAACCCTACTAACAGACGGAGATACCTGTATTGACCTCGAGATGGCAAACCAGGAAACCAACCTTGAAAAGATACGAGCATACAGCAGGCCAGCGGAATACGAAAGGCTATGTGAAAAATCGTATATAAGATTTAAGTCCCTGGTAAACTTCGATGCAGAATTCGAGGAAATTAAAACCTTCCTTGAGAGGTTAGTCTAAATGAATCCCTTGACTACTCCTTGGAATAATACCAAAATACCAGTTTGTTTAGACCCAAAAGACATCAGGTGGGTAGGAACTTGTCCCTGCAGCAAATACAAACTGATATGCCCACACTGCAGGGGAAAATTTTACCAGGAAGACGTAAAACATATCAAGGCTAATATAGGGAACTGCCCAATATGCAATAAACTTATAAGATATTAAAATGATGCCAGTCTATGCACCAAACTACATTTCAAACTTTAGATGTCAAACAGATGAAACCAATCCAACGCACAAAGTAAGTATATCAGACGGATACTGCAAAGACAGCACCAATACCTACCCACTGGTACATCCGGATACAAAATACGCCGATATAGAAACAAGCGGAGCGGGTGGACTTGATGCAGGAGTAGAAGCCGCAGACACCTGGTACTATATTTTTGTCATCTACTCACTATCTACAAACCAACGCTCCACTCTACTGTCAACTTCACCAACGGACCCAACTCTACCATCGGGATATGACTTGTTTCGTAGAGTAGGGGATGTGAGAAACAACACGAATAGCGATTTTATCGTATTCTACCAACACGGAAACTCTAACCATAGACATATACACTACTGGGCAACCCTTAATGAACTGGCTGTCCTCCTGAATGGTAACGCAGTATTATGGACACAGGTTGACTGCACATCTCTTTTACCCGCCACAAGTGACGATGCTTGTATCTACTCAAGGCAAACTGCAAACAGGGACGCCCAAATACGACCCCTAACTTTTCCGGGAGCATCATATATGCTCGACCTCCCAGCAAAACAATCAATATGGGGACATATACTCATGCCCTCTCGCATTTTAGAATACCTTACAGAAGCACCAGGAGGAACTCTTGACATCCATGTCTTAGGCTACGAGGAGGACCTATGAATAAATACACCATAAACTGGATAGGCCCGGTATTCGCTGAGCTCGGATACTGCCGTCATAACCGCCAGATGATACTTGCTTTAGAGCGTCAAAATGTCAAAATCAACCTCATGATCACAGATGACCCGAGTAAAAACACGTACTACAACTTTGCAGTAAAAAGAGTCAATAAAAACCCACCAAAACACTTAATCAACGTCTTTTGTACTCCAGCACCCTCGATGTACCCAACAGGAGGATATTCTATCCTATTTACTACAATAGAGTCACGGGATTTGCATCCGGTAATAATCCACAGGGCAAAATGCTTTGACGAAATTTGGGTACCCTGTGAATATAATCGCAGAGCATTCTTAAGAGCAGGATTCAAAAAGACCTTCGTAATACACGAGGGCATAGACGAAAAACGATGGAGAGCCTTAAAAGTCACACTTGACAACAAGTTTAGATTTGTTTGCCTTGCAGATTGGTCAGAGAGAAAAGGAGTCCACGAACTAGTAAAGGCTTTCAACATTGCATTCAGAAATATACAGGATGTATGCCTAATATTTCTGACAAGGAAGGCATCAAATGTCGGAAAATCCTACACGAGAAGAATAAAAAAAGAAGCACTCGATGCAGCAAACGAAGTGGGAGGGTCACTTGAAAAAATAGAGTTCTTTACGGAAACCTTGACCGACTCTCAAATACACCACATTTTTTCTTACTGTGATTGCTTTGTTTTGCCGACCAAGGGTGAAGCCTGGTGCCTACCAGCAGAGGAAGCAATGGCAACGGGACTGCCCTGTATCCTTCCCAAGGTAGGAGGACAGCGGGAATTTGCAAACAATAAAACGGGATGGCTAACCTCGGGGACCTGGAAACAAATGAGTAAGTCGGACGTGGAGTTCTATAATGGCCAGTATTTCTACCATCCTGATATCAAAGACCTTGTCAAAAAGATGCAATATGCTTATGATCACAAGGAAGAATGCGAAAGAAAAGGTGTCTATGCAAGTAAACTCGTAAAAACAAAATTCAACTGGGACGTAGCCGCAAAGCAGGCAGTTAAAAGAATCACTGAAATATACGCCAAAGGCTACGACCCAAGAACCAAGGGGGTGTTATGAACTATGTACTATTGCTCTTTGTAAGTAGTGTTTCACTTTTTAATATTTTAGTCTTCAAATACGTCCTAAAAGTACGAAAAAAGATACTAAACTGGAAAGAAGAAGACGAGAAAGAACTAGCGAGAATAGAATATATTAAAAGAACCCAACTGGGGATAACAAAGGAGGTCGTATGATTTATGTAGCAGTTGCAATACTAATAATCGGTTTGATGTTTTTTAAAGAAGTGAAGGGATACCTATTCGTACAGAAAAGGTACCTGGACGGGAACATGCTCAGACAGATACTAAACGAGGCAGCAGACAGGGCTGTAAGAATCATAGAAGAAGAAGGAATCACAAAACCAGATCAGGATGCGAGAAAAAGAATAGATGCCTCAATGAATATTCTGAATGACGTAATAAGGGAAATGGGTCTTGACCCTACAAAATTCAACACAAAAGGATTGATAGAATCAAAAAGACATGAAATCCTTGGTCCCAAGCGTACCATTAGGGAGCATCACCCTTGAACAGTGGGAAACACTAAGGAAGCTCGCAACGACGGAAGGTACCCCGTACATTGACAGAGAACATTGTATAGCTATAGACTTGCGAGATAAAAGACATCACTGGATCTATGCTATCTGTAGATACTACAAAAAAGGGCAATACGATTTAACTCTCAGGGCAGTTCCAAACCCTCTAAAAAGAATAGAAAAACTGAGAGTCATCAAACCAAAAGAGCAAACATGGGCAAGAGAACAAGCAGAAAAATTATTGGAAAAACTTCATGGGCCTACTAGCCAAGAAATACGGGCTTAAATGGGGAAGAATAAGGGGATTTCTAAAATTAACTCCGGAACAAGCCCTTGCAAATTTCGGCTTCTCTATGAAACCAACGGCTACAGGTGTCAATTTTAGAGTCTATAAATACACAACTTCCGGAGGAAAAACAAGAAAAGGAACCTTCATAAATAACCACGTCCCCCCAACCATCACCCATACAGCATCACAACAGCAAGTCCGAGATAGGTTCAAGGTCATTAGAAACATCGCAAATAACTACCACACAGACATTATCACTACCATCTGGAAACCAGAAGCAAAGAGAAAGGGACGAATTCCTTGCATCGCATTTGCAGAATTCATGAAACAAAACTTATTAGCTGTCGATCTCCCTGCAGATTATGAAAAAATGCTAATATCAGTCGGCCCTGCAGAGCCGACAAACGAAATAACAAGCATAAACTACAACCCCGGCACAAGAACGTTGACTGTACACTTCAATGCCAAAATATACGGCACGGGGAACGGTTCGGACCTAACAGGACTATTCGTTTACTCGATACCAATAAATGAAAGCACTCATTACGCACCAGATACAGCTCAGAGAAAACAAGGCTACATTACAGTCACGATACCGGCCGGCTTATGGATCCGTCCCCTCCTATTGTTTATATACTTCCACAACTCGCCTGAATGCCTGTACAGTCCTTCAACAGCCTATAAACTGCTGCCAATTTAGATAAAACGGTTAATAATATAGACTGTGTATAAACACTAAGTATAAAACAAGACTATGCTTGGATTTGAGTTATTAATGTGTTAATAACGAGGTAAGTTCAGGAGCTTCAAGCCGGCGCAACAGCTGCAGAACAGGAGCTTCAAGCCGATGCAACAGCTGCAGAACAGGAGCTTCAAGCCGGCGCAACAGCTGCAGAACAGGAGCATATCAGGAGCATATGCGTCGCTCCACAGGAGCATATCAGGAGCATATACGTCGCTCCATAGGAGCATATCAGGAGCATATACGTCGCTCCATAGGAGCATATCAGGAGCATATACGTCGCTCCATAGGAGCATATCAGGAGCATATACGTCGCTCCACAGGAGCATATCAGGAGCATATACGTCGCTCCACAGGAG
>Ga0209991_10000300_pt1 | contig 22148 bp, 17 predicted proteins | sample ChitaG_FD_183167 | JGI IMG/M metagenome (GOLD analysis project Ga0209991, IMG submission 183167) | Deep subsurface microbial communities from South Pacific Ocean to uncover new lineages of life (NeLLi) - Chile_00310 metaG (SPAdes)... | ecosystem: Environmental > Aquatic > Marine > Oceanic >... | reverse complement strand
CTGTCTACACATTATTTTTTCGTGGCACACCTTTATTAATACAACTTTTTATTCTTTATTTTGGATTTCCCTCTATAGGTATTTTCTTTTCTCCTTTTGCTGCAGCTGTAATAGGATTTATCCTTTGCAGCGGAGCATATCATTCAGAGTATATAAGAGGAGCAATCCAATCAATAAAAACCGGTCAGATGATGGCTGCTGAAGCTCTGGGTATGACCAGGTCTAAAGCTATTTTATATATTATTCTCCCTCAGGCCTTAAGAAGGGCTATCCCAGGCTGTTCCAATGAAATTATTTATTTAATAAAATATTCTTCACTTGCTTTTATGGTTACTTGTGTAGAATTAACCGGGGCGGGGAAAATAATTGCTTCTCGTTATTTTGAATTTACCTTAGTTTTTGCAGTAGTGGGAGCAATTTACCTATTAATAGTTTCTGTAGTTACTAAAGTGCTTAATATGTTGGAAAAAAAGTTAGAAATTCCCGGATTGGGATAAAAAGAAAAGAAAGTTAAAATTTAATTTCATTCAAATTATTTATATTTTTAAAAGAGCGATAAGCTCTCAGATATATAGGAGGTATAAGTTTGAAAAAACTATTAACCGGTAATGAAGCGATTGCCGAGGGGGCAATTGAATCAGGGGTAGAAGTGGTCTGTGGATATCCGGGCACCTGCTTGAAATTATCTGGCTTGTTTTAGAGCGATTATTTTAATTATAAACTAATCTCCTCTTATATTTAAAAATAAAAGATTATCTCTTTAGATATATAAGGAGAGTAAGAGGTAATGTTTATTATAAAGTAGAAAAAAGCCATAAATAGAGAATTAAAAAGATATGCAACAAAGGTTATCTGAAAAAGAAAAAATTATTATCTTAATACTAATTACCATTACCCTCCTTTCCTCTTCTTGCTCGTTGTTTTATTATATAACAAGTCTTATTTTTTCTGTAAATGTGTCTAGTGGTAGAGGGGCAGTTAAGACTTAAAATGTCTAGCCTGAGGGGTTCACCCCACAATTATCCTAAGTCTCCCAAGATGAATGCCTTTATAGAAAGAGCAAATGGTACGGTCCAGACCGAATATCTAGATAGATTTTACGAAGAGACCAACATAGGCAAGATTAATGAAACACTATATGATTGTCTAATCGAGTATAACTTCTGTCGACCCCATAGGAGCTTGAATCTTTTGACTCCTATTGAATATTGTAGTAAGTTAAATAACAGAGATGTTTCAATGGTGCAAATGTATTGGACTCAAACAGCCTCTTGAAAAATTTCTCTTAATAATGTAATATTTAATTGAGTTATCTTTAATTGCCTCCTTAATGATTTTGCTATTTATTTTTTATTATGGAGGTTCTTGATGGCCCATTCAAGTTTTTAAGATAACTTTTATAGAAAATATAACACATAATTATTTATCTTCAAATAAATGATAAATTTTAACTAATTGTTATAAAAATACTATCTAGAATACCAATATAAAATTTAGAATTGGAGAAAGTATGGAAAAAATAGGTCAATGTGCAAAGTGCAAATTAAAAAATAAAATATGTAATCATCCCGATGGAAAAGAGCCAAAATTCTGTTCAACCAGACTATATCCTCAGGCAATTAATGAAGCCAAAGAAGAACTAAAAAAACCAGATATTCACGAATTTGCCCGGATAGCCTCTATTCAGGAAGCTGAATGCTATACTCATCGAGATGCAAAATCACATTATCATTACCCGGTAAAACCCAGACTCCAGGAAATCATCGAGTTTTCTAAAAAAATGAATTACCGAAAATTGGGCATTGCTTTCTGCAGCGGCTTAGACAAAGAAGCAGAAATATTAACAAAAATATTAGAAAAGAATAACTTTCAAATTATTTCAGTTGTTTGCAAAGTAGGAGGTATTCAAAAAGAATATATAGGTATTAAGGATGAACAAAAAATTCGTATAGGTGAATATGAAACAATGTGTAATCCAATTGCTCAGGCAAAAATATTAAATCATGCTCAAACAGATTTCAATATTTTGCTGGGTTTATGTGTGGGTCATGATTCACTTTTTATGAAATATTCAAAAGCCATGGTCACAGTATTTGCAGTAAAAGACAGATTGCTTGGACATAATCCCCTGGCAGTTCTCTATACTTCTCATTCTTATTATGATCGATTTTTAGTTAAACCGAACAATCAATAATTATTATCCATTTCTTTTTTTATATTTATAATTTTTTAATTAACAAACTCTGCATAATAGGAATAGGATTGGAAATTAAGTTTGCTTCTAAAATAATTGTCAAGGGGAAATTGTCAAAGGCAACTCAATATTGAAATAATATGCAAATAATTGTAATATATTAATATATTTAAATACTTTTATAAGGTTCTTGGGAATTAATAAGTTAGGAAAACGCAAAAGCTGATAATGAAATTATGAATTAGTTATAAATTTAAAGAGAAAAACATGTTTATCAAAATTAAAATTAATTTAGCTATTAATTGTAACTGTTATTTATCTAAATTAAAGTATAAATTGTATTAATTTTAATAGGAGCTTTTAAAATAAAAAATGAAAATTATTGAAAATCCGGAAAATTTTGGCTGGGTTGGTAAAATATGTAGAGTTAATTTGACTAACGAAACGGTAAATATTGAATCTACAAACAAATATTTGTCTAAATTTATTGGAGGCAGGGGAATTGCTCAATGGATTTTGTTAACTGAATTAAAACCCAATATTAGTCCCCTAGATCCAAAAAATATTATTACTTTTAGCACTGGTCCCTTAACTGGCACCCTGGCTCCTATTTCAGGGAGATTGTGTATCGATTCTAAAAATTTTGTAACTGGGGGTGTTGGTTCTTCAAATGTAGGAGGGTTTTTTGGATCAGAGCTTAAATATGCTGGATTTGATGCAATTATAGTAACAGGAAGATCGAGTAGACCAGTATATTTAATGATAGAAAATGAAAATGTAGTTATTGAGGATGCAGAAATTTTGTGGGGAAAAACAACTTGGGAAACAGAAGATATTTTAAAGCAAAAAGATAGAAATATTCAAGTATTATCCATTGGACCTGCTGGTGAGAATTTAGTTAAATCTGCTTGCATAATTATAAAAAGAAAACACGCAGCAGGTCGCTGTGGATTGGGTGCTATTATGGGAGCGAAAAATCTTAAAGCTATCGCAGTTCACGGTAGAGGAAAAATAAAAATTGCAGAACCTGTTGAATTTATCAAAAGTGTAGATAAAGTTTGGGGGATTATTAATAAATCTAGCACTATAAACCAAAGATACAGAGAGACCTTAGGGACCCATTTTAATACTCAAAGAGCTAATGATTGTTGTACTTTGCCTTATAGAAATTTTCAAGATGATCATTGGCCAAATGAAAAATTTTTTAAAGTTAGGCCAAAAGTTTTTGAAAAATGGAAAACAAGAAATATTGCAGAGTTTAATAGTCCAATATATATGAGCAGTTTTTATAAGATTCCAGAAGAAGGCATTGAAACAGAGGGTTTCGAGCAAAATCATGCATGGGATTATATGGGAAAATTAGACATGAATGATCCTATAGCAATAATTAAAGCTCATATTTTATGTAATTCATTAGGATTGGATATTGATAATAGTTCTGGAGTAATCGCTTGGGCTTTTGAATTATATGAAAAAGGCATCTTATCCAAAGATGACACCGATGGATTAGAACTAAAATGGGGAGATTCGGAAGTCATATTAAACCTAATAAAAAAATTAGCCTATAGAGAGGGCATTGGAGAACTTTTAGCAAAAGGGGTTTTGGAGGCTTCTAAAATCATTGGAAGTCCGTCTGAATATTATGCATTACATATGAAAGGTCAAGAATTAGCTGAAGGAATAAGATCTGCAAAGGGATGGGCGTTAGGAATAATTACAGCTACCAGAGGTGGTGGCCATTTAAATGGAGCGATAATGACAGGTTTGCAAAAAATATCTCCAGAGATAGGAATGAAAAAATTTGGTGATCCAAATGTTGGAAAACAAAATATTTATTCAGGGAAAGCAAAAGCTGTAATATGGCATGAGAAGCTAAAAGCAGTTGTTGATATGTGTGGTGTAGGTTATCATTCGAGTTCTTGGATATGTCCAGACCTTTGTGATGCAAATCACTATGCTGCTCTTTTCTCAGCAGTCACAGGAAATAAGATGAGCGGTGATGATTTTATGTTATTGGGTGAGAAATTACAGAATGTTGAAAAAGCTTTTAATACAGTCCATAGAGGTTTTTTGCGTGAAGATGATTTGCCTCCCAAGAGACTTATGCTTGAGCCGATTAAATCAGGAAAATATAAAGGAGAATTATTGGATAGGGATAAAGTTGAATTAATGCTTGATGAATATTACGAACTTCATGGTTGGGATAAGAAGACAAGCTGGCAAACGAGAGAATCTCTTAAAAAATTGGGAATGTCTGAAGTTATAAAAATTTTAAAAAGAGAAGGAAAACTTATTGAAAAAAGTTGTTAAAAGAGAAGATTATGAAAGCAAAAATTAAGGAAAAGACGAGTTATTTAGGTATAAATTTAGATAAATGCACAGGTTGTAAATCATGCGAGATAGCTTGCTCTTTCCATTTTTCAAAAGTTTTTTCTCCACAGGTAAGTGCTATTAGAGTATGGCGTAGTAATGTCAGTGGAGATATAGAAATAAGCCTTCATTCAAATTGTGATTTATGTAATAACGAAGAAGAACTTCTTTGTGTAAAATATTGTGCTCCAAAGGCTTTAGGGTTTATAAAAAAGTAATATGTCTTATTTATTTTATTGATATAGCGAGCACTCTCCATCTGTAAGGTTAGGGATGGGGGCTGATTACCAATAAACTGGGACAAACGATAGAAATTTGACGTAAATATCATTCCTGTAAAGTAGTAATGTATATGTGGTATTTAACTTTTTTGCTCCTTTCTATAGAAAATAATACTTATCTATTAAGATGTAAAGTTAAAATATATTTTTAATTACCACCTAAGGACTTCTGATAAGGTATTTTACTTTTTAACCTAGTAAATCTGAATTTTATAAATATTCTAAAAATTTTTTTTAAAGATAGTTTTTTTGAAATAGATATGTTATAATTTTTATATAAGTTTTTTACTTAAAATTTTATACTTTAAAATAAAAATATCTATATAATTTCAAATAAATTTAATATTGTATTCTGTATGAAGGTAACAGGAGAGACCTTTTCTTTTATTTTTAAAAGAAAAAGAGCCGAAGAGGCAAGGTACTAAACGTATCTAAACTTTCAGGCGAAAGGACTGTTACCGGACAGAACTCTGGAGAGTCTTTATACTAAAAAGCACCGACGGGGCAATTCCTAATCTTTGGGAAAACCCATACAGAGTTTACTAAAAGAACTATTTCCTAATTACATAGGAAGAATCTTTCAGGTAAAAGGACAGAGCAAAAAAGTAATATTAGTATTTTTTTATTCTGTCCTTTTTATTTATATTTAACAATCCAACAGTTAAGTTACAAAATTCAAAATAATTCAAATCAAGCTAAAAGGACTTATTGAAACTAGCACTATTTGGACTTAGGAGGTGATGCAATAGAAAGTAAAAATTTTGATTTAATATTTTAAAGGATTAAAAAGGAGGTTATTTAAACGTTATGAAAAGTGAATTTAATTTGAGTAAAGTAATGAGTCTAATTGTATGTATATTAATTATAGTAGTAATATTTGGATTTCCTATTTTGGCTAAAGAAAAAGTTACAATAGGTTATGTTGGTCCTATGACTGGGGCGGTTGCAAATATGGGATTAGGGGCAAGAAATTCTGTTATTTTGGCCGTGAGACAATATAATAGGGGTGATTTTGGTGAAAAGAAATATGAATATGAAGTAAAAAGTTTTGATGATGAGTGTTCCCCTACTGCAGCAGTACGAGTAGCTGAGAGAGTCGCTTCAGATGCTTCTGTTATGGGAATTGTCAGCCATTATTGTAGTATAGCTGCTATAGCTACTAAACCAATTTATGAAAGAAACAAAGTTGTATCGGTGGTTTGGGGAGCAGTAGCACCTAGTGTTACAATACCATCTCCGAAGTATATCACTAGAATTTGTGGTACATTAAGAGAGCAAAATGATGCTACCGCAAAATGGGCTAGGAAGTTTGTTCCAGATTTCTATGGAGTTGACCTTGACACATTTGTGCTAATTTGTGATTCTTCAGAATATGGACTGATGAATAAAGAGTATTTTAGTAAAAGTATAAAGAAGTATGGTGGTGAAATATTAGCAGTTTATGATGTTGCTGTAGGACAATTAGATTTTACAACTGAATTAACAAAAGCTAAGGCATTAAACCCTGATGCGATTTTTTATGGAATGATAATGCCTGAAGCTGCAAGGGTAAGAGGGCAACAATATAAGTTAAATATAGATTGCTTAATGCTTTCTTGTTCAGGAGCATACATTCAATCATTCTGTGAGAGCCTTGGTAAAGAAGCTTTAGAAGGTTGTATTGCTTTTTCAGAAGCTGCTCCTCTAAAAATGTATGCTGGTGGACTTGCATTTGATACCACTTATAAAAAAGAAAATTTCAAACAACTTTCTGAGAACTATGGTATTTATGCATATTCAGCTGCTCGGGTAATAATGGATGTTATTGAAAAAGTTGGCCCAGATAGAGAGAAGGTCGTAGATGAAATTGCAAATTTAGACATCGAGGATTCGCCAATTGGACCAGTGAAAATGGATGAAAACGGCCAAAATATAAAAGTTCCTTATTATACGTATATTGGTCAAGATGGTAATTGGGTCATTTGGGAAGATTCTGAATATGCTACAAAAGGAAGAATTCCTATTGGCATAAAAAGATTATTGAATAAATAAACAAATTTAAATTAAATAATTATTCACCGTAGAGATTTAATAGATATTTTCGTATATTTTTATTTCTGAATTATTTACTTACAAGGGTTTTGAATTTTCTACGGTGGATAATTTTTAATAAATGAAGTGTCGAAATTTAGCTATCTTGTCTTTAATAATAAAAAAATATTTAAATACTTAAAAATGAAAGGTATTTTATTATGGAAAGTTTATTACAATTTACATTAAATGCTTTGATGTTAGGTTCAATGTATAGCCTTATGGCAGTAGGATTTACTCTATTTTTTGGAGTGTTGGATGTAGTAAATTTTGCTCATTCTGAGATTTTTATGGTGGGCATATTTTCTGCTTTAGCATCAATAAGGATTTTAGAATACTTGGGTATAAATAATATATTTTTTTTATTGATTGGAGCTATTGTTTGTTCCTGTATTTGCACAACCTTTATAAATATTATTTTTGGAAGAGTTACTATAAAACCATTGAAATTTTCTCCTTCAATTTTAACTCTTGTTGCTACTCTAGCTGGAGGCGTAGTTCTTCGTTATATGGTAATGCTCTTTTTTCCACATGGAACTGAAGCTCATTTTTTTCCTACTTTATTACCTGGGGGCCGAATAAATTTTGGAAAAATAGATATTGAAATTAGTGTTTTATTAATATTCTTGTTATCAATTTTTTTAATTGTTTTTCTTAAGAAATTTCTTGATAAGACTAAAATTGGGATGCAAATGAGAGCAGTTGCTCAAGATAAAGAAACAGCATCTTTAATGGGAGTAAATGTAGATGCAATTACTGATATTACTTTTTTTATTGCAGGAATTTTAGGTGCAATTGGTGGTGTATTATATGGCTCATATTATAATTTTGTTCAGTATAATATTGGAGAATTCTATGGCCCTATCGGTTTTGCCGCTGCCGTAATAGGTGGACTAGGCAATATATATGGCTCTATACTAGGGGGATATCTTTTTGCAATAATTGTAACTTTTACAGCTGCTTATTTGCCAGGAGGTGTAGCTTTTAAATTTCCTATCGGATTTGCAGCGTTAATAATTTTTTTAACAATTAAACCTAGTGGAATATTAGGTACTGATAGAGGGATAAAAATATGAAAAAAGTAGATAATATTATAGATTCAATAGCAGTTTTAGGAATATTATTGATGTTTTATAGATTTTTCATTACATTCTTACAAATAGAAAATATTTGGAAACTTTCTATTCTAGTAACCATAGCTTTTTTAGTGATATTATTGATAAGTAGATTTGAAAATATTAAATCTAAAATAATAATGTCTTTTAAAAAAAATAGATCATTGACTTATTTTATAGGTCTATTATTGTTTTTGTCTTTACCTTTTTCCTTGCGACAAAGTTCGTATTGGATTTTTATACTAACCATATGTTGGTTGTGGATTATAATTGCTCAAGGAATAAATATTCAATTTGGTTCGGCAGGTATTATAAATCTTGGTGCTGCATTTTTTTGGGGAATAGGAGGTTACACAACAGCAATTTTAGCATCAAGATATAATTTTAATCCATTAATAGGTATATTTTTAGGAGGAATAATGGCAATTTTAGCAGGCTTGCCTTTAATTATTCCAATTTTAAAAGCTAGAGGTCATTATCTTGCTCTCGTAACTCTTTCTGTAGTAGTTGCATTTGGTCATTTTGCAAATAATATAAAGTGGCTAGGGGGGTCTCAAGGTATTATGAATATACCTTCTGTATCCATAGGGGGGTATAATTTTTTAAATTCAATAAAAATTTTTAATTTTGAATTACCGCCTATTTCAAATTACTTTTATTTTGCTACATTGTTAGGCATATTAGTTTTATTTGTTTGCCATAGAATGTCAAATTCATGGGTTGGGCTGACACTTAATTCAATTAATGAAAATAAGGGAGATATAATATGTTCGAATTGTATGGGCATAAATAGAGCAAGATGGGTTGTAATATCATTTTCAATAGGAAATTTTTTTATTGGTATAGCTGGCGCATTTTTTGCTCATATGAATTGCTATGTTGCTCCTCAAGATATGACCTTTTATAAATCTCTGCTTTATTTAAGTGCAGTAATTCTTGGAGGAATGGATAATATTATGGGAGTTACGATTGGAGCGATATTAATAGTAATTTTACCGGAGAAATTTAAAGTATTACAAGAGTATTGGATTATTATTTTTATGTCATCTATTGTTTTAATGATAATTTTAAGACCACAAGGACTGTTAGCTGCAAAAATTAGGAATTATGGAATTAAGAGGCAATAAGAAGTATTGGAATATTTTTTATAAATAAGAAAAGAAAGGAATATGTATGGAAATTAATGAAGAAATTTTGATTAATTTAAAAGGGTTAACCATGAAATTTGGCGAGTTAAAAGCCGTAAATAACGTTGATATTAATATTAATAAAAATGAAATAGTGGGTTTAATTGGCCCTAATGGTGCTGGAAAAACAACAATTTTTAATTGTATTACTGGGCTTTATCCTTCCTATGAAGGAAGTATATATTTAGATGGTGAAGATATAAAAGGGAAAAACCCTTGGGAAATTAGGAGAAAAGGAATTACAAGAACTTTTCAGACAAGTAGAATAATTCCTAATTTAAGTGTATATGACAATGCATTTATTGGTTCACTTGCTGAAAAAAGAGGTCCTTTATTTAGTGCAATTTTTAATAGATATAAATTTAACAAGGAACTAGAAAAAGAGATTAACAAAGTAAATGGTTTTTTTGAAATATTTAATAAGGACTTAATTAATAAAGGCTTTACAGCAGCCAGTGAAATATCTCAGATTGATACAAGAAGGTTAGAAGTTGTACGAGCTTTAATGATGGAGGCTAAATTATTATTATTAGATGAGCCTACAGCAGGACTGACAATGGAAGAGAGCAAAGAATTTATTGGTGATATTTATAAAATTAAAGAAAAGTTCCCTGAATTAGGCACAATAATTATTGAGCACGATATGGAAGTTATCAAAGGTGCTACAAAAAGAGTCATAGTTCTTAATTATGGTGAAAAAATTACCGAAGGCTCTTTTGAGGAAATTTCAAAAAATGATGAAGTAAAGGAGGCTTATCTAGGACAATGATTGCTTTAGAAGTTAGAGATATTGTAACCAAGTATGGAAATGCAGTTATTTTAAATAATATAAACATAAAAATCGAAAAAGGGAAAATTACATCATTATTAGGAAGTAACGGTTCTGGGAAAACAACTTTAATAAAAACCATACAATGTTTAGTAAAACCGACAAAGGGTTCAATTTTTTTTAATGGAAAAGATATTACAAAAATGCAGGCTTACCAAATTAATAGGTTGGGAATATTAAGTTCTCCTGAAGGTAGAAAGATATTTCCTAAAATGACTGTTGATGAAAATTTAAGAACAGGCCTTTTTTCCAAAAATTTAAAAGAAGAAACAGTAAGAAGAAAAATAGATGAAATGTTTAACATTTTTCCGATTTTGAAAAAACGAAATAAGCAGTTAGGTGGGACCTTAAGTGGAGGAGAACAAGGTATGCTTGCATTTGCTCGTGCTCTAATTGGAGATCCTCAAATAATGATACTTGATGAACCCTCATTGGGCATTCAACCCAATATTACTAAATTCCTGTTTGAAAAAATAAAGCAAATAAATAAAGAAAGAGGTATTACAATATTACTGTCAGAACAAAATGCAAAACAGACACTTAAAATAACAGATTATTGTTATTTATTACAAAAAGGAGAAATTGTAGACGAAGGTACTGCGGATAAAATCGCAAAGAATAGTTTTATAAAAAGAGCTTATTTTGGTAATGAGTGATTACTAATTTAATATTTTTTATTTAAATATTAAAACCTATCTTTTTATAATTTTTAAAAGGAGAATAGATATATGTTTAAAGGGAAAGATATAATTTCTACAAAAAATCTTAATCGTGATGAAATAGAATATATAATAGATAAAGCAGAAAAATTTGAACCTATTGCAGAGGGCAAGGAACATAGTGATATTTTGAAAGAAAAAGTTTTAGGATTGGCATTTTTCCAGCCAAGTACTCGAACTAAAAATAGCTTTGAATTGGCAATGAGAAAATTAGGAGGTATAGTTACCGGTTTTGGCAATCCATCTGGCACTTCAATTGATAAGGGAGAATCTTTAGAAGATACAGTGAAAGTTTTAGAAACTTATTCGGATCTATTAGTTATTAGGCATCCAAAAGCGGGTGTGCCAGCTGAGGTTGCTAATTTACTAGATATTCCGGTAATTAATGGTGGGGATAATTCTAATCAACATCCAACTCAAGCTTTATTAGATATATATACAATAAAAAAAGAAAAAAAAGAGATCGATGGATTAAAAATTGCATTTGTCTCTGATGTGTCTCATAGTAGAACCGTAAAATCGTTAACCTATGCCCTAAGTAATTATGATGTGCAAATGTATTTTGTAGGAATAGAAAAATATCAAATACCTGATGATATGAAGAGAGACTTAGAGAAAAGAGATATAAAAATTTCTCAAGTAGAAAGCATTAGATCAATAGTAAGTGAAGTAGATTTTATATATAGCGAATTTAGGGCCGGATTATTATTAGATGAAAAATACGAGAATAAAAAGGAAAGGGAATATGTAAAAGAAAAAATGTTTATAGATAAAAAAATATTAGAAAATGCTAAGCCAGATTTGAAAATCATGCATCCTTTGCCTCGATATGAAGAATTATCGGTAGATATAGATAATACTCCCCATGCATTATATTTTGAACAAGCTAAAAACGGCATACCTGTTAGAATGGCTTTGCTAAGTAGTATATTAGGGAAGGGTTAATAGTAAATTTAGATCTAAATTATTACTTATTTCATTTTTAAAGAATATTATTCTATTTCATAATTAATTCTAAAACCTTAAAAATTAGATAAAGCAAAAAATTTATAAATAAAAAGGAGGATAAAAGATATGTTAACTAAATCTTTAAAAGGTCGTGATTTCATATCACTTAGAGATTTTTCAAAGCAGGAGATTATAACTATATTGGAAACAGCTTTAACTCTTAAGACAGATTTGGCTATGGGTAGAAAACATAAATTATTAGATGCAAAAATATTGTTTATGTTTTTCTTTAACGCATCCACACGTACCCGCAATAGTTTTGAAAGTGGAATATTTCAATTAGGAGGACATGGTAATTTTTTGCAGCCCAGTGCAACGCGTTTACCTACCCTTGAAGGAGAAGATGTACCCTACAAAACAGAAAGGATAGCTGATGTGGCAAGGGCTTTAAATGGGATGGGAGATGCTATTGCCATTCGGATTCTCGGAGATGCAGTTAATTGGAACTATGATAAGGGATTAAGAATAATCAAAGAATTTGCCAAATGGGCTACAATTCCGGTCATTAACATGGAAGATAATATATATCATCCTTGCCAAGGAATGGCAGACGTAATGACTATGTGGGAATTATTTGGTCGTGATCTACGTGGATTAAAACTAGGTGTAACTTGGACTTATTCAGGAAGTACCAAAAAACCGATTGCCCCACATCATGATGTTATGTATGCAGCTAGCTTTTTTGGGGCAAATATTATATATGCTAAACCGCCTGAACTGAGAATAGATCCAGAAATAGAAAAAGCCATAAAAGAAAACGTAGAAGCTAATGGAGGAACTTATCAAACTTCCGATAATATTGAGGATGCATTTGTTGATGCAGATATCGTTTACGGCAAAAATCATGTATGCCTTGATCTATTGCCTCCTTTTCAAAAGGAACCAAAATTTGATGAAATGGCTAAGTTATTCGATAAATATAAAGATTGGATTGTGAATGAGGAATACATGAAATTAGCAAAAAGCCAATCAAAATATATGCATTGTTTGCCTTGCGAAAGAGGAATGGAAGTAACTGATGGGGTTATGGATGGGCCACAAGCAGCTGTTTGGATGGAAGCTGAAAACAGACTACATGTCCAAAAAGCTATTATGGCTTTAACTATGTAGTTTTATACTAATTTCGAGTAGTGTTTTATAATTAGCTTAAGAAACTGGTCATGTATGCTATCTTTCCTGTAGAATATTAATGACTAAAATATTCAAAATAGGAAGGTGGGTAGCCAATGAATTAAGACAACAAGGTATTACCATCAGCGAATCCGGAGCATATAATGTATTATGTGTCGAAAACAACTCAATCATCGGCTAGATAGACTTTTTTATGCCCAAGATAGATAGGATAATCTGGTAATAACCGAAAGATATATCAGAGAAGCAACCAAGAGAAAACCAGCACATATTCACTTTTACTATTCCAGTTAACTCTTCTGTCAGGATACTTTTTATGTCGGTACCGTTAAGGGTTTAGGTAGGATCTATCAACAGGCTGGCATAGGCGCCTATGCTAGTTTTGGTTTTGCCAAGGTCTATTCTGATCAGACAGCAGTAAGTGCTATCAATTTCCTAAAGACCAAGGTACTACCCGTATACAGAGAACTTAATATCCCCTTAGATAAGCCTTAATGGATAATGGTAAAGAATATACTACTCATTGGTCTAATATTACACATCGTATGAGAAGTATTTAAAATAAAATAGAATGAGGTATACTAATATTAAACCAAGAAATCCCCAAAGTAATGAATAGTAGAAAGATTTAATCGTCTCCTACTGGAGGAGTTCTATCAGATTGCCCTGATCAAGAAGGTATATTCCTCTTTGGCTGAGTTACAAGATGATCTGGATAAGTTTATCTGTTATTATAATTTTAAAAGAACGAATCAGGGTTATAAGTTAAAAGACAAAATACCTTATCAGAAATTCTAAGATGGAAGGAGAAAATTATATTTAACTTACTTAAAATTAATACAATTAATAATATAAATAAATTTATCATGGATGAGAATTTAGAAATTTTTAAAAGAGTTAACGAGCTTAAAGATGAATTAATTACATTAAGAAGAGATTTCCATAGATACCCTGAGTTGGGATTTAAAGAGTTCAGGACATCGAAAAAGATTGCAAAATATCTAAATGATCTTGGAATAGAGGTAACAATCTTAGCTAAAACAGGTGTAGTAGGATTACTAAAAGGTATTAATGATGGCCCAACTTTATTGATACGATCGGATATGGACGCTTTACCTTTAAACGAAGAAAATAACTTACCTTATAAGTCGAATAATCCAGGTGTGATGCACGCTTGTGGCCATGATGGTCATATGGCAATACTATTAATTGCTGCTAAAATACTTACCGAAAAAAGGAAAAAGATTAAGGGAAATATCAAGTTTATCTTTCAACCTAGTGAAGAAACAGGCGAAGGAGCAAAACAAATGGTAAGAGAAGGAGTTTTAGAGAATCCTAAGGTAGATGCTTGTATGAGCCTTCACCTTTTGTCATCTATTAAAAGTGGGGAAATAGGGTTAAAAAGTGGATTGGTTACAGCCGCATTAAGTGGTTTTAAGATTTTAGTAAAAGGCAAAGGAGGCCATACTGGATTCCCAGAAACTACTGTAGATCCAATAATAACTGCTGCTGATATAATTAATAATATGCAATTAATTCAGACGAGAGAGATAAACCCTTTAAGATCCGTGATTATTATGTTTGGAAAAGTTCATGGAGGTACTAAAAACAACATTGTTCCCGATCGAGTAGAATTAGAGGGAACATTAAGATATTTATATAAAGAAGGCAGTTATAATTATGAAAAACTTGAGGATAAATTAAAACGTATAGTTGAAAAAGTGTGTCAATTACATAATGCCAGTTTTGAAATGGATGTAAAAAAAGAAATGAAAACAGTTATAAATGATCTTCGAATGACTGAATTAATTAGGGCAACTACAAAAAAGATATTAAACCCCAGTAAAATAATATCTTATACATGTCCTGCCAGTGAAGATTATTCAGAATTTTCTAATCGAATTCCTAGTGTATTTTACTTTTTAGGTATAAAAAATAAGAAAAAACTTACTGATTACCCTCAGCACAATTCCCATTTTAATATTGACGAGGAAGTTTTACCCTTAGGCGTAAAAATGCATGTTTGTTCTACTTTTAATTTTTTTAAGTGATGATTATTTATTAACTCTAGAATGGCAAAATATCATAGACATATCGTATCCCAAATTCTTATCTACAAGAATACTTAAAAAGACTTTTTCAAAGATAACGAAAAGTCTGTCTGAATGTGAGATCATTGAAAACAATTTTCAAATAGATCATATACATCTAGTAGCCTTATGGAGATAATAATTAATATAAACCTGATATAAAGTATCTGAAGTAGCAGGTAGAATAAAATGTCAAATTGCAAGCAAACTAATTAAAAAATTTTCCTGGCTGTCCAAAGTATATTGGAAAGAAAACATAGTTTACTCACCATATTACTTTGTCTTTACTTTAGCCCTGGACAAAAAGAATATCATAGAATATATCAAATGACAATAATTACAGGATTCAGAACAACTGAAACTTGAATTGTTTTGAAGTGCCGCATACATGTCTCTGGGTATCAGTATACTCTATTTAAGAATAAAATAATTCAAAAAGGAAAATAAGAAAATGAACAAAAGAATTTTAATTGCCCTAGGAGGAAATGCAATAAAACAATCGGGTGAAAAGGGAACTACAGAAGAACAATATAAGAACTGTCACAAGACGACTAAATATATTGCAAAAATTGTAAAGGACCTAGATGTAGATGACCGTTTAATAATAACTCATGGGAATGGTCCACAAGTTGGGAATCTGATGGTCCAGCAAGAATTAGGTAAAAATACTGTCCCTCCTCATCCTATGGATATATTGGGAGCAATGACTCAAGGGCAAATTGGTTATATGTTACAACAAACATTAAAAGAACACCTTGATAAGATGGGTATCAATACACCAGTATGTGCATTAGTAAATCAAGTTTTAGTCGACCAAAATGACCCGGAGTTTTTTGGTGATAAAGCATCAAAACCAGTAGGCAATTTTCTAACCGAAGAAGAGGCTAAGCAAATCAAAGAAGATCATCCCGAATATATCATCAAGAAAGTGAAACCGAAAGGAGAATATTGTTGGAGAAGAACAGTTCCTTCTCCTGATCCTATTTCTAATTTAGAAGGCGATATTATTAAAAAATTAGTTGATATAGGGATCATTGTTATAGCCTCAGGGGGTGGCGGAATACCAGTTTTGAGGAATCAAGAAGGATATTATAAAGGAATTGAGGCAGTAATAGATAAAGATTTAGCCGGTGAAAGATTGGCGGAAGTTGTCAAAGCTGATATTTTTGTAATTCTTACAGATGTCGAAAATGCAAAAATTAATTTTGACAAACCCAATGAAAAGAATCTCAATAAAATTACTTTCAAAGAAGCTCAACAGTATTATAATGAAGGGCATTTTCTAGATGGAAGTATGGGCCCAAAGGTAAAAGCTTGTTTGAGATTTTTAAGCAACGGAGGGGAGAAAGCCATCATTGCATCTTTAGATAAACTTACAAAAGCTATTAAAGAAGAAAGTGGAACAATTATTGTAAAATAATATGATTTAAAATTAAAGTTTTAATTTTCTTATAAATCATTGTCTCAATTTTTAATGCTGTCTACATTTATTTTCTAGTCTTTCTCATAGAAAATAATACTAATTTTCAATATCAAGGTCCAGTAAAAGTATATTATGATTATTAACAGAAAACTTTTGTTTAGGTATTTTACCTTAATTTGATCCATGATTTAAAGGTTACCAGAATCAGAAAGCTTGTGGTGCGTAAATATAACCTAAATAAAATACTTACCTGTTTTATCTATTCTAGTTGCTATAATAGATGTCTATTCCCGTAAAATAGTTGGTTATATTATAGGGAAAACTTGATGCCCTAAACTTACTATCACTGCTTTTAAGATGTCTATAAATAACAGGGATACTGATAATTTAATTCATCATTCTGATCGGGGTATCCGGTATACCCGTAAAGAATACATAAATATCCTTAATGCCCATCATATCAGAATAAATATGTCAGCCAAAAGCAACTTTTGTGATAATACCCTAATAGAATCATTCTTTAAGACTCTAAAACAGGAAGATGTGTATCTGGGAGAGTATGAAAACTTTTCTGATGTAATAAATAGAATTCTTTATTTTATAGAAAATATGTATAAGTAAGAAGAGATTAAATTCTTCTTTAGAAGTTATCGACCGCTAAAATAATCTGAGAAATCATTGGTTAAGAAAGGCTCTTAAAATCACATTATGGCGAAGAATATCAATTGTTTGATTTGAGGGGATTCAGTCCAGGTACTCCGATTAAACGAGTTAAACAAGAATTACATTTAAAAGAAATAGTAAACAACCCACCCGCTAAGCATGTGGCTTTAAGAGGCCTCTAAAAGAGGCCAAATTCTTGTTGGTCACCCTCTTCTTTCTTTTCTCTCTTCTTGATATTTTATATATTTTCTAATTTTATTCTCATCCAGACCTATAGTACTTATACAATATCCCTGGCTCCAAAAATGGTTGCCCCAATAGGGCTTCTTCTTGAGAGCAGGAAAGCTTTTGAAGAGTTTTATCGCTGTCTTACCTTTTAGCATCCCCATTACTTCGGATATCGATAATCTTAAGAGGGATAGAAAGTATCATATGTATATGGTCTTCTTTTACATTCATTTCCAGTATTTCTATACTTCTCTATTCACATAACAGCCTCAGGGTTTGCTATACAAATTCAGCCACTACACCTTTTAGTATCTAGTATCTGTACTTTGGGCACCATACTATATGATATTTACATTGATAGATTGTATGAGATAATTTTTTCCATTTAGTCATATCTTATCTTAATATAATATATATTGTTTTTTTGGTAAAACTATTTGGCCATTACCACTTTCAAAGAAGGTGGTTTTTTAAGGTGAAATAAAATTAGCTTCCGATAAAACCTCTATTGGCCCTTCTCCTGAAGCAGTAAAATTAATAAAAAAAGAAATAAATAAAATTAATTTTTTTCCCAAAGGATCAATTATAATCTTGAGAAAAAAATTAGCTCATAAATTAAGCACAAAAGAAGAAATGATTATTATTTCTAGTGGTGTGGACAATGTAATTAGTCTTATTGAAGTAGCTTTTATTAACAAAAATGACGAAATAATTATAGTGAAAATTAAATTCCCTCTATATGAAAGAACAAGTAGAATTGTGGTGGGAAAATATTTTTGTAAAATCCTAAGATTTCAAATATAATTTAGAAGAGATTATTTAAAGAATAAATAAAAGAAAAAGAATTAAGAATATTAGAAATTTATTATATTCTTAATTACTAAAGCAAATTTTCTTTTTATTGATTTAAAAAGAGATAAGAAGAATGTTTTTAAAAGAATTATTAAAAGAAGGATTAATTGTTAGATTTGGAATAACATGGGTTGTTCGAATTTCATTCGAGTGACTATATGTGCCCCTTATAAAAACTAAAGAGTTATTAGGGTTTTTAAAGAAGCAATGAGTTCTTAATATAATAGGAGGAATAAATTTGAAAAAATTATTAACCGGAAATGAGGCGATTGCCGAGGGGATAATTGAGTCAGGGGTAGAAGTTGTCACCGGATATCCAGGGACTCCCTCTACAGAAGTAATCCTGACTTTGCTGCCTCGAAAAGAAGAATTAGGAATTCACATAGAATGGAGTACAAACGAGAAGGTTGCTTTCGAAATTGCTGCTGCTGCTGCCTGGGCCGGGAAAAGGGCTCTGGTTACTATGAAGATGTCGGGAGTGAATGTGGCTGCTGATTCTTTGGCTTCTGTTGCCTATAGTGGCTGTACCGGGGGGCTAGTTGTATTTGTGGCTGATGATCCGGGGGCAAATGCTGGGATGCCAGAACAAGATTCCAGGCATTATGCTAAATCTATGGTAGTCCCTATGCTTGACTTAGCTTCTCAGCAGGAATGTTTAGATTATGTAAAACTTGCCTTTGAAATTTCAGAAAAGATCGATGGCCCTATTTTTTTAAGGTCGACTACCGATATCTCCCATGTTGCTTCTAATGTTGAAATAGGTAAAAAATTGAAATTAGAAAAAAGAGAAGCGCATTTCGAACGGGATATTGTAAAATATACTAAGGCAGGTGCTGCCTGGTGTATGGCTCAACATCAAGATGCACTTGGCAGATTGGCTAAAGCTTCTAAAATTAGCGATTCTTATATTACTGAATCTGGAATAAAAGTAAATGAAACACATTTTGGGGATGATAATAAATATGGAGTAATTTATGTCGGAGCGGTGGAAGGAAATTTTAAAGAAGTCTTAAAAAAATATAATTTGAAATTATCCTGGTTAAAGATTGGTATGGTCCACCCCTTGCCCGAAGAGAGGATAAAAGAGTTTTTGGAAAAAGTAGAGAGAGTGCTTATCTTAGAAGAATTAGACCCTCTCATAGAAGCAGAAGTGATGAAAATTGCATTTCTTATAAATAAGAAAGTAGAAATTTTAGGAAAATTTGATAAAACTCTCCCTCTAACCGGAAATTATTCTTTTAAGAATGTTAAAAATGCCTTAGAAGCTCTTTTAGGAGTAGAATTAGAACCTGAGCAGAATTCTAAAATTTTAGAAAAAGCTAAAGAATTAGAAGTCAAACGTCCTACTTCTTTTTGTATAGGTTGTCCTCATCGGGGCACCTATTTTGCTTTAAATAAAGCTATTAAAAATTTGAAGTACAAAAAAGAAGAGATAATTATCACCGGGGATATAGGATGTACTATTTTAGGAATGAGTAAACCTTTTGAGAGCTGCTGGACAGAAGTGGCTATGGGAGCGAGTATAGGATTAGCTCAGGGATTTAAATGGGCGGGGATTAAAAAACCAGTGATAGCGACCATAGGAGATTCTACTTTTTTCCATGCTGGTATTCCTCCCCTTATCAATGCCGTATACCAGAAAGTCCCCTTGACAGTGGTTATTTTAGATAATGGATGGACTGCCATGACCGGTTTTGAAGAGAACCCAGGGACTATTAATTTAGACGGGAGCAGTACTAAAAGAGTAGATATTGTCGAGATTTGTCAAGGTTGCGGTATAGAGGATATTAAGATAATTGATCCATACCAGAGCGAAAAAGCAACAGACGCAATAATGAAAGCGATAGAATATCCGGGGGTTTCGGTAGTAGTTTCTCGTCGGGAGTGTGCTCTTCAAGCAAAAAGAAGAAAAGTTAAACTGCCCAAACGTAAGGTAAATATTGATAAATGTACCGGTTGTAGAATATGTTTAAGCTCTTTATCTTGTCCGGCGATGGTATTTTATCCTAAAAATACCAAGGATAAAGCTTATATAGAAATTACTTCAGCCTGTTTTGGATGTGGATTGTGTGAATATACTTGTCCGGAAGGGGCGATAGAGGTGATAAAAGATGCAATATAATATTTATTTAGTAGGAGTAGGTGGACAGGGAGTGATAAGATTAGGGCAGATTATTGCTAATTATGCCCTGGAAAAAGGTGAAAAAGTTAAATTTTTTAAAGAAGTAGGTATGGCTCAAAGAGGTGGTCCGGTTCATTGTGAAATTAGGATAGGTAATGTGTTTGGGTCACGGATTCCTCCCCTCTCTTCTGATATAATGGTAGTAATGGAATTATCCGAAGGATTAAAAAGTTTAGAACTTATTAAACCGGGAGGAACAGTTATTTTAAATAGAAAAAGGATATATCCTATTGATATGATGGCTCATCCCGAAAAATACCCTAAAGATGAGGAGATAACCAGATTATTTAAAGAGGCAAAAGCAAAAATAATCTGGATAGATGCCGGGGAAATAGCCTCAGAAGTAGGACTCCCTATTGCAGAAAATGTTGTCTTATTAGGTGCTCTATCTCTTATCTCTTCATTTGATAAAGAGCTTGTTATTAATATTTTAAAGGAACATATCCCTCGCGAATTAGATAAAAATATTGCTGCTTTTTACGCAGGTTGCGAAACAGCAGAAGGAATGGATAAATGAAAAGTATGGAAAATTTTTTTAACCCTCACTCAGTAGCTATTTTTGCTTCAATGAAAGAAGGAAAGACCGGATATGAAATAGTGAAAAATATGGTTGATGGAGGATTTAAAGGAAATATATATCCGGTGAGTCAGAGTGGCGGTCAGATATTCGGAGTAAGTATCAACAAAGACATCAAAAATTTTGAAATTGATTTAGCAATTATTGCTATACCCGGTCAGTTCATTCCTTCACTTTTAGAAGATTTGGGAAGTAGGGGAGTTAGGTCAGCAGTTATAATATCTGCTGGTTTTTCTGAAGTAGGCAATATTAAGGAAGAAAAAGAAATAAAGAAAATAGCCAAAAAACATCGGATTAGGATTATTGGTCCTAACTGTGCGGGAATTATGAACACCGGTTGTAATCTCTTTGCCAGCATCGAAGTTCGTGCCCTTTTCGGTGAAACTGCCTTTATTACCCAAAGCGGTGCTCTGGGAGGAGCAGTCTTAATGATGGCGGAAGAATTAGGTTTTGGTTTTTCTAAATTTGTAAGCTATGGGAATAGATGTGATGTAGACGAAGTAGATTTAATTAAATATCTTGAAGATGATCCGCAGACTAAAGTTATTACTCTCTATATTGAAGGGTTAGAAGAGGGAAGAAGATTTTTGGCTCAAACCAAAAAGACTGTTCTTAAAAAACCGATTGTTGCTATTAAGGCGGGGAAAAGTAAAGCTGGAATGAGGGCTACTTCCTCTCATACCGGCTCTCTGGCAGGAGAAGATAAAATCTATGATGCTGCTTTTAAACAGGCCGGCATTTTGCGAGTAGAAGGGGTAGAGGAGATGTTTGATTTATGCCGAGGCTTGATTCATTACCCGAAAATCAAGGGGAATAAGATCGGAGTAATTACCAATTCAGGGGGGCCTGCAGTATTGGCTACAGATAAATTAGAGGAATTGGGATTAGAAGTCCCTGAACCATCCGAAAGTTTAAAGAATATACTAAAAGAAATTCTCCCCCCACATGTCTCTTTAGGAAATCCTATCGACCTTCTGGCTTATGGGGGAGCAGAATATTTTGCCCAGGTCAGTAAAACTATTGCCTCGGAATATGATGCTATAATTGCTATATTTGTTCCGACTGCTTCCATGGATTCTACAGAGATTGCCACTGCTTTAGGGAAAATAAAAGAAGAGATAAAAATACCTATATTTGCTAATTTTATGGCTGGCAGATTAGTAAAAGAGGCGATTAGAGAATTAAAAAAATATGGAATCTCCAATTATGAAACCGGAGAAAGATGCGCT
>Ga0209991_10000299_pt1 | contig 22167 bp, 40 predicted proteins | sample ChitaG_FD_183167 | JGI IMG/M metagenome (GOLD analysis project Ga0209991, IMG submission 183167) | Deep subsurface microbial communities from South Pacific Ocean to uncover new lineages of life (NeLLi) - Chile_00310 metaG (SPAdes)... | ecosystem: Environmental > Aquatic > Marine > Oceanic >... | reverse complement strand
CTAGCGACTGTATTCCTATTAGACTTATCAGCCAAAAACTTAGAAACTGTCTCTTGGTTAAGAAAGTCATAAGTGAACTTGTTAAAATAATAAACATAATTTTCTATTGTACGTTCCTTTAGGCCCTTGTTGCTTAGAAAACTCTCGAACTTATCTATTGAAATATTCATAAAGGTAACTCCTCTTGATCTAAAGGATTATCATCTACATTTTTTACTACATTTTTTACTACATTTTTTACTACATTTTCTTGTTGTTTAACTTCTCGAGCTTTGAAGTTGTATCCTTTCTCGAAGTAATGAATAGATTCTTTTTGAACCTCAATACGAAACAGTATCTTTTTTCTAGTGTAGTCTGATAAGCGAGGTTGCTTAGATTGTCTTTCAAGAATACCTATAGAATTTTTTATATCCTGTACAGCTTGTTTAAAATCTTTACTCATAATAATCTTGACAAGAAGGTGTTGTATCTTTCTTCTTACGTTTTAGAAGAACGTTCTTAACGAATAATAAAGATCCAATTATTCCTAAACACCATACCCAGTATTTAATTATGAGTTTGATAATAAACTTTAAAGCAATGCCGCCGCCAATAAGACCAAAGGCTAAGAGCATTGCAAAGAAGATAACCTTAATATATATCTGGCTGCTTCCTTTCTCTTTCTTCTCTGGGTTATAGTTTCCGAACTTCATGGTTATTAATTAATTAGGCTGTTAAAATATTTAAACCTTTCGTCTAATACACATTAGACGAAATCAAGGGGAAAGAGAGGGAACTAAATCAGTTATCCCCCCCCTTAAACTATTATGGATACTGTCTTTGGCTGTTGTATGAAAAAACTCTTTGAGTGTGTTAGATTCTCCATTATTAGTAAGCATTCTATTCAATTCTTGCGTCATAGAAGTATATTTCTTGTCCTCAATTAAACACAGCTGTTTTAATCCTTCCTTGGTTAATTTGCCATCCATAAGCAGATTATACACCTTGCTCTTGAAATCCACTTCCTTTTTATCTCCTGTTTTAATGTCAAAGTTCTTAGCTCTCTTAACTCTCTTTATTTCCATGTACTTACGCTTCTGTTTGGCGGTCATGTCTCCGAAGTAAAGATACCCGGCGAAAGTAGTATATTTATGATATCTAAAAGTTATATCTGGATTTTTAGCACATCTTTCGTTTTCTTTTCTTTCAATCTTAATATTCTTATTTGTATCCCAAGGATCCGACTCGTGTATTTGATCCTCTAAAGGCAGAAGAATAACGGCAAGTCCTCTTTCTATAATATGAATGTGACAAAAGATTAATTCCCTAAGATCCTTATCTAAACTGTAAAAGAATGGCAAAGCGGAAGCATACATATTATAACTATCTCTAAAATTGGTAACAACTTTAATTAATCTCTTCTGACCGGAGGCTTGGAAATCTCTTTTATATCCTGAATTAATAGCCTCATCATCCCAACAGAAACCGAATCTTTGAGTGCCTAAGATTTGTATAACTGCGTCTTGTGAATAAACTTGATGTTTTTCCTGAATAAAACCATCATTCTTAAAAGAATTAAAGAATTTAAATAACAAAGTACTCTTTCCATTACCCCTTTTCCCGGAAACTCCAATATTAACATCAAATTCGTTTAGCTGCCTTTCACGAAGACAAGTCATTAATTCCTTAATAGTCCAGATAACTTTAGATTTAGAACTCATATTAACCTTGATTCTTAATCCTTCTCTTTATATTATCCTTAAACTTCTTAGGATCAAATTCTTCTCTATCAGTAAAGATTAGATGGTTTTTATTTAGTGGTTCGTTAATTTTAGATTTAATTTCAGAAACTTTATCTAATAAATCTTCAAATAGCTTAGTATTTTTTATCTTACTAATCTTAGTATGATTTATTCTATTATGGTTTGTTTTCATAAGATTAGGAATAACTGGGAGAATTAATTCTAATTGCTTTTGATATTTTAAAGCTTCGTCGCGAGTTCCTTTAATTTTCAAGGCAAACTTAGAATTTCTAATAAGTCGAATAAGTTCCTTAATCAATCTCTCCATAGCTTGAATTTTTATAACATCATTAGAAGGAACAGAATAATTAATAAGTTGCTCGGCAATAGATTCATAACCAAAATAAGCAACATCCTCGTAATAATCACAAAGATTCAAGGGCTTCATAATTTTATTCTTTACATATTGATCGGCTACGTTCCAGTTACCGGATTCAGAAACCATATAATCATTCGAATCTTTTCCTGACATATATTATTAGGGATAGTAAAATTTATAAATGTAACTATATTGTATACAATGTCGGAGTTCCCGAAGGCTTACTTCTGTAAGCTTATATCTCTGATAGGTTTGATGTAAAAAAGTTAAGTCGATACTAGGGTAGACTTAATCATAAGCCTCACTATAGCGAAAAACATTATCGGCCCTACCTAAATGTCTTAGGAGATTGCGGTAGGGCTTGACTTTAAAATGAAAAAATATACAGACGTATTCAAAAAATGGTTATTTTGGTTGTTAGTTGCTATCATGTCATTAATTCAAATGGTACAATTCGAGCAAATATTCGGAGGAGTCAGCAACACAGAAGCTTTAGGGATTCTTATAGGATCATTCATTTTTATTCTACTTGGACACACAGTAGTCTACAATATAGTAAAAGTAATAAAAAAACTAAAAAGATAATTATTTAAAGTTAAATAATTTATAATTAACATGAGGAAGCTATTAATTTTTTCTATAGTAATGTTTGCCGCAATATTATTAGTATCAATAGGCTATAATTATTCAAATTATCAAGAAGATAAGGTAACAGATATAGAAAAAATAACATACGAAAAAAATAATCATATTTCTAATTTTCCACAAACTTACGAAGAATATAATCAAAAACAATTTAATAATAAAATAAAGTTAATAGCTAAATCTAGAGGAACATTAATAGGATAAGATGGGAACTATAGGAAAACCAACACCAATTACTAGGGAAGATATTAGAAGAATAGATCCAGTAAAACTTGAAGCAATAAAAAAAGCCCCCGGAGTACAATTACCAAGCAGAAGGAGATCAGGAGGAAGATCGAGTTCTAGTTCGGCAGCAAAACAAAAAGTAGAAGCTCAAAAAGCAGCAGCACAAACCAAAGCCAAGGCAGAATCAATTAAGGCGGCAGCTCAAAAGGCAACGGTAGAAAAATTAAGAGCAAGTATGAAATCTGTAGCTAGGAAAAGAATAGAAAGAATATCAGCTAAAGCACAATTAAAAAAAGAAGCACAAAGAAAAGTAATATTAAAAGCATTTAAAGAACCAAAAAAAGTAATATCAAAAATAAAAATCCCAGATATAAAAATAAAAAAAGTAAAACTAACACAAAAACAGCGTGAATCATTAGAAAAAACTAAGGTGGGAGCTATAGAAGTTTTAGACGTAATAAGCGGAGGATTTCTGACAGAAAGAAAATTAGATAAAAAAGAAAATGAAATATTAAAAGATATAGAAAAATTTAATAAAGATTTTACAGGAAGAGAATTAAGCGAATCAGAATCAAATAAAGCTAAAAATGTTTCTAAATCTATTGAAGAAAGAGAATCTTCATTAGAAAAAGAACGAGATGATCTAGCAAAATCATTAAGAAGTAAAATCTCGACAAAATTTAATATAGAAAAAGAGAGACTTACAACTGAACAAAAGAAAGAAAGAATAAAACAAAATAAAAAAGATATAACAAAACAAGAAGCTAATATAAAAAATATAGATAAAGAATTAGAAAAAGAAATAAAAAGTAAAACAGCAGCTTCAAAAATAAAAGTAAGAATACTAAAAAGTAGAAAGTTTTCAGCTTTCGACGAAATTAAGAGATTAAAAGAAGGAAGGCCGCCAAAAATATTAATGGGTACTGTACCAATAAGCGGAGCAAGTATTCCATTCGGAGTAACTCAAATAAAATTTATAGGAATACAAAAAAAAATAAAGGGTGGTAAAATATTAACAGATATAACTTTTAAGACATCAACTGGAAGAGTAGGAATAGCAAAAGGTGTTTCAATAACAAAAGGTAAAGAATCAGCTTCAATAGTATTAGGGAGAAGTGGAAAAATGGCCTTTAAATTTCCAAGTGGAAAACCTAAAATAATAAAGGTAACTTCATTTTTAGGAAAAGAAAAAGCTATTACAACCCCTACAACAATATCATTAAAAGATAATCTAGATCTATTAGCAAAAGGGAAAAAAATAGGAACAGTTGTCAAAACAAAGAAAAGTATAGAAGCTTTAAAACAAGTAGGAGTAGGGAAGGTGGCTTCTGTTAAGGGAACTAAGTTTATGCGTCCAGCTATTAAATTTCCTTCTGGAAAAATAGTAACTAAAAAAGTAAAGGGAATATCTGTAGATGATTTCGCTTCTATATCATCAATTATAACAAGGAAAGATTTAAGTTTAATAGTAGGTAAATCAATAACCGCAAAAGGTGGGAAATCCGCTTTTATAGGAATGATTAAAGGATCAGGACAATCTAAGAAGTTTTTTTCTGTATCAGAAAAACAACAATATACTAAAGCTTTACAAAAAGTTATAGCTTCAACTTCTTCGGCATTAGCAAAAGCAGAAAAGACAACAGGATTAACAAGGGCCGGAAAATTAGCATTCGCAGGTAAAATAGTTTCTGATTCTGCAAAATTGAAAGCAGTAAAAGCAAGACCAACAATTAAGCCAGTAGTAAAAGTAAAACCTAAACCAACTCTAAAAGTAATGGCAAAACCTAAACCAATTCAAAAAGTAAAAATAAAAGCAAAGGTAATCAAAGCAAAAAAAGTAGCCGTAATGAAAAAAGCTAGTATATCTAAAAAGCCAATTACCAAACAAAGACAAAGGACAATTACCAAACAAAGACAAAGGACAATTACCAAACAAAGACAAAAGCCAAGGCAATTAGATAAGCAAAGAACAAAACAAAGAATTAGTGTATCTCAAAAACAATTACAAAAACAAAAACAATTACAAAAACAAAAACAATTACAAAGACAGACACAAAAACAAAAACAGATACAATTACAGAAAGTAAAAACAATAACTAAGCCTAGCGGGATTAGTCCTAAAATTCCTTTGCCTATAGCAATACCTAGAATAAAAAAGAAAAAAATAGTAGTTAGTAAAAAGGGGAAAAAAGTAGAATCCTATGATGTACTTATTAGACCATTGAAGAAAACTAAGAAAGGAAAAATACCAAAATTAATAAAAGCAAATAAGGAACCAATAACAAAATCAGCAGCTAAAGACGCAAGAAATTATATAGCCGATACTTCTTTAGCAAGAACAGCGAGTATAAAAAAAGCAAAAGGAAAACCTCAAAGATCTAATCTTAAAGTTCCTAAGGGATATGCTTCAAAAACTTCTAATAAATTTAGAAAGCACAGAACAGTTAAGGGAGAAAGAATACCATTACCAAAAGGCAAAGTTATAGAAAGAAGAAAAAGGCTTTTGGATACAAGACAAGAAAAAAGAAAGATAACAGCAAAGAGAAGGATAGCTCAAATTCAAAAGAAACCTATAAAAAGAAAAACTTCTATTAAAAAGAGACGAAAAGGAGGTAGAAAATAACTATGGTAAAAAAAAGTAACGAGCAATTAAGAAAAGAGAGAGACGCTTTATTAAGTGGAGCAAGAAGAAACGCTTCTGAATCTAGTTTATCAAAACAAAAAGCGGCAGAAAATAGAAAATTAAAAGCCGAGATATTTGCATTAAGACACCCCGGTTCTAAAGAAGCTAAGGCTAATTTAAAAAAAGCAAGTGTAGGAATAGGAAAGTTTATAGCAAAAAGAGCCGCTATAGTAAACGAAAATCTTAGAGCTATGGAAGAGGAAGAAAGAAGAGCGGAGAAAAAGAGACAGGCAAGAAACAGAAGACCAACTCCAAAAAGAAAACCAACTCAAAAAAAAAGAACTACTACTAAAAGGAGATCAACTAGATAAAGATGGCAGAAGAACAAGAATACGACGATAACATTAGTAACGATGATATTAACAACTTAATAGATAGAGCTAACGAGGCGGAAAATAAAAATGTAAAACTTAACCAAGCCTTGAATCTACAGGATCAAGAAAAGAGAGACGGAAATTTCTTACATTTTCAATTATCTACAGAAGAAATGTTACAAAAACTAGAACACTTTTATAGAAATGATACGAAAGTAGAGGATGAATATGGAGATATAGTTTGGAAAACACAAGAAGACTCTGCCCTTGTAACTTTTAACGATTTTGGAGTATCTTCTATAATGGAAATAGTTTCGAAATATATAGATAAAAATACTATTTTATCAGATTATACAGAAGAAAGAATTTACGCAATATTAGGAGACATAGGAGAAGATCTAATTCTATTTATGTTATGCAATTATGTACAAATGGGAATGGATACGCATTTTAAGAAAACAAAATTCAGATTAATAATTACTACAACAACTCATATAATAGAATCTACTTACAGGAGGGCCAAGAATGGTAAGACGCTTCAGGAAATTAATCAATCGAGAGTAGTAGGTCAGTTCAATAATCCAAATCCCCAACAACAAGGGAGGCCAAGAAAAGAAGGTTTTTTCAGTAAGATCTTTAACTAAGATAATATGAAAGGGAAAAATAATCTAGTTCTAACTTTATTTATATTCGTTATTAGTATAAGCTATGTCTCGGCTTTTAATTTTCCGGGCGTTCAAGATGTAAATATTGTAGATCCATTAGACGGAGAAACAATTCCAGTTATAGAAAAAGAACACTTAGAAATGCACGAAGGACATCATTATTTTATTAAGACATGGTTAGAAAATAATGGGGCTGCCGATACCTCTAATTATTTTGCGTTTACAACTCCAAACACTACAACAAGAATACATGCAAAATCTATATTATTTGCAGATACAGATACAACCTTTAACATATATGAAGACTGTGATATAACTAATGGTGTACCAGTTACAGGAATTAATAACGATAGAGATTCTAGTAATGTTGCAGAGCTTGAAGCTTTTGCTGCTCCTACAATTAATGACATAGGAAATTTAATATTTTCTGCTAGAAATGGAGGAGGAAGAAATCCGATAGGAATTTCTTTAAGTGGTAATTATGAAATTATAGCAAAAACAAATTCAAGTTATTGTTTCGAGATAACAAAACAAACTAGTGCGGATACTGTTATTGATGTAGATTTCTTTTGGTACGAGGAGGCTCATCCACATGATTAATAAAACATTCGTATTTTTACTATTAGGAATATTACTAGTAAATAACGCAAGTGCCTTAGACTGTTGGCAGACATTCGAACAAGATACAAAAATAGAATTAATACAAAAATGCCCATCATGTTCTTATGTAAATATAACCTCTATATCATATCCAAACGGAACAATTTTTTTTAATGAACTAATGACAAAAACAGATACAAATTTTAATTATACATTACCGGACAGTTCGCAACGAGGAAGAGTATTATATTCAACTATAGGGGATAAGAACGGAGCAAACCCTCCATTATTAGAGGATCTTTGTATAGAAATAACAAAAACAGGAAGCATAATACGAAAGCCAGAATCTAATTTCTACTTTGCTATCATGTTTGCTATCTTATTATTATTCGCAATGTTCTTAACAATATTTATACTAACTCCATTCGAAAATAAGAAAGAATTAACTAGAGAAGGAATGGCAATAACAAAAATTACATCCGGTAAATATGTTAAACTAATTTCTCTATGGATAGCTTACGGATTCTTTCTTTGGTTCATTACAATAATAAACGGAATTTCAAATAACTATATATTCTTCGAAGGATTAAGGTCTATGATAACAAACTTACATACTTTCCTAAGCCTTATCGCTTACGGATTAAATACATTCATGGTATTCTTCCTAATATTACTAACATGGAAAGATATATTATGGAATAAAGACATAAGAGATCAAGGGAGGGCTTTATTAAAAGAATTATAAAATGGCAGAAAATAGAAAAGGCGGTTACCCTACGAGAGTAGGAGAGAAATTTCACGAAGAAATAAATGGAATAATGATAGGAAGAATAAAAAACGGAAAGTCCAAGGAAAAAATATCATCAGAAAAGATTACAGATTTAATAGCTAGACATAAGGACTTTGCTAAAATAAAAGAAGAAATATTAAACATCGACGACAAGGAGCTAGAAAAAATATGGAATTAAGAAAAAATAAAAGAGGAGTGACGACATTTATGTTAATAGCAGTAGTCTTTTTAGGATTTGCATTAATGGTAATGTTAATAATAGGTAGTTTTGCAGCCGGAAAGATAGACGATTCAATGTCAGAATTAACAGGACAATTAGGAAATACTTCTATTCAAGAAGTATATCAAGCCAATTTACAACCGGGAATAATAGCGATGAAGACTACAGTACCTCAAATAATTAGCACAGGAGTATTACTAGGAATGGTTATTTGTATGTTCATAGTTGGATATGGAACAAAAAAATTAAAGCAAATTTGGATCCTATTAGATATAGGAATAATAATAGCAGCAGAAGCTTTATCGGTAATAGTAAAATCAAGCTTTATAGAATTTATAAATTTAAGTCCGGAAATGTTATCTATAGCGAGAGACATATTGCCATTAGGAGCTAAATTTATTTTAAACCTACCAACAACTGTACCAATAATGGGAGCGGTAATAATACTAGCAACTCATTTTATAACAAAAGATAAGGAGGAAGATACAACTCAATCGTTCTAAAATGAAAAATAAATTTATATTTTTATTGCTAGGATTATTATTAATCAGCTTCGCTAGTGCTTCGTATGAATTTGATAATATCGGACAATACGACGAAGAAACTAAAACGATAATTATTAAAAATTCAGTATTGGGTATTAGTTGGTTAGATTTAGGCGAGATAGGAGGAGCAAGATTAAACACACCTTTAGATTATCATGTTCCAGTTGGTTATCAAAAAGTCGCAGAGTTTGATCTATGGGCTTACGAAGATTATAACGATGTTTTAAAAAACTTAGAATTTTATGATAAGAATTATCGAGAATGGGATAAACATAAGTTTAACAGAGATTTTGATATTAAATATAAGACAACAAAAAACATACAATCACCAACCTTTGAAGAATATTGTTATTTTAATTCTACAATCAATGGAGAGAGTTGTGTTTGGGTTGAAAATGGAACAGTATCAATAGAGGTAGAGGACTGGGTTAAATTAACCCCAGCAAGTTTGAAGAAAAACGATATATTAACCATTGGTATATTTACGGATGTAAAAATGAATGATAATGTAGAATGGATTTTAGAATTATATGGTGTGAGGGTTAAACAGTGGGCTACATTCATTCAATCATCTGGTACAACTACAATAGACGGGAATTATACAGTCCAGACATTTACATCTAACGGAACTTTTAATTTAACGGGTGATGATATAAATGTGAGTATTCTGGTAGTAGCTGGTGGCGGTGCTGGTGGCGGTGGTGGTGGCGGTGGTGGAGCTGGAGGACTTACCTATGATGGATCATTCATTGTATCAGCGGGGGATTATTCTGTAGTTGTTGGTTCTGGTGGTAGTGCTTCGGGTTCTATACAAACCACAGGAGGGAATGGTGGAACTTCCTCTTTTTCAACAATCTCAACTACTGGCGGAGGTGGTGGTGGAGGACAGGATGATGATGGGATAGATGGAGGAAGTGGCGGAGGTGCTGGTTTTAGTGGTGCTGGTGGACAGGTTGGAGGTGATGGTGTGGTAGGACAGGGAAATGATGGTGGGCTTAATTTTCAAGATAATCCTTTTGGATCCGGTGGCGGTGGTGGAGCTGGTGCTGCTGGTGATAACGCTGACACAAACAAAGGAGGAGATGGTGGTGATGGTTTATCTTACTCGATTAACGGAAGCTCTATTTATTATGCTGGAGGTGGTGGTGGTGGTTCCAATAGTGCCTCTTCATCGAGTGGCGGAACTGGAGGAGGTGGAGATGGTGGAAATTCCCCTACTACAGGATCACCAAATTCTGGAGGAGGAGGAGGAGGTTCTGTAGGAAATAATTTAGCTAAAGATGGAGGATCAGGTATTATTATAATAAGATATTTAACGCCAGAAATAATAACGGTAACATTAATATCTCCAGCAGATAACGCAAACCTAACATCATCTAATATAGACTTTGTAGCGATAGTAACAGACGAGCAGCAAGTAGACAACGTAACACTATACATAGACGGAGTAGCAAACGAAACCAATTCATCTGGATTCAATGGGAATTACACATTTAGTAAAGTTATAAGTGATGGTTCACATAATTGGAGTATATTGGCTTGGAGCAATCAAAGTTTAAGTAGTCAGTCAGAAACAAGGGTATTTACAGTTGATTCAATATTACCACAAATTACGGCAGAATCCCCAGTAGGAACATTAAATAATAATATTATAGGAAACAACGAAACACTAAACGCAACATTCACAGACACACGCTTAGATTCATGTTGGTATAATTATAATGGAACAAACGTAACAATAGATGGATGTCAATCAGGAGTAAAAAATTCAACTAATTTTATATTAGAAGAAAATAATTTTAATATGACTATTTACGCAAATGACACCTTTGGAAATTTAAATTCAACATTTATTAGTTGGAGTTATAAACTATTAGAAATTAATCAAACCTACAATAACGAAACTACAGAAGGAACAACAGAAACATTCGAAGCAAATATAAAATTAGGATCAGGATTAACAATAGCAGCAACGGCTTTAATATATAACGGAACTACAAATATAGGATCTAGTTCATTATCAGGAGAAATAACAACTCTGGAAGCAGAAGCATTAATACCAAATGTAAATAGCGATATAAACATAAGTTTCTATTGGACAATAATATTATCTGATTCATCCATAATAAATCTATCAATACAAAATCAATCTGTATTAAGTTTATCTTTAGATAATTGTTCTTCATTTACAAATTTATTATTTAACTTTACACAATTAGACGAAGAAATGCAAAATCAATTATCAAATACCACTAAAGAGATAGCCATTAATATTTTTGATAAAGATAGAATTACAACGGTAATAAATTTATCAGACGAATACTTAACAAATCCAACATTAATATGTTTAAATTCAAATCTAACAGAAGGATCAGATTATTCTTTAGACGCAATAATAAGATATGAAGCGACAGGATATACAAACGAGTATTATAATATTGTTGATCTAGAACTAACTAAAGAAACAGAAACTCAAAAAATAAGTTTATACAATCTAAACGAATCAGACTCTACAGAATTTCAATTAACATTTACAGGAGAAGACTTCGTTCCAGTAGAAAACGCTTTAGTGTTTGTAGAAAGACAATACATAGTAGAAAATACTTTTAAAACTGTAGAGTTACCTAAGACAGATTCAAACGGACAAACAGTTTTACACTTAGTTAGAAATGAAATAATTTATAATATAATTGTAATGAAAGATAAAGTAGTTCTAGGAAGATTCGAAAACTTAATAGCTTTCTGTGATGATTTCTCTATTGGAAACTGTAAAATAGTCCTTAACGCAATAGGAGAAGACGCGGGAGTTCCAAACTACGACGAAGAATTAGGAATACTATTTGATTCAGAACCAACTTATAACGATACAACAAAGATAGTTTCATTCTCTTTTACTTCTGTAGATGGAACTAGTAAGGCTATAGTTATGGATGTAGAAAGGAGAGACGTTTTCGGAAATACTAGCGTTTGTTCGAATATATTAGTATCAACTAGCGGAACTGTTTCTTGTAATGTTGGAAATATTTCAGATTCAAGTTTAGTAACGATAATATCAGTAGACGGAACTGAATCATTATTTAGTCAAGTAGAAGTAGACACAGTAGCTTACGGAAGTATAGGGTATGTAGTACTATTCTTTTTAACGTTGGCTATGATGTTATACTTAGGAGATTCAAAGAATGGAATTATAATATCCTTATTAATAGGATATATCGTCGCTATAGCTATGGGATTTATGATAGGCGGAATAATAGGAATAGGGAGCTCCGGTATCTGGATGATATCTTTAGCAGTCGCAGCTTTATGGCAAATAAATAAAAACAAAGGTAAATAAAAATGTCACAATTTAGAGGAATCGTAGGAAATTTTATAATAGCAGCGGTGCTAGTGCTAAGTTTATTTAGCTTTGCTATAGTTGTTCAAGAAGAAAACAACGCGGCAGATCCTTTAAAAAATAATGAAGTATTCAATGACAGTTTTAATAAATTAATAGAGTCAGTAGAGATAAGCTCGGCAGAAGCAGAAGATAAGTATGATGTATTTAATGAGGAAGATCCAAAGGCTGGATTCGGAAGTATAGTTTTGTTTGGTATAGTTTCAGTTGGGAAAACATTCTCCGGGATAGTCTTCGGAACATTTATAGCAGTTATAAGACTTCCATTAGTAGTTTTAGGAATACCGGCAACTATCTATAGTCAGATACTTACATTACTAATAATATCGGTCATAGTTTCAGTATGGCTATTATACAAATTAGGAGGATAAAATAAAAAATGACATGTGAACTACTATCGGGAACAACATTAGCAGACTTCTTAGTTTGGCCTACAACTTGCAGTTATTGGTTTTGGTTAATTATATTACTTCCAATAATGTTATTACTAGCATGGAGAGTATTTAAGGCAGAAGAAAAAAGAGTAGGAGAAGGAGACTTCATAAGTGCTATTGCTGTATCTTCTCTGGCCTTTTCAATACTTGGAATATTTGGAACACTAGTAAAAAGTACCGACGGTATACCCATGATACAAACAGATATTTTACTTATTTTCTTTGCTATAGCAATACCATTTAATCTAATATGGATATTCAAAAGTTTAAGAGCTTGAATACATTGTTTACAAGCATTATTAAATAACAAAATGGTTAGAAGACTATGAAAAGAAAAGTGTTTCTTGACGTTGCTTCTGAAAGGAGGTGGTTTTAGATGGCAGATATGGACGTAGGTAAAGGCGTAAAAGGATTTGCAGTGGTTGCATTTACCCTTTTAGGTATTTTATTTGGTATGATGATTATGAACTTTATCTTTGCTCAACTAGGCCCTGACGCGTCAGGACTAGAAGTAAACGATACTGGTTACGATCAAGCTGTACAGATTCAGAACAACTCGTTAAACGCGATTGTGACTTATACTGAACAGTCAGATACTCAATTTAGTACTATTGCTATTGCTATTACGTTAATTATCCTAATTGCCGTATTCTTAATATTCTGGAAGATCTTTGTGGTTGGAAAGGATTCTAAGTCTAACGGATCAGCGGGTAACTTCGCTTAATTGCAAGTAACTAAATAACTTTTTTTTATTTTTTTTATATTGGCCTCTTCGGGGGCCTCTTAACTTTTCTTTGTATACAAGACATTAAATTTATAAAGTACTTCTTACTAGATTTACTATGGCTATAAGTGATATTACTGGTGGTTTCCTTCCAAGCTCTTTTAATTCTGGTGCAATAGTAGATAAGATATATTCATTCCTTGGAGTTTTCCTATTACTAGTAGCTCTTGGAGGAATCGTAACGGCCTTCGTGATTATTAAGAAAAAAGGAAAGAATAAGGGAAACGGTTTTAAAATAGGTTGGTGGTATGAAGTTGGCGGAAGAATGGAACCTTCAACAATGGACGAAGTGGAAGAGATAATAATTCCCGGAACAGTTCTAAGAATATTTCACAACAAGAAAAAGGATTTATGGATTCCAAGATTCACTAGAGGAATTAGCAAGAACTTATTCTACGTTCTTTTGACTCCAACTAATCAAATGGTTAATTTTACAATTCCATCATTAAGTCAGGATCTAAAAATAGCAAAGTTAGAATACGATCATACAGATATGTTATGGGCCGCAGAAAACGCCAGAGAATACATTAAAAGAAACTACAAAGATAAAGCCGTTAAGTGGTGGCAATTATACCAAACCACGATAGCGACAGCAGTTTTACTAGCAATGATGACCTTCTGTTTTATTCTAATAATCTATTTCATGCGTGGACTAATGGCAGATATGGGAGACATAGCAAAAACACTCGGAAGTAAAGCCCTAGAAGCTTGTGCAAATGCACGAACTAGCGGGGTGGTAGCTGCATAATGGTAGATTTAATAGCAATAGTTCTAGGAGTAATAGCCGTATGTATTGGATCAGGAATAGGATATTTAATCTCAAAGAAAACAAAATTAATAGACAATTTTTCTAAAGACGCAAAGATAAGAAATAAAATTATAAATGATCCAGAACTTCTAAAAGAAAAAATAAAAGATTCATTAAGAAAACTTAACCCGGACGCAGAAGGAGATATAAAAATATTCGATCAAGGAAGAGAAGTAACTTTAGATATCAAAGAAAAGGATGGGAAGAAAATTCTAGAGATCAATAGAGGGAAGCTTAAAGAAGTTAAAGTTCCAGAAGTTAAAGAAAAGCCAAAAGAAATTAAACCTAAAAAAAAGAAAGATGGTAAGGCAAAGCAAAGAAAATAAGAGAGCAAAGGCCAGAAGGACTTTATCAGAAGTTAAGAGACGTAAAAAAGGCGAAATTAAATTATCAAAGAAACCTAAGGAAGAAAAATAAAATGACAAAAGGAAGACATACAGGATCTATCAATTTAGGAAGGCGATGTTCTAAACCGGGATGTAAAAAATTAGCTAAGGATTTAATAGACGGAGAATATGTTTGTAGAATACATTCATCAGCTAGATTCAACAATTCCAATATCTCATATAACAAAGAAGGGAAAGCAGTAAAAAATTAGATAGACATTAAATTTATAGCTAGTTAGCTTAGTCTGGTTAAAGCGGTCGGCTCATTCCCGACAGATCCCTAGTTCAAATCTAGGACTAGCTATTTTATCCATGCGGCCACATAGTGAATTTCTTTATTTAGTGTAAAATAATTCTGGCCGCATGGATAAATAAGAATGTTTCCATATTGTTATTGTATAATGCACAAAAGGAAACATTTAAATAAGGGTTTTGGTAAGTATTTTTATGACATTAACAGTAAACGAAGCAGTTAAGAAAATTGAAGATCTAAATAAATCAACTGGAAAGACTTGGAGCTTCAAAGCCAACAAGGGAACAGTTAGATTGGTTTGTGAATAAAAATGAAAATTAACGTAATAAAAGATTACAGCGATAGTAAAACAAAAATTTTATTTAGTCAGGGGCGTTTTTCAAATTGGCTAGATCACGTAAAGATATCGATAGAATTTTATGTAAAAGAAAGTCATAAAGGATTTAAAGAGAAAATTGAAGAACTGGGTGATTACGAGAAAGGATATATGGATATAAAAACCGGAGAGATATTTTGGGATGGAAGAAAGGGAGTAGGAGAAAAGCTAGAAAACGAAATAAGAAAAGAGTGGATAAAAATTAGAAATAAATTTGAAAAGAGATTTGAAAAATGAAAAATAAACAATTTAAAGAGGAAGCGAAGACTGCCAGAAAAAGACTAGCCTTGCTTAAAAAAATTGGTAAATTAATAGAAAAGAATAAATATCTAATCGCAGATTCTAGAATAGAGATAGAATGGAAACATGAAATAATTGAAGAACGTAATAAGAGAATCGAAGTTTTGAATAAAACTTTAAACAAGGTTCTATTTAAAAATAGGAAATAAAAAGATGGCATTAACAGAATACTTAGGAAACTCGTCGAGAATAAAAGTTATAGAATTTTTAATCAATAATAAAGATAGATCTCATTCTATAAGAGCAATATTATTCGGGGCCAATGTGAAGCATAGAAACCTTGTGGACACGCTAAAAGACCTTATGGCTAAAGATATGGTTTACATTGATAAAAAGGTTGGGAAGGCTATTCTCTACCAAATCAACGAGTTACAGCCCTATGTACAATCTTTAATTTATGCCAATGGCCTAAACGAAGAGCTATTAGTTGCACCGGTAACCGAATAACTCTCACTCTCATTCTAAAAAATAGAATAACTCTCAATCTTATTCTAAAAAATAGAATAAGATTGTGAAGTAATTGCAGTAATTGCAACAGGGCAGTTTATCGGTATTTTTATGGCACAGTAAAAGGCACAGTAAACTTAACCCTCCCCCCCCTACGTTTCCTATGTAGTCCAACTTTTAACCTATCAGAACATTTATATAGTAGTCCAACTTTAACCTACTATGAAAGAGGGTAAAAAGGTTGGACTAGACAGCATATTAGAAGAAATAAAAAATGGATTATCTCTAAAGGATATATCTGAAAAATATTCTATACCAAAGCAAACAGTATCTTATAGCGTCGGTAAACTTCTAAAAATGGGATGTGTAGCAAAGGTGGGCCATGGAGTTTCTACGACTTGGCATTTTGTAAAAGTAGTCCAAATTCGACCTAAGGACACTTTGAAGGTCAAAACTGGACTAAACGATATTAGAGGCCATGCATTCATTTGGAACATTGAATTTTTAGGGGATGGTTACGATTGGAAGCAAATAATTACTAATTATAAGAAAAAATATAAAAAATCTACATTAACCTTTAAAATGATATGTGGCGGGAAAGTTCCAAGAACAATATTCAAACAAAGGAAGATATGGCTAACAAAAAAAGGACTAACAATATACGAACCTCTAGACTTCTTCGGGAAATCGTCATTTACAGTTAAGGGAACGGCAGTCTTTGAAATGGATAGGCTAATTAAGGATCTGATAAAAAAACTTAACCTAAATATGCAGCATTATAGATTTAAATGTTCTAGAGAGCATTTCGCACACGTTAAAAACGAAATGGCAAGACAATTTAACGATACTAAACAAAAGATATATGTAGAATTTGATGGAAAACATTTCTGGGTAGATCATAGCCACGGAGAAAACGAAGAGGAAACAGACGACGCAAATACAAGCGTACAGGCCAAAAAGTTTTATGAATCTCAACTTAAAACAAAATTCGGAGTTACGCCAGAAATAATATTAGGAAATCAGAAAAAGACAGACGAGCAGATAAGCAAACTAACAGGAGCGATAGCGGAAACAGGAGAGCAGCTACTAGATTATAAGGAACAAAATAAAGAACACCTTGCATTAATTCAAGATTACAAAGCCGAAAGCGTAGCGAGTAGATCTGAAAGCGTAGCGAATAGAAAATTATTAACAGCATTATTAAATAAGCTAGAGGGTAAATTATGAATTTAGATAAGTATTACGAAAAAAGAGAATGCGTAGTATGTAGTAGGAAATATTATGTTCACTTCAAGAAGGGAAGGGTTAGGCTACCAAAAGGAGTAAGAGCTAGAAATACTAAAACTTGTTCCAAACCTTGCTCTAGAAAATATGCAGAATTAAAAAGAGGAAAAATTATATAATGACAATAAAAATAGAAATAATAATCGATGGCGAGGATTCATATTACAATTTTGAAGATGAAAAAGTAACGCTTTCAGAGGTTGGAATGGCAATGTTTCAATTAGAAAAGGCAAAAACATTTCTAAAGGGATTTGAATTTAAGAGTAATTTTACAATTAAGGAAGGATATGACGAGGAGGAAGAGGAACCATGAATCAAAATCCAAAACGTCCAAGCAACATAGACGAAATTATCTCTAAATGTCTAAATCCAGAAAGCAAAGAAAGTATTTGCGAGAAACAAAACGGAAGATGTGAAAGCTGCCCTCAAGTAAAATGTGGGTGTAAAAAATGATAGGTAACGATAAAGCTATAGAGTTCTGTAAATATTGCGGAGCGGGATTAAGAGAAGATGGATATTGCGAGGTGTGTGAAAATGAAAACTCAAAGAACTAAATACAGCCTATATGGTATGCACCAATTCTTAGAAAAGATACAAAACTTGTATTCTTTTTCTTCTTTTGTTAGACGATAACAACAACAATGGACGATGAGTTAGAAAGGTATATTCTAATGAGTCCTTGTTCTTTGGGGCAACCACAAAGCTTATATAGTATCTATAGCCTCTATAGAGTATGGTAGAAACAAAAAAAGAAATAACATCTTTACAAGTTACTAGAGAGCTTAGAGATTTCTTAGATAATAAAGGACGAAGAGGAGAAAACTTCGATCAGATAATTAAAAGGTTAGTAGGCTTCAAATGAATAACAAATTAAAGGTAATAGGGCTATCATTAGGAATATTATTATTAGTATTTGTAGTATATCTATTGGCAGATCTTACATTAACAACTACTTCAACCTTCTACGCAAGTAATGATTTTTGTGATGAATTGGGATATGATTCATTAACTTTAGACGGATCATACTTGCCATATAGAAATGAAGATTATGGACAAGTAAAATGTATAGCTTTTTATGCTGATAAACATCAAGTTACACATTTTGACGTTAGAAGAAATTGGAGAGGAAAATTAATCGAGGTACAAGATGAATAGGAAAATAAAAAAGTTAGGAGAATTTCTAAAAAATTCTTTATTCAATATAGAAGAGTACAGAGCTTCACAAATAAAAAACTATCTTATAACTTTAGCTTGTGTTTTTTTAATTAAGATATTTTCAGTATTGCTAATAGGTGGGGATGCGTTCGTAAGTATTTTTGAAATATGTGTATGGATATTTATGGTTTTCTCAATATTCCTAAGAGGATTAAATTCATTCAGTTCATTAAAGGGTTACTGGATGTTTTCAGGAATACCGTTAATAGTGTTCCTAATGGTTAGAGATTGCTATTGGTTAATGGATCTATCTTTTGGAATACTAGCTATCTGTAAGATAATAGAAATAATATTATTATTTAAAAACAGGGAAGAGAAAAAATGAGCCAGATAGAAAAAGATATAGTCAAAGTACTTGACAGAATAGAACAACTAGATAGTTTATATGGTTCTTTTGTTGTAAATGAAGCGATGATAAGACGTAATTTAAAAATTGGAGCTAGAAAATGAATAAAGCATTAGAGGACTTCAAAAAAGAACAAGAAGAACTATCTATAAAATTAGAAAAAGAATCTTCAAAAATGAAAGAAGTAAATCAATTCTTACAGAATAAGTTTAACGAAAGATATATTGGTAGATCAATATTAATAATAATTCCTATAGCTATATTGTGTGGATATTTTATACTTTATACAAATATCTTTAATGATGGGTTCCTTAGATTTCTTATTGCAATGACAGGAGTTACATTTTTAATTACAATTATTAAGAACTTAGTTTTCAGAAAATTAAAGAAAGAGTTTAACTTAGGGAGATACGAATAATGGTAATGATTCCAGTAGGAAATAATACGAAACATTGTTTTAGATTATGGGCTTTCCTTATAATAATAATTAGATTATTTATTTTTGGTGCTGTTTCTAATGTTCTGGGATTCTATGAACTTACTGGAATTAGCCGCTTATTAATAACTGCTCTATTTTTTACTTGGGCTTTCAGGCCGGTTTATATGGAAACTAAATATTTATTTAGAAGTTGGAGAGAAGCCAAATATCTAGCAGAATGCGAAAAATTAGAGGTATCCAAAAAATGAAATGTCATAATTGTAACAGTAAATTAAGAATAGTGATTACTGGAAAACAGAAAGTTCTATATTGTAGAAAATGTAAATTATATTTCCCTCTAACATCTTGGAACCCAACAAAAAAAGAAAAGAAAAAAATCGAATCTATTTGCTCTAAATGTATAGGACTAATGGGAGACTTACCAATAGAACAATCAGCTTTCGCACTAAGATGTTTAGTTGATTCTTTCAATGATATATCAGGAATTAAAATTAAGGATGTAATTATAAAATGAATGAAAAATTAGTTTGTGGTAATTCTAATATGCACGATTTAACAATGGAAGATCATAAGAACGGAATAAGTTCTAGGTGTACGGAAGAAAATCCTTGTGAATGCTGTTTGATAAAACTAGGTAAAGAAAAATTGTCAGAATTAATTAAAAAACGAGACATCAATAAAGAATCAAGCGAGGTAGAAGAGCAAATAATAACTGGATGTGGAAAAATGATTAATCCATATAAATCTTGTGGAGATATATCATTCGCTAATAAATTAATACTTTGTGAAGATTGTACAAAATTAGAAACAAAAAAAGAAACAAATTGGGAAGATATATTACCAAATACATTTAGATTAGCAGAAAGGGCCTTTATGAAAAGAGTAGAAGAGGATCCAGAATTTAGAAATAAGATGATTAAAGAAGGAGTGCTAGAATTAAAATGAAACAATCAACATTAATTATTTTGGCTATAGTTTTATTAGCTGACGCATTCCTACTTGTGGGAGTACTTCAAAATCAAAAACAAATAGAATCGGACTTATGTTATTCTTTGAAAATTAATAGAATATTTGGCGAAGGATACGAATATATTCTAGAAAGATTAGGAGAAAAAACCGAGCCTATGGACGAGTTTTATTTAGCTCTAGAAATAATGGAAGAAAGAAACTGGATGGGGTGTAGAGTATAATGCAAGATGATAATGTTGAATCGGTTGAAGTTGTAAATAGAAAACGACAATTATTTACTACGGCAGCCCAGACATGGAAAACACCAACAAAAGTATATGAAGATTTAAACAAGGAATTTAATTTTGACTTTGATCCATGTCCAAGTAATCCAACTTTTGACGGACTTAAAGTAGATTGGAAAAATTCTAATTTCGTAAATCCTCCATACAAAACAAAATTACAGGATGGATTTGTAGAAAAAGGAATAGAAGAATGGAAGAAAGGTAAAACTGTAGTATTTTTAATCCCTTCGAGAACATCAACAAAAAGGTTTCATAGATTATTAGAGCTAGGGGCAGAATTTAGATTTATTAAAGGAAGGTTATGTTTTGGAGGAAGTAAAACACCCGCACCATTCCCAAGTATGGTAGTAGTGCTAAATGGAGAGATTTATAATGATAACAGAAAGACAATATAGAGCATTAAGAATATTATTCGAACATAGAGGCGGAATTAAACCTAGAGATTTTGGCGAACTTATGTGGCCAGAATCATTAGCTAAAGAAAGATCATATAACATAGGAAACGGGGCTACTAAAGGCGTAGGATTATGGTTAGCGGCCGGAAGTTATTTAGCAAAACTAATGAAATTGGGATTAGTAACACATTGTAGAGACGGAAGCTATAGAACAATTTCAACAAAAGGACTTAAAGCAATGGATGATTTTAGACATTCAGAATAAGGGAGGTGTAATATGGAATCACAAGTAAAAGAATGGCTGTTAAAATATCAAGTCAATAATTTAGGTTTGATCTTAGGAATGATATTATCATTTTGTATAGGTATAATCTTTAAAGGGTTTTATTAACTCTCACTTTTTCTAACCAGAATAAATATTTCTTATTTTATCTTTCTTTTGTTTCTGATCTACATGCGTATAGATTTGAGTACTAGAAATATCAGAGTGTCGAAGTAGTTCTTTAATCTGTGCTAGATTAAGGCCTACAACATTAAGAAGATGTGAAGCATAAGAATGCCTTAGTAAATGTGGATGAACACTAGTTCCTTCTACTGTTTTCCCATCAGGGCCAATGATAGCAATCCCGGAATCTTTACCGGCCTTGGCTAATTTATTCTGCCATGTCTTAGCTAGATCCTTCATTTTCTGTTTCTCCTTAGTTGGATTAATAAATAGATAAGAGTTTACAGATTTGAAATTACCATTATGAATAAATTTAGAAGTACGCTCCATAAGCTCCGGAGGAACTAAAGCTATTCCTTCCTTGTCTCCTTTTTCAAAAACTCTACATTCTCCCATATCAGAAATATCCTTAGCCCATTCTTGCCAGTTAAAAGAAATTATCTTTATCTTTAAAAGTCCTCCAAGTCTAAGGCCACAATAATAAGATAATAGAAGTTCTAATTTTTCTTTTTCTGTAGGTAGATATCTTTCTAGCTTATGAATATCTTCTTTTGATATCCAATGAATAATCCTTTCCTTTTTTCTACCAGTAATCTTAGGAAGCTCTACAGAAGCTATATCAACCCTAAGGTTAGTTAAACCAAACTCAATATAATTAAGTAACAAAAACTTCTTAAAGTTTAACAGGAAGCCTCTAGCGACTGTATTCCTATTAGACTTATCAGCCAAAAACTTAGAAACTGTCTCTTGGTTAAGAAAGTCATAAGTGAACTTGTTAAAATAATAAACATAATTTTCTATTGTACGTTCCTTTAGGCCCT